>Ga0182738_1000943_pt1 | contig 38136 bp, 38 predicted proteins | sample eDN5th30CBELigMG_FD_128876 | JGI IMG/M metagenome (GOLD analysis project Ga0182738, IMG submission 128876) | Enriched Miracle-Growth compost microbial communities from Emeryville, California, USA - eDNA 5th pass 30_C BE-Lig MG (version 2)... ...
ACGGCGAAGCCCGCCGAGTCAGGGCCGCGCTCGCACATCGTCGAGAGCATGCCCGTGGTGAGCTCGCCAAGGCGAGGCTCCAGTTTGCTGTCCTTCAAGAACAACCCGACGATGCCGCACATTTAATCCATTCTCCTTGTAGCCAGGCGCGGTCCTCGCACCGTCCGAGCTCTGACTTGTAAGATGCAGATCGGTGAGGCGATCCCCGGCTGGGAGCCCGGGGATCGCCGCAGCGGACGCGGGAGTGGAGGAGGTTCCCCCCACGCCGCAGGGAGTAGCTCAGGCGATCGGAGATTTCGGCCGCGCACGTCCACCCATGCGTTCGACGCGGCCAGGGCGTCGCGACGACGCGATCCCGGCTGCAGCGCGTGGGCAGGTCCCGGAGATGTCCGGTTCTGAGGCGCCCACGGCCGATGGCGGCGCAGCGGAGCTCAGTTGACGGCGTTTCGGCATTGAAGTCCCTCGCCCGTTCGTTTCGTCCCGATCATTCTGGTTGCCTTTAAGGCAATCTTATTTGCTGGTAGGAAATATTCGTAGTGCCAGTAGACCCCCGTGTCAATGCGCCTCGCTATGACTTTTGCTAATTATTTTGCGGCTGAACGTGGCGCAGACAGCGACCCGCCAAGTTGAATGATAGGAAAGTTACTTTCTCGTCATGGCCGGCGCGCGGTACGCGTCGCCGGCGCCGTAACAAGGCGCTTTGGATCTCTACCCAGGCACGTTGATCCTATGGCCAGGCCTGCCCTATGGCACGCCGCGGCAAGCCTCGAGCCGACAGGGCACGCACGCCGCACGGCCCGACGCGCGCGCAGGCTGAACGAAATGCGGACGCGGCGATCAGACGGCCGCCGAGGCTGCGCTCTGCGCCGAGTCCGCCAGCCAGTGCACGAAGCTGTCGGCATAGCTGCGAAACATCGCCATTTCGAAGGTCGGAACGTCGTCGAGCTGCCAGATGACGACGCCGATATGGCTCGCGTGGGTGACGGCCGCCGCGTCGACGCCGAAGCTGCGCGCGTGCAGGTCGATGGGTATCCCCTTTGCCAGCACCTCGCGCGCGAGCGGACCCGAGACGCGCATCACGACGCGTCCATCCGACTGATCGACGACCGCCGCAAGTCCGGCGAGGAGCGGCTTCAGCTCACGCTCGAGGTCACGCCCGTTCTCGCGCTCGGCGATGGCGAGCCATTGGTCGGGGCCGGTCCATACGAACGAAATGCCGTGCGCCGCGACGCGTCCGGGCCCGCGCGACGGTTGAACCCCGTAGGCTTCGCGAATTGTTCCGATGAGGGTTTCGACGCGACCTCTCGCCGCCGTAAAGCTGGCCATGGTGAGGCTCTCGCGCGGCTCGATCGTCAGGCCTTGCAACCACGGTGGCGGCGCAATGTGCGAGAACGCGGAGGACGGTTTGAGCATGCTGTCAGCCACGGACGCGCACCCCTTCTGGATCAACGAAGACAGGCTTTACCACTTCGACCAAGGTGTCGCCGCCGCGAACCGGATCGTATGCGCGGACGATCTCACCTGTGCGATCGCGCCCATGCTTGAGGAGGCCCAGCCCGATCCAATGGCCATTGGACGGCGAGTAGGCAACCGAGGTCAGATAACCGTCGTCGCTCTCGGGCGTCGCATCGGCACTCCTCGAAAGAAGGAGCGCACCCGAGCGCAGCCGAGCGGAAGCGTTCACCGGACGGAAGCCCGTGAGAACCGGCCGGTTGGGGTCAAGCATCCCCGGACGCGTGCCAAGTACACAACCGACGAAATTCTTGCTCTGGGACACCATGCCTCCGAGGCCGAGATCGTGCGGGGTCGTGTTGCCGTTGAGCTCAGGACCGCTGATGTGACCCTTTTCGATGCGCATGACGCCCAGCGCCTCGGTGCCGTAGGCGCAACAGCCGAACTCCTGGCCGGCCTCCCAAAGCTTTCTTATCAGTGCATCGCCGTAACGCGCGGGCACGCCGATCTCGTATGCGCGCTCGCCGGAGAAAGACAGACGAAACAGGCGTGCCTTGATGCCTCCGCAGACGGTGATTTCGCCAACCTGGAGATAGGGGAAGCCGGCGTCGGAGATGTCGAACTCCGGGTCGACGATCTTCTGCAGCAGCTCGCGCGACTTCGGCCCGGCAACGGCGTACTGCGCCCACTGCTCGGTCGCCGAGATGATCTGCACGTCGAGCTCGGGCCACAGCCACTGGCTGCAGTACTCCATGTGCTGGAGTGCTTTCACCGCGTTCGCCGTCGTCGTGGTGACGAAGTAGTGATGCTCACCGAAGCGAGCTATCGTGCCGTCGTCGAACAGCACGCCGTCCTCGCGCAGCATGCCGCCGTAGCGTGCCTTGCCGATGGGGAGGCTCTTCAGGTTGTTCATATAGACATGGTCGAGGAACAGAGCGGCGTCGCTTCCTTGGACATCGACCTTGCCGAGGGTCGACACATCGCAGATGCCGACGGCGCTGCGCACCGTGTTGACCTCGCGTGTGACCGTCTGCAGCCAGTCCGTCTCGCCCTTGCGCGGGAAATAGCTGGGGCGCAGCCATAGGCCGGTCTCGACGCACACGGCACCCTGCTCCCTCGCCCACTTGTAGGACGGGGGCAGACGCGCCGGCTTGAAGTTCTTGCCGCGGTGATGGCCCGCGAGTGCGCCGACGGCGACGGGGACGTAGGGCGGACGCGCTACGGTGATGCCTGTCTGCGGAATCGTCCGCCCCGTGATCTCGGCCATGATGGCGAGCGCGTTGACGTTCGCGGTGCGGCCCTGGTCGGTCGCCATGCCGAGGGTCGTGTAACGCTTCAGGTGCTCGACGGCGCGGAAGCCCTCGCGCTCGGCAAGCTCGATATCCTTCGCGGTTACGTCGTTCTGGAAATCGACGAAGGCCTTGCCCGCCGGCTTCTGTACGCGCCAGAGCGGCGCTGTGCGGTCGCTTTCGTTCTCCGCCCTCGGGATCGGGATAGCGAAGGGCTCGTTCGCGGCCACTGCGGAGGCGCCGGCGGCTGCGCCGCTGGACAACGCGATGTGCAGCGAGAAATCGCCCTTGACCGCGCCGCCCAGCGACATCGCCGGCGGCAGCGAGCCTGGAACAAAGCAGTGCAGAGTGTCATTCCAGACGGGCTTGGCTCCGAGGTGCGTCGTGAGCTGAATGTTTGGATTCCATCCGCCCGAAACGGCGATGAGGTCGCAGGGAAGACGGATCTCGACGCCGGTCTGCGTCCGCACGACTGCCCCCGACACGCGCTTCCTGCCGAGCGCTCGCGTGACGACGGCGCCCGTCAGAAGCTTGATGCCTGCCTGGCCCGCGACGGCAGCCACCGCCTCCGATACCTCGGGTCGCGAATCGACGAGCGCCACGACGTTGGCGCCGGCGCGCACGAGGTCGGTCACGGTCGTGGCGCCGTAATCGTTGCTGGTGAAGACGACGACGCGGTTGCCCGGCACGACGCCGTAGCGGTTGATGAAGCTTCGCACCGCGCCCGCCAGCATGACGCCGGGGCGATCGTTGTCGCCGAACACGATGGGCCGCTCGGTAGCCCCGGATGCGAGCACCACGCGCTTGGCGACGATGCGCCAAAGGCGTTGCCGAGGAAGATGTCCCGGGGTCTCCGCCAAGTGATCGCTCACACGCTCGATGGCGGCGTATGTGCCGCCATCGTAGGTGCCGAACACGGTCGTGCGCCGCAGAATTGTGACCTCCGGCATGCCGGAGAGCTCTTCCTCGACGGCGTGCGCCCACTTGCTCGCCGGGGCGCCTTCGATCATTGCGCCATCGTCGATCGCGCGACCGCCGAGCGCGGCCTGCTCGTCGACAAGCACGATGCGCTTGCCCGAACGTGCCGCTGCGAGCGCCGCCATGAGTCCGGCGGGGCCGCCGCCGATGACGAGGACGTCCGCGTGCGCGGTCGCCTTTTCATAGAGATCGGGATCGGCGGCGTCGGCGGCGCGGCCGAGGCCGGCGGCGCGGCGGATCGCCGGCTCGTACAGCTTTTCCCACAAGGCGGCCGGCCACATGAACGTCTTGTAGTAGAAACCGGCAACGAAGATCGGCGACAGAACCGAGTTGATGCTCAAAACGTCGAAGCCGAGCGAGGGCCACCGGTTCTGGCTCTTCGCCTCGAGACCCTCGAAGAGCTCGGCCGTCGTTGCCTTGGTGTTCGGCTCGCGGCGCCCGCCGGTGCGCAGCTCGATGAGCGCGTTCGGCTCCTCCGATCCCGCGCCGAGGATGCCGCGCGGACGATGGTACTTGAAGGAACGTCCGGTCAGGACGACCCCGTTGGCAAGCAACGCCGACGCGACGGTATCGCCGGAATACCCCGTGTAGGTCGTGCCATCGAAGTTGAACCTGATCGCCCGCTGGCGATCGATGAGCCCGCCTTGAGCAAGGCGCTGCGGCTGCGACCGGTCATGGCGCGACGTTGTTGCCGACGAGGCCATCAGGCTGTTTCCCTTACGGCCGTGTCGCTCGGGAGGGCAACGTCCCTCGCCAGCTCGACGGATGTGATGATGTGCGTGCTGACGTCCCGCGTCACGACGAGCCAGGCGTGGCAGCCGGCGGCGTGGTACCAGAGCTCGCGGTGCTTGCCCGGCGGGTTCGCGCGCTCGTAGACGTAGCTGTAGAAGTCGGCGGCGGCGTTCGCGCTCGACGGCTCGGGACGCCGAACCGTCGCGTCACCCGAATAGAGGTACTCGTCGAGGCTGCGCTCTCCGCAATAGGGACACGCGATGCGCATGATCAGTGATCTCCTTCGTCGAATGCGTTAGTGAAGGTTCGGGTGCGGACCCATGCCCTTTTCGTCAATGACGTAGCCCCTCGCGAAGCGATCGAGGCGGTACGCTGCGGCCGCCGTGTGCGAGGCATCGGTGGCAATCAGGTGCGCGAAACAGAGGCCCGCCGCCGGCGTCGCCTTGAAGCCGCCGTAGCACCAGCCGGCATTCAGATAGAGCCCGGGGATTTGCGTGCGGTCGATGATCGGGCTGCCATCCATCGACATGTCGACGATGCCACCCCAGTGGCGCAGCACCCGCACGCGGCCGATACGGGGCATGAGCGCCATGCCGCCTTCGCAGACATCCTCCACGACGGGGAGATTGCCGCGCTGCGCGTAGCTGTTGTAGCCGTCGAGATCGCCGCCGAACACGAGGCCGCCCTTGTCCGACTGGCTGATGTAGAAATGGCCGGCACCGAAGGTCACGACGCAATCGATGAACGGCTTGATGGCCTCGGTCACGAAGGCCTGCAGGACGTGGCTTTCTATCGGAAGACGCAGACCTGCCAATGCACCCACGCGCGAGGAATTTCCAGCAACGGCGAGGCCGACCTTACCCGCGCCGATGAAGCCGCGCGTCGTCTCGATGCCCGCAACCTTGTCGCCGTCGATGCGGAAGCCTTTGACCTCGCAGTTCTGAATGATGTCGACGCCGAGCTGATCGGCGGCGCGCGCATATCCCCAGGCGACAGCGTCGTGCCGCACCGTGCCACCGCGCCGCTGCAGCAGACCGCCGTGGATAGGAAAGCGGCCATTGTCGAAATCGAGGAAGGGCAGCATCGCGCGCACGGCCTGCTTGTCCAGCAGCTCGGCGTCGACGCCGTGCAGCCGCATCGCATTGCCGCGGCGCGCGTACGCATCGCGCTGGCCGTCGGAGTGACAAAGATTGAGCACGCCGCGCTGGCTGACCATCGCGTTGTAGTTGAGCTCCTTTTCGAGGCGCTCCCACATTTTGAGCGACAGCTCGTAGAAAGGAATGTTGCCAGCCAGCATGTAGTTGGAGCGGACGATCGTGGTGTTGCGGCCGACGTTGCCGCCGCCGATCCACCCCTTCTCGACAACCGCGACGCGCCGGATGCCGTGGACCTTGGCGAGATAGAAGGCGGTGGCGAGCCCATGGCCGCCGCCACCTACGATGACGACGTCATATTCCGCGCGCGGGGTGGCGTCGCGCCATTGCGGCCGCCAGCCCTTGTGGCCCCTCAGGGCCTCGCGGAGAACAGAGAAGATCGAGAAGTGGTCGCTGGCCATATGCATCGTTCCATTGCCTGCTTCACCACTACGCCCAAACCCGCTGGTAGCCCCCATAAGCTTCGCTTATAGTAGCGTCCAATGCCCAAGAGCCCCGCGCCCCTCCCCTTTGACCTGAAGTCGCTCGAGGTCTTCCTCGCCGTTTGCGATACGGGGACGATGTCCGCGGCCGCCCGCGCGCTGGCGATGACACAGCCGGCCATATCTCAGTCGATCGCCGAGCTGGAGCTGGGCCTCGGGTTCAAGCTCTTTGATCGCGACGTGCGTCCGCTCGCACTGACGATTGCGGGCAACCTGTTGCGGCAGCGCGCCAGCGTCCTCATTGCCGAGGCCCGCGAGATTTCCCCGCTGCTGCGCGAGACCGAGCGCAGCAAGCTCCCGATCATTCGCGTCGGGCTGGTCGACTCGCTGACACGCGCATTGACGATGCCGCTGGCGCCGTATCTGGCGACGATCGCCGAAGAGGTCTCGATACTCTCGGGCCTGACGGCCCTGCACGCGGGAGACCTATTGACGAGACGCCTGGATCTATTTCTCGGCGTCGACGATCTGGAGGACTGGACAGGGCTCGAGCGATGGCAACTCGCCAAAGAGCCCTATTGTCTGCTGCTGCCGAAAGGAACGCGAATACCGCGGACGGTGGCCGATCTTAAAAAGCTCGCGACGGCGCTTCCCCTCATTCGCTTCAGCGCGCGGTCGCAAACGGGGCTGCAGATCGACGCCCACCTCCGGCGTCTCGGTCTCGCGATGCCCCGCTCGTACGAGTTCGACAACCCGTATGCCGTGACGAGGATGGTCGCCGATTGCCGCGGGTTCGCAATATCGACGCCATTGTGCGTACGGGAGTCGGCGCTCGCCAATGCCGGCGTTGTTGCAACGAGGCTTCCGGGACCCAAATTCTCGCGCACGCTGACGCTTGTCGCGCGCCATCGCGAGCTCGGCCGCATACCACGCGACCTTAGCGAGATGGCGCGGCGTACGCTTGCGGATCTCTTGTCCGATGGCGTATCCGCTGGCGATGAAGGCTGAGCTATTCGTCGCTTTCCGTCGCCTATTAGAAGCCGGGTGGCAATTGGCGCATGCCGTCGCAGTGGCCGCTATCCGATAGGCTGCGCGCGTGAGGCCAATTGCATCCAATTTGGATACACGACGCAAGTGAACTTGCCTGCGTATCGATACCGCCGACGTCAAGGCCATTCTCCGCCGACTGGCCGCAATGCAACGTGCGTCCTGAAGCATGTCGAACGTTGTATGCAACTGCTCGCGCGGCCACCTCGAGTTTGCACAATGCCCTGCCTCTCAGGCCGTCGATCATGGTTGACAGCGTAAGGCGCGGGTGCATTGTGTGGCGGCGAATTTCACAGTCTTGGAACGGCAGTTGGGGGTTAGGATGCGGGCGCTGCCGACCAAGTTGGTCAAGGCATCGGAGCCGGAGCTCGAAACGGGTTCGCACCGGCATGACATCGACGCCCTGGACGTCGCAATTATCCGAATTCTGCAAGGCGACGGACGTGCATCCTTTACCTCGATCGCGAAGCAGCTCGAAATCTCCGAAGGCGCGGTTCGCAACCGGATAAATCAGCTCACGGAGTCGAAGGTACTTCGCATAATCGGGGTGGCAAATCCCATTGCCCTCGGCTTCAACGCTTTCGCCCTTATCGGAATTAAAGTGGCTCCGGGATGCGACCCGGAGAAAGCGGCGAAATGCTTTACCGATCTCGACGAGGTCACCTACGTCATATTCGTTGCCGGCCGTTACGACCTGATGATCGAAGTTGTTTGCGAAACGCAGGAGCAATTGGCGGTATTTCTGCGCGAGCACTGCTACTCGCGAAATGATTTGGGCTCGATCGAGCCGATGTTCGGCCTCACCATGTACAAGAGCCTGCTCAAATGGGGTCATCCCTGAACGGGCGGGCGAGCTGTTGCCGCGCGCGAATGAGCGCGTAAGGGCGCGACGCCAATGCGCCGTTGGCGGCATCCAGCGTCGTCGAGCCGTTGCTGACATTTGCCGAAATTCAGGCGGCGCCTTGGGCTAAGGTCGACTCGCGCGGCCGGAGGCGCGGCCCGATCGGAGCACCTGCTGCGCGTCGAGGCGGCGCGCACTCTCGGTTTGCGCCGTGCCGGCCTGGGGGTAGATTGGACGCTGCCCGGCCATTTTATCTCGGCGAGCCGTGACGTTGCATGGGCCGCGGCGGTGAGCAACGGCGAGCCAAGCCGGTCAATATCCAACGAGCACACCGATTGAGGACCGAATGCAACGCATCACCATCACCATCGATGATCAGCTTGCACAGGAATTGGATGTTCTCGCCCACGCGCGCGGCTATCAGAACAAATCCGAAGCCGTTCGCGACCTCGTGCGCGCCGGAATCGTGCACACGCGTCCAGACGTAAGCTCGGCCGAATGCGTTGCCGCCGTGGTTTATATCTACGATCAAGGAATGCGTGAGCTGCCGAAGCGACTCGCACACGCTTTCCAGGAGCAGCACGATCTCTCGGTTGCGACCATGCGCGTGGCGTTGGACCACACCGACTGTATGGAGGTCGCCGTGCTCAGGGGCCAAACCAGTGCGGTTGAGCGGCTTGCCGAGAGCATCATCGCCGAGAGAGGCGTCCGGCACGGACGCGTCACACTCATTCCCGCCGATATCGAGAAAGAGACGCACGCGCATGGCGCCCACGATGCGCATGACCACCAGCACATTCGTATCCGATAGAGGTCAATAACGGCGTCGGTGGACGAACCGGGCGACGGCGCGGCGCATCATCCGATAGGTGTACCGGCGAGCGATGCGCCGCTTGTAGTGGTGCCCGCGGCGGCGATCCCACGTGTGATAGTGTTTCCGCGGGTGCCATTTGTAGACGCGTGGCTCGTGGTGTTCCCGTCTCCCGTGCACGTCGTCCGCCCCATGCGGCGCGTAAGGCCGCGTGGCGTTCGCTTTGCTGTCGGTTCTGCGCGGCACGTCGATAGGCGGCGGCGGCGACGCCGGAGGCACCGGGTCTCCGACGATGTCGGTCAGCGTCAGGATCGGATCGGGCGCAATCCTCGGGGGGTCGAATACGAAAGGAAACGCACTCGCGAACGTGACGCCGGGCCTCGTCAGCGTGGCCCAGCGCGTCGGCCTGCCGACCTCGTCGGGGCCGATGCGAATGAGCCTTCCCGGCTCGTCGAGGACCCTGCAGGCGCCGTTCTTGGCACAGGCTTCGATCGCGCCTTCGAGCAGCAGCACCCAGGTCACGGAGTTTGCATCGACGTACACGTCGAAGATCGTGCCGCGCACGGTGATCGATGCAGTGGGCGTGCGGACAACGTATGCGGGCTTGGCGGCGACGCCGGTGAGAAAGCGAAAGGCGCCGTGCACGAGGTTGAGCACGATGGCGCCGCCGCTGATGTCGGGGTCGTAGACGAACGTGTCGAGCAACAGGCGCGCGCCAGGGCCGAGCGCTACCTTCGTCGAATCGCGCAGCAGCAGCTCGCTGCGCCCTTCCGGCGCGACCTCGATCAGATCCTGCTGACGGACATCATCCCCGGCGCTCAGCCGCCGCTGCTCCTGATTGAGGTTCGCGGTCACGAGGCTGACGACCGTAACGGCGGAGCCAATGCTGTCGCCGGGTGCCGCGTGCGCGACGCCGACGAGATACATCAGCCCGGCGGCGGCCGAGAGGTTGCGTGCGAAGCGCAATAGCGACGTATGCATGACGCGGTTTCCTTTGCGCAGGAACAGCACCCTAGCGCTGGCGTCACGCCGTCATTGTCTCCCAGGGAACAGGTCACCGGCAGCGCCTCGCATCCGCGCGCTGGCGCCGGCTCCAAATCTCTCCATCGCGGCGCGCATCGGCGCAGGCGTTGCGCCTGTATCTCGCGGAACAGCGCGGACCTTCATTGCCGTCTCAAATGCTGACATCGCCCCGGCTTGTCGGAGGCGACGATCATTAGGAGCATGTTATGAAACGCACCCTGTTCGCCGCCACGCTTGCGGCGCAAGTTATTGCCTTCCCCTCGATCACCTTCGCTGCCGTGGCGCTGGCCCCCGCCGACACGGTCGACGCGAAGACGCAGGCGCTGCTCCAGCAGTGCCTCGACAACAAGCTGCTGCTGCCGGAGCAGGTGCAGACGATGAACGACGCGGAGCTGAATGCTGCGCTCGTCGACTGCGCCGCGACGCTGCAGGCCCAGACGGCGGCCGCGCCGGCTCCCATCGTGCGCCGCGCGCCGGTCGTCGTGGAAGACGAGCCGGTGGTCGTGCGCCGCAGCCGCGGCTTCGTTGCTGCCGCGGAGCCGACTTTCGTCGGCGGCGGTGGCGACGGCGGCACGGTGACGCCCATTACGTTCAACAACAATAGCAACAACAACAGCGGCAACACCGTGGGCGATGGAAGCGTCTTCGGCAACGGCAACGTTTCCGGCGGCCTGGGTGGCACCGTCCTTGGTGGCATCCTCAACGGCGGCGTCGGCAACGGCGGTGGCGGTGGCGGCGCTGGCGGCGCTGGCGGCGGTGGTGCTGGTGGCGGTGTAGCCGGCAACGGCGCTGGCGGCGGTGCCGGCGGCGGCAACAACATCAAGCTGAATAACATCCAGAAGGATGCTCTGATCGGCAATGGCCTGCAGTCCGGCGAAGCCAAGTCGAGCTCCGTCGCCAAGGACATCGGCAACGGCCTGAAGTCCGTCACGGATACGAAGGTCACGAAGCTGCCGAATGGCAACGTACGTGTCTCGCAGTCGACGTCGGTCGTCAGCGCGGCCACCGGTCAGATCGTCGGCAGCCCGCAGACCAAGGCGCAGACGTTTACGCCTGACGACATCAACGTGCTGAAGCAGGCCCACGGGAATGCACCGCTCGACAACATCCCGACCTTTGCCAAGAAGGGCTTGGCGGCGAACGGCAACGGTCCGGCCGGACACAGCTCCTTCGCCGCCATGCGTGCGCGCCTTGCCGGGCTCAAGGACGGGAACACCAATGCTGCCGGCGGCAACAATAAGTTCGCCACGGTCAAGGACCGTCTCGCCGCCCTGCGCGCCGGTAAAGCGGATGGGGCAACCGGCAACAACCGCTTCGCCGCCATGCGGGAACGGCTGGCTTCGCTCAAGACCGGCAAGACGGGCACGGATGCGGGGCATAGCCGCTTCGCCGAGATGCGCGCCAAGCTTGCCGCTGCGCGCGAAGGCAAGACCGGTACCGCCGCCGGAGCAAAGACGGGCTTGCACAACCGCTTCGCCGAGTTCGCCAGAAAGCGTCGTCAGATGCAGACGGCCGGCGTAAGCAAGGGCTCGTCGAACACCTCCTCGCTGGGCAAAATCGCGAAGAAATCCGATCGCGGCATCATCCACACTGCCCGTCAGAACAGGTCTGCTGGCTTGAAGAACTTCTCGAAGACCTTCAAGCAGCACCAGGCGGCGAGCAGCGGAGCCAAGAGCAGCGCAGGCAAGAGCCGTGGCGGATCAGTTCTCCGCCGTCTCGCCCACCGCTAAGACCGACCGGACCGAGGACAGGGCCGCCAGAAATGGCGGCCCTTTCTGTTGGGTGGGCGGTGTGCTCAACGCGTAGCGAACGAGCAGAACGGGAACAGAAATGTAAACCCGGCTGCAAACCCGCGGTCTAAATCATCTAATCTGGAAAGGGGTGGTGCCCAGGGGCGGAATTGAACCACCGACACCGTGATTTTCAGTCACGTGCTCTACCAACTGAGCTACCTGGGCATGGCTTTGAGCGGCAGACCCCCGGCGCCAAAGCCCGGCCGTTATAGTGAGGGCCCCGCCGCCTGTCCAGCGCATAACGAGCGGCAGCGCGGCGCGGCAATTGCGGCTTGCAGATCCACGGCTTAGCCGCCCTCGTCGTCCGTCTTGCCGCCGGCCGCGTTATCGTCCGCAGGGCCCATGCCGCCGGCCTTATCCTCGCCGTCCTCGTCGCCCGCGGGATGTCCGGGAATGGCGTAGCCGCCGCCCAGCCAACGCGCCAGATCGATGTCGCGGCAGCGCGCCGAGCAGAACGGACGATAGACGAGCTCCGCCTCGCTGCCGCAGATCGGGCAACGGCCATAACCCTTAGCCTTGGCCGCACTCTTGCTGGCTGCCATCGGGATTCCCGCGCGAAGCGATCAACTAGGGTCGAGCTCGGCTGCCCGCACCCAGGCGAAATGGATGGGGAAGCCCTCGCCGATGAGCATGCTCACCACCTCGGTGAGCGGCAGGCCGACGACACTGCTGTAGGAGCCTACGACCTTCTGCACGAAGCAGCCGGCCAGCCCCTGGATGGCATAGCCGCCGGCCTTGCCGCGCCATTCGCGCGAGGCGATGTAGGCCTCCATCTCCTCGCGGGTCAGATGTTTGAAGCGCACGCGCGTGTCCACGATCTTGTGGCGAATGCGGTCATCGGGCGTGATGAGGCAAACGCTCGTCAGCACACGGTGCGCGCGGCCGGAGAGGAGCTGCAGGCAGTTCGCCGCCTCCTCGATGTTGGACGGCTTCATGAGGATGCGCCGGCCGACGGCGACGACCGTGTCGGCGGCGAGCACGTAGGCCGAGGCGATGTCCTTGTCGTTGGCGATCTGATCGCGCGCCGTCTCCGCCTTGGTACGCGCGATGCGCGCCGCATAAGCACGCGGCATCTCTCCCCGCCGCGCCGACTCGTCGATGGAGGACGGGCGCAGCGCATCGGGCTCGATACCCACCTGGGACAGCAGCATCAGGCGGCGCGGACTGGCGCTCGCCAGCACCAGCGTCGGTCGCGCCGCATCGGCCGAAGCGCCGGTGCTCTGTCTCGCCAGCTCGCGGCGCAACGTTTCGCGACGGGGCATATCGGTGCGACTGAGTGCGGTAAGGAGTGCGGCCTTGGCGCTCATGGAGGCTTTTCACCTTGGAGGAGAGGCTGACGGATCCAGCGGCGGTTACTGGCGGCGGCGCGCTCGCGCCTGCAAAAACGGCCGGCGGAGCGGCATTTTCGGTTGCTGACGCACTGATGCGGGACACCCGACATTGCAAAGACAGCCTGCGAAAAGCAAGTGGGCCGTTGCCATAAGCAGAACATTACAGGATAAATCGGCCGGCTATGGGGCCGAAAGGGCTTCTCCAATGATTGCCAAAACTGCGATTGTCGAACTTCTCGGCCGCACGCCACTGTTTGGCTCGCTCGACGAGGCGGAGCGCCGCGCCATCGCCGACGAGATGCGCGAGGCCAATTTCGAGCCGAGCCAGGTCATTTTCACCCGCGGCGATGCGGGCCGCGAGATATTCCTGGTGGTATCGGGCCGCGTACGCATCTCGGTGCTGACGGCGGAAGGGCGGGAGCTGTCCTTCGCCCACGCGGAGCCGGGGGCGATATTCGGCGAGATCGCCATGCTGGACGGCGGCCCGCGCTCGGCCGATGCCACGGCGGTCGGCAAGGTGAGCGCCTTGAGCCTCTCCAAGCCGGCGTTCAAGCGCTTGATGGAGACGCAGCCGCACGTCGCCGAGGCCGCGGTGCGCTTTCTGTGCTCGCGCGTACGCGACGCCGACCAGCAGCTCGAGGCCATCGCCCTCTACCCCATCGAGGGCCGCCTGGCGCGCTTCTTTCTCGCTGCCGCACGCGCCAAGTCGCCGGACAGCAAGGAAGGGCGCGTCACGGTGGAGCTGCCGATGTCGCAGAGCGAGCTGGCGCTGCTCATCGGCGCCAGCCGGCCGAAGGTCAATACGGCGCTGTCGATGCTGGAGACGAGCGGCGCGCTGGAGCGCAGCGGCTCGCGCATCGTTTGCGACCTCGAGGAGCTGCAAGCCATTGCCGGCGCCGACTAGCCATGCTGCCGAAGCCCGGTCGTTCTTCGTCTGGGAAGCCACGGGACACGGCGCACTCTAGTGCGTGGCTGCACCGGGCGTCGGCATTGGCGGCGACGGCCTATGGGCGCCTCCGGACGGGCCTCGGCCTGATCCTGCATCCGCTTCTCGACAACGGGCCGGTGCGTCGCCTGCGGGCGCTCGGGAGGCAACTGGCGGCGGCGGGTACGGCTTCCTATCCCCCCGACGTCCGGCGGCGGCTCAAGATCCTCAACGTGATGTGCTACCTGATCGCGACGACGACGCTGCTGTACGCGATACAGCAGGCCGCCACGGACTATGCCGCCTACGCGCCCATGGTGCATCTCAACCTGGCGCTCGTCGCTGCCGTGCTGCTGGTGCCGTTCGCCCATCGCATCAACGACGTCGCCGGCGGGCTCCTGCTCGTTGCCGTGGAATATGCCGCGCTCATCGGCTTCGCCAGCTTCTTCACCCGCGAGGGCGGCGGGCATCTACAGTACCTGATCGCCGCCGCGGCCGCGTTCGTCATCTTCGGCCTGGAGCGGATCTGGCTGGTCGCCGGCGTGATCCTGCTGGCGCTCGTGCTGCATCTCTACGTCTGGTACACGTTCCCAGTGACGCGCGTCATGACGCCGGACGAGCAGGCCGTCATAGATTCCCTTTATACGCAAGGCGCCATCACCACCTTCGCGCTCATTGCCGCCTCGGTCTACTACGCATTCAGTCTCGCCGAGCAGGCGAAGGCCGAGACGGATGCGGTGCTGCGCAACGTGCTTCCCGATCCGATCGTCGAGCGGCTGAAAGCCAATCCGGGCTCGCTCGTCGCCGATGCCATCGACGAGGCGTCGGTGATGTTCGCCGACATTTCCGGTTTCGTCGCGCTGGCGCGGCGGCTGGGGGCGCACGCCACCATCGACATGCTGAGCCGCGTCGTCTCGGAGTTCGATGCGCTCGCCGTGCGCCACGGCGTCGAGAAGATCAAGACCATCGGCGATGCCTACATGGTGGTCGCGGGACTGCCGGAGCCGGCGCCCGACCACACCGCACGCCTGGCGCGCATGGGGCTCGACATGCTGTCGACGGTGGAGCGGCTGCGCGCGGAAAACGGGCTCGCGATCAGCCTGCGGATCGGCATGGCCTGCGGCCCGGTGATGGCGGGCGTGATCGGAACGCGGAAGTTCAGCTACGACGTATGGGGCGACCCGGTGAACCTCGCCAGCCGCCTCGAAGGCCAATCGGTGCCCGGCCGCATCCTCATCTGCCCCGCGAGCCGCGCCAATCTGGGCGACGCATTCGTTTGCGAGGCGAACCGGACCATCGAGATCAAGGGCATTGGCGCGCAGGAGGCGTTCTTCCTCATCGCCGAAAGGGCGCCGCCTCCGGCCGCCGCGCCGGAAGCCTCGCCTACACAGTCGGACCGCCCTCGAAGCCGAACCGCTTCCTGATACGCTCGAACAGCTTGTCGCGCACCTCCCGGTAATGCATCAGCGTCTGCTCGCGCGTGCCCTGGCCGAGCATCACGGTGGCATCGATGGTGGGCCAGTACTCGACGTCGACGGCCATCGTGCGCGTCAGCTCGAGCGCTTGGTGATGGGCCTCCGGCGACAGCGTCACGATGAGATCGAAGGATGTGTCGTGCAGATCGGTCAGCGTGTGCGGCGTATGCTGCGAGACGTCGATGCCGATCTCGTCCATCACTACGGTGACGAACGGATCCGCGGTCCCGGCGCGCACGCCCGCCGAGGCGACATAGGCGCGCCGGCCGGCAAGATGGCGCAGGATGGCGGCCGCCATCACCGACCGCACGGCATTCGTCGTGCACGCGAACAGCACGGCACCGGGAAGCTCGCCGCCAGCGGGAGGGGCACCCGGAGGATGGGCGCCCCGGGCCTCTACGCTCGAGCCGCTCGCCACCTCGCGAGACATAGCCCTATCCCTTCCAGTGTAGCGCGCAGATGAGCGTGAACAGCCGGCGGGCGGTATCGATATCGACGGTGATCTTTCCGGCGAGGCGCTCCAGCAGCGTGCGGCTGCCTTCATCGTGCAGGCCGCGCCGGCCCATGTCGATGGCCTGAATGCGCGACGGCGGCGCCGTCCGGACGGCCTCGTAATAGCTTTCGCAGATGAGGAAATAGTCTTTCATGATGCGCTTCAGCGGCGTCAGCGACAGCATATGCGTCACGACCGCATTGCCCGCCTCGTCGCCGACGGTGAACACCAGACGGTCCTCGGCCAGAGCGAGGTTCAGCTTGTAGGGACCGTCATCGCGCCCATCGAGCGCGAACGAGTTGCCTTCCAGAATGTCGAAGATGGCGACTTCGCGCTCGTGCTCGATATTGGAGTTCGTCGTCGCGGTCGATTTCTCGTCGAGGGTTATGGCGACGAGGCGCGATCGCGGCAGTTCGGCCGGCGCTTCAGCTTCGCTCATGACAGCGGCTCGGGCGATGGTTGCAGGCGGATGTCGGCTGAAAGGCGATGCGCCTCCAGCCCCTCGGCGCGCGCCAGCGCCATGGCCGCCGGTCCCAGCGCCGCAAGCGCCCTGCGGTCGAGCTTCAGCAGCGACGTGCGCTTCATGAAATCGAGCACGCCGAGACCCGAGGAGAAGCGCGCCGTGCGCGAGGTCGGCAGGACGTGGTTCGACCCGGCAATGTAGTCGCCGATCATCTCCGGCGTCTGCGAGCCGATGAAAATCGCGCCCGCGTTGCGGATGGAATCGCTCATTGCCTCGGCGTCCTGCGTCGCGATCTCGAGGTGCTCGGCGGCGATGCGGTCTGCCAGCGCCGGTGCCTCGTCGAGCGAGGCGAGCTCGATGATGGCGCCGAACACGTTCCAGCTCTCCCCGGCGATGTTGCCGCGCGGCAGCGTCTGCAACTGGCGCAGCACCGCTTCCTCGACCGCGCGCCCGAACGCGGCATCGTCGGTCATGAGAATGGACTGGGCGGCGGTGTCGTGCTCGGCCTGCGCTAGCAGGTCGGCGGCGATCCATTCGGGATTGTTGTGGCGGTCGGCGATCACCAGCACCTCGGACGGTCCGGCGATGCTGTCGATGCCGACGGTGCCGAAAACCTGTCGCTTGGCGGCGGCCACGTATGCGTTGCCCGGCCCGACGATCTTGGCCACCGGTGCGATCGACTGCGTGCCGTAGGCGAGAGCACCGACGGCCTGCGCGCCGCCGATGCGGTAGACCTCCTCGACGCCGGCAAGCCGCGCGGCGGCGAGCACCAGCGGGTTCAGCTCGCCATTGGGCGAGGGAACGACCATGACGATGCGCGGCACGCCGGCAACCTTGGCCGGGATGGCGTTCATGAGCACCGAGCTCGGATACGATGCGAGACCGCCCGGCACGTAGAGGCCGACCGATTCCACCGCCGTCCAGCGCCAGCCGAGCTCGACGCCGACCTCGTCGGTATAGCGCTCGTTGATGGGAAGCTGCCGCGCGTGGTGCTCGGCGATGCGACCTGCGGCAAGCTCGAGGGCATCGAGCGTCTCGGCGCTGCAAGCGTCGCGCGCCTTCTCCATCTCGTCCGCGGAGACCCGCAGGCCGAGCTTATCGAGGTCGACGCGGTCGAACTTGCGCGACAGCTCGATCAGCGCCGCATCCCCACGCGTGCGCACATCGGCGAGGATTGCCGCCACGGCGTCGCCGACATCCTGCGAGGCCTCGCGCTTCTCGCCGAGGAAGGCGACGAAAGCGGCCTCGAAACCGGGATCGCGCGTCTGCAGCCACTTGGGCATATCGTCATCGGCCGGAGGCCGTCTCCTCGAGGTAGCTCAGGTCAATCGTCGACGGCGTGAGTCGGCTTGCTTTGCGCGCGCCAGGCGGCGCCGAGGTCGCGCAACTCGGCCTCGATGCATTCGACATCGAGACGCACCGCAGCGCCACCGGCGAAATGCAGCACGATGGCGCCCGACGGCTCCTCGGCAGGCTCGAAAGTTACGGCGAGCAGGGCCAGCGCCTGGTCCTTCTGCTGCAGGTCGAGACCTTGCACGCGCGCCGCCTGGACCCGTTCGAACCGCAGTCCGCTACGCCGGCGCTCGTAGCCGCCATCTGCACCCGCGTCGGCCCGCTCCCAGTCGAACCGGTTGGCGAGCGCCGCAAAGCGCATCTCCTGCTTGAGGAAGGCCATATCCCCGACGCGCACAACCGCGTCCTGCAGGTGGCAGGAGATCACCCGCAGGTCCTCTGGATCGAGGGCGATCAGCTTCAAGTCTGGCATTGCGGCTCCCGTGGGCTCGTGCGCCTCTTTGGCCACGAACTTTCAAAGAGTTGATAGCGGCGCGGCCGCAGGCGCGCAACCGAGGGGTTCGACCGCCGGTTGACGGGCATCGGCTTGCCGCCGTCCCGGCGCAAGCGCACAAGTTGCACAATCAGCCTCGATACGGCCGCAGGAGCCCCCGATGGACAACGAGCGTTTCAATCTTTCTCTTCGCCGCTTTCTCAAGGAGGTCGGCATCTCCTCGCAACGGGAGATCGAGCGTCTGGTGCGCGAGGGCAAAATGGCCGGGCACGACCGGCTGCGGGCGCGAATGGTGCTGACCGTGGACGGGACCGACCTCAATCACCGCGTCGAGGGCGATATCGAGCTCGGATAGCTAGGGAGCCGGGATGCCCTGCCTGGCCGGCTGCCGGCCCATTTCCCGGGGCGAGGAATATTCGCTCGCGGTGCGCACGAATGCCGCGACGCCGACCGCGCACGCAATCAATGCAGCAAACATGGCGGCCTGTAGAAATTGCGTTCGCATCGGATGCTTGCGGCTTCTCTGTGAGCTAAGAATCAATCGGCAGTTTCAAGCCAGGAAAACGGCGCCGTGGTGGCGGTTCCGGCGCGGTGCCGGAGGCATCGCGCGCAACACGGTATACGGATCAAAAAGGCGGGCCCCGATTTGGTGCCGCAACGCGCCGGAAGTGGCACCCGCAACGTCGCGGACCCGCCCGCGGTCAGTAGCAGTACTGGCGCAACGTCCAGCCCTGCACACGACAGCGCTCGTTGCCGCTGCCATCCGTCGAGCAGACGCGATTGGGCAGGCGCTGATATGAGCAGTAGTAGTTGCCCGCCTGGCCTTCGTAGCCCTTCATGGGCTGCTTGAACTGGTAGTCCTGGGAATAAAATTCCTTGCCACCCTTGGCCAGGACGGCGGGAGCCGCCACCGCGAGCATGGCGGCAGCGAGCGCGGCGGTCGAAAGCATCGTCTTCACGGGCACACTCCATCGCTGGGGCAGCAGCCGGTGCTGCCGGTTCAATGCGATGGGAATGTAGTGGCCGGGCGCGGCGCCGCCTGTTCCGGCCGGAACAGGCCGCACCGATCAGCTATGGATCAGGCCGAGAGCCGCTCGATCTGGGCGCCGCAGCGCGACAGCTTCTGCTCGAGCTGCTCGAAGCCGCGGTCGAGGTGATAGACGCGGTTGATCATCGTCTCTCCCTCCGCCATCAGCGCCGCGATGACGAGCGACACCGAGGCGCGCAGATCCGTCGCCATCACCGGCGCGCCGGTGAGGCCCTTGACGCCCTTGATGGTGGCCGTGTCGCCGTGGAGCTGAATGTCGGCGCCGAGGCGCGCCAGCTCCTGCACGTGCATGAAGCGGTTCTCGAAGATCGTCTCGCGGATGACGCTCGTGCCCTTGGCACGGGTCATCAGCGCCATGAGCTGCGCCTGCAGGTCGGTAGGGAAGCCGGGGAAAGGCTGCGTTTCGACCGACACAGGGTCGATGCCGTGGCCATTGCGGGCGACGCGAATGCCGCTGTTGGTCGTCTGCACCTCGACGCCGGCCTGCGCCAGCGTGTCGAGAGCCGTCTTCAGAAGCTCCGGCCGTGCGCCTTCCAGCGTCACGTCGCCACCCGTCGCCGCGACGGCCATGACGAACGTCCCGGTCTCGATGCGGTCGGCGAGCACCGAGTGCACCGCGCCTTCGAGGCGGTCGGCGCCCTGGATGCGCAAGGTGGAGGTGCCGATGCCTTCGATCTTGGCGCCCATCTTCACGAGGCATTCGGCGACGTCGCCGATCTCCGGCTCGCGTGCGGCGTTCTCGATCACCGTCTCGCCACGCGCCAGCGCCGATGCCAGCAGCACGTTGTGGGTCGCACCGACGGAGACCTTCGGGAACACGACGCGACCGCCGCGCAGGCCGCCGCCCTTGGCCTTGGCGAGGACGTAACCGGCCTCGATCTCGATCTCGGCGCCGAGCTCCTTGAGGCCCATGAGGTGCATATCCACCGGGCGCGTGCCGATGGCGCAGCCGCCGGGCAGCGAGACCTTTGCTTGCCCGCAGCGGGCCAGCAGCGGGCCGAGCACCCAGAAGCTCGCGCGCATGCGCGAGACCATCTCATACGGCGCCACCGTATCGACGATGTCGCGCGCGGAAAGGTGGAACGTCTCGCCGATGTGCTGCGCCGGGCCGGGACGCTTGCCGTCCACCGCGAGATCGACGCCGTGGTTGCGCAGGATGCGGGCCAGCAGGTTGACGTCGGCGAGATTGGGGACGTTCTTGAGGGTCAGCCGGTCGGGCGTCAGCAGACTGGCGATCATCAGCGGCAGAGCGGCGTTCTTGGCGCCGGAAATGGGAATGCTGCCGTGAAGCTTGCCGCCGCCGACGATCCTGATGCGATCCATTCGATTGCCCCTCTTGCGCCGGCTGTACCGGCAACGCCAAAAGAATGATTAAGCGGTTTGCCGCTCGGCCAGCAAGTGTGACGGAAATGCCCGCAGCCCGCCCCTTGCGCGCACGGGAAATTACCGCGTCCAGCTGTCTGGCTGGTTAATGGTTGCGGCCCCAAAGCAACGCACGCGTGTGCGTGCTGCCCTATTCCTGATCGACGCGCACGTTGAAGGGGGCCATCTCCTCGCGCATCGCAGTCCGCGCCCGCTCCTCGACGCGCCGGTAGGCGGCAGCGACGCCGCGCCCGTAGTCGGTGAGCTTGGCGCCTCCCCCGTGCGAGCCGCCGGCCGCCGTCGTGACCAGCGGGTCGGGGAACATGTGGTTGAGCGCATCGACCAGCAACCAGGCGCGGCGATACGACATGCCAAGCTCACGCCCGGCCGCGGAGATCGATCCCGTGCGCCCGATAGCTTCCAGCAGATCGACCTTGCCGGGGCCGAGCACCATCCCATCGCCGATGAGGATGCGCAGCCGCGGAAAGGCGCGATCGGCCTTGCGCTGTACCGCCGGAGTGCTTTTGTCCTCCGTCGGGCGCTTTCGCTTGGTCTTCGCGGTAAGCTCTTTCAAGCTCGCCTCCTGTCCCGGCGGCAATACACGGGCACGGTGCCCGTATCGTGACTTGACGCAAGATTGGTGAATTTTGTCGCTTCGGCAACGACTGTATATCTGGATGATCTACCGAGGATCGAGACGAGCATGATTAGTCCGCTTATGAACAATTGGCGCATCGCCGCCGTTGCACTGGCCCTGGCGCTGTGGGGAACCGCTCCGGTGCTGGCACAGGACGCGGCGGGCACCGGCGCCGAAGAAGCGGCCATGCCGACCGGCTGCGCGGCGTTCAAATGGCCGCTCGACAAGGAGCGCGAGGCGTTCGCCGGTCCCGGCCTGGAAATCGCCGCATCGGGTGCAGCGCGCGGCGCGCTGAAGGAACAGGCGTTCGCGCTTACCCTGGTGCCGCAGTCCGAGGTCCCGTTCACACTGCCGCCGCCGCAGCGCAAGCGCGATTCTGAAAAGCCGCGCTTCGGCGGCATCGTCGCGTTCGCCGCACCGGAGAAGGCCGGCACGTATCAGGTGACGCTGTCGGGCCAAGGCTGGATAGACTTCGTGCAGCAGGGCGCCTCGCTGAAGGCAGCGGACCATTCGGGCGTCAAAGATTGCCCGGGCTTGCGCAAGAGCGTGCGCTTCAAGGTGACCGATGCGCCCGTGGTGCTGCAGATCAGCGGCGCTCCCGCGCAAAACATCAAGATCGCCATCCGCCCCGTCGAGTGACGGGCTACTCGCGCTCCGGCTCGGTACCGCCGGCATCGGCTGCATCTTCGCCGATGGAAGCGCCGCCTGACGTGCCGGCTGCAGCACGCGCGCGGGCGCGCGCCTGCTCCTTGCGCTTCTTGAGGTTGGCGCGCAGCTGCGCCTCGAGCCGCGCGGCACGCGAGGCACCGCCCGCCTTCCTGCCGTTGTCGTCACCCATTGTGGTGAGGTCCCGAGAAGCGTGTGGCGGCGTCCCCGATGGAAGCCGCTCAAGAGCACGCGACCATATCTCCGGCACGGCTGGCCAGCAATCAATCCGGGCGATCTTCCCGCGCGCGCGGCTGAAAATTCCCGTCTGAGCCAGCACCTTAGCGGAGCTGCCATCAACATCGCGTGAGGCTGTCCGAAGCTCTTGCCACCGGTTCCCGTCCGCTGAATATGGCCGCAACAATGTAACCGTGAGGGGAAACGATGAAGCGCTCTGTTGCAGCTCTGCTTTCAGCCGCCGCGGGTGTCGTCCTGCAGGTGCCGGCGGCGACCGCCGACGACGTGCAATTGCCGCTGCGCAAGGCCGGCAAGTGGGAGCAGGTCACCGTCATGGACGAAGGCGGCAACAAGCACGAGCAGACGCTGACCATCTGCATCGACGCGGACATGGAGCGCAACACCGCCGTCGCCAGCGGCGAGGAGCACAAGAAGAGCTGCTCCAAGTACGAGGTGAAGAAAGAGGGCGATAAGGTCGTCGTCGACGCGACCTGCACGATGAACAGCCGCGATGTCGAGAGCCGCACCGAGATGAGCGGCGATTTTCAGAACAACTTCGACATCAAGATCACGTCGAACACCTCAGGGATCTATAATCAGCAGTCGGTGTCGGTGCAGCGCACGATCGAGCAGCACGGCAAGTATCTCGGCGATTCGTGCGGTGATCTGCAGGCCGGCGAGGCGATGGGCTCGGACGGCACCAAGCTCCTGGTGCAGTAAGCACGAATACAGCGGCCGGCGGCAGCAATATGTGCGCCGCCGCCTCAGCCGCTCGCCGGCTTGATGACGACACCCCACGGCAGCCGGCCGACCGGCACGGACTTCTCCGCCTTCAGGCTATCGACGTCGATCACAGTCAGGTCGTTGGTGAGGCCGTTGGCGGTGTAGAGCTTCTTGCCGTCGGGCGAGAGCGCCATGTGCCAGGGACGCTGCCCGGTGAGGATGTAGTTCGTCGTCTCGTAGGTGGCGGTGTCGACGACAGCGATGCGATTGGCGCGTCCGATGGCGACGAACGCCCGCTTTCCGTCCTTGGAGAACACGATCCCCATCGGCTGGATCAGCTCCGGGCGCACGCCCGGAATATCGAAACGCAGCTTCTTGATGATCTTGTAGGTGCTCGCGTCGATGATCGAGACGGTGCCGCCCACCTCGGCCGAGACCCATACCAGCTTGCCGTCGGCAGTGAAGATCGACACGCGCGGCCTTGTATCGACGAGAATGTTGGCCTTCACCTCGAAATTCGCCGTGTCGATGATGTGCGCCATGCTGGTTGCCTCGGACGTCGCGGCGACAAGCTTGTCGTCGGGCGAAACCGACATGCCCTCCGGCTCGACGCCGACCTCGATCTCGGCCAGCACCTTGCCGGTGGCACGCTCGAGCACGGTCACGTAGCCGTCGTCCTCGTTGGCGACGTAGACGCGCTCGCCCTTGTGGTCGATGTCGAGCAGCTCCGGATCGGGGCCGGTGCCCATGCTGCGCACTACCTCCAGCTTCTCGGTATCGATGACGTCGAGACGGTCGTCGTCGCCGGCGCAGACGAGCACCTCCTTGAAGTCGGGCGTGATGGCGACGCCGCGTGGCCGCTTCCCCGTCGGAATGGTTTTGACGACCTTGAGCGTGGCACTGTCGAGGACCGTCACCGAGTTGTCCTTCTCGTTGGTGACGAAGATCGTGTCGGCGGCAGCCGCCGTAGACAGCACACACGGTAGCGCGAGAACGGCGATAAACCGGCGCATCATTGGCTTCCTTTCGCGGCTGGGGCGGCGAGCTTGCATTTCGAATCCGGCTGGTCGAACCCGAGCGTGTCGGTCAGATACTTGGGGTGCAGGAAACCTTCCTGCGGCGAGATGGAGACCAGCGCACGCGGGCCGGCGATGAGCACCGGCTGGCGCAGCTGCAGGTCCCAGAGGCGGAAGTTCATGCCCTGGCCCTTGAAGCCGGCGACCTCGAACTTGTCGGAAAGGATGTAGGCGCGCAGCGCGTCGGGCGCATTCTGGCTCGTGCGCGTGACAGCCTCGCCGATGGCACGCACCGCCAGCCAGGCGGTGTAGTCGCGCTCCGTCATGATGCGCCCGGTCTTGCGCTCGAAGCGGTTCTGCATCTGCGTGCCGGCGTACTCCTCGAACGCACGGTGCCAGGCCACGGCCACGAGGCCGTGCGTGCCGGCGACGGGCCGCGGCTCGGCGGTGCGGAACAGGAGATAGTCGCCGAATACGTCCGCCTCGTCGGCGACGATGACGACGTCGTGGTCGGGGACGCCTTGTGTCAGCATCGGCATCTGCGCCTGAATCTGCTGATGGCCGGTATCCGTACGGCGCGATCCCGCCTCGAAGGCATAGGGCCGCTCCGCCACGATCTTGGCGCCGAAGCGCTTGGCGGCACGTCGCACGGCCTCCGCGTATCCCTCGTCGGCCGGCGACTTGCCGACGATCAGCACCCAATGCCGCCACTTCTTCCAGACGAGGTACTGCGCCAGCGCGTCGGCGCGCATCGCCCAGTTGGGCGGAATGTGGAACACGTTGTTGCGGCACTGCTCCTGACGCAACGCATCATCGCTGGTGCGCACGTCGAAGATGAGCGCACTCTTCGCTTCCGGCAGATCCGCCACCGCCAGCAGATCCTCGCGCTCGAGGTCGGCGACGATAATGCTATGGCCCTGCGCCAGCAGGTCCTTGGCGTTGTCGGCCGGGCGGGCGTCTTTATCGAGCAGCGCCTCCAGCAGGTCGTAGTGCTGGCCCAGCAGCCGGCCCGTGCGGTTGTCCTCCTCGAGCGCGATGCGCGCGCCCTGGATGCCCTTGTCCTTCACCTCCTTGTCGACCAGGGAGAGCGGCGGCGGCTCCTGATAGTCTTTGGTCAGATAGACGATGGTCGTCGTCAGCGATGTCGGCACCGACGGTACCGTTCGCCGCGGAGCTTCAGCGTGCGCGGCGGAGGCAGCCATGACGAGGGCGGCGAACGCGGCGGCTGCACTCCACGCCGATCGGCGGCGGCAGACGGGCGAGCGGAGGGTGAGCGCTCTATTCATGGTATGTTATAACCTCGCGTCAGATCTGTAAGCCAGCCCCGCGCCGAGGGGTCAAGTCACAGGTTCGCGCGCGGGCGCTTCCCACGAGGCCCGCGCGCTCGAGGTCACCAGTGGCGGCGCTCCGGCGGTCCTTTGAACAGGGTGCGGATCCAGGCGATGATCTTCCACACTTCCTGATCCTGATCGATCAGCTCGCCGAACGGCGGCATCGGCCCGACCACACCCTCGGTCCCCTTGCGGTGGTAGCCGGCCTTCTGCAGGTCCTGGCTGCCGAGCGAGATGAGGCGGAACAGCGTGTCGTCGTCGTCGCCGTAGACCCATACGGTGTTCGTCAGCGGCGGGCACATGCCGCCGCCGCCGCCACCGCCGTGGCAGCCGTTGCAGCTCTTGCCGAAGAACAGCTTCTTGCCCTCCTCGATCGCCTCGGCGTTGTCCGTGTAGGGATTCTTCAGCGTGCCCTTGGGCGCGGATGCGACGCGCTCGAGCGGCTTCATCGGCTTCTTCAGCTCGTCCATCGAGAGCGGTGCCGGCGCCGCCGATCCGGCATCCTGAGCGGGCGCGGGGGGAGCCGGCGTGTCGGCGGCTGAGATCGGATTGACGTACGCGGCGAGGAGGCCGAGCGCCAACGCCGCCGCTGCCTTGCGTGCTAATCTTTGCATCGAGTTTCCCTGTTATGTTTCCCCAGATTCAGTCGACGATGTCGTAGGCAATGCCGCCGACATCGCATCGCGGTTCTGCCGCCGCTTTTTGCTCGCCGCCGCGCGCTTCGCCGATGGGCTTGACGCTGCCGGCCCTGACCTGATGCGTCTTCGTGTCGAGCCAGTAAGCGGCGGAGTAGAACAATCCGCCCTGTTGAGGCTCGCGCAGCAATGCGCAGGCGAAATAGCGGCCGTCGTCTTTCGACCGGCCGACGGGCTGCTCGACGTCGACGAGCTGCAGCGTCACGTCCTTGCCGCCGTCCGTCTTCAGCGGAACCAGCCCATCCTGACGCGTGGCGGCGATGGCGCTGTGCACTTCGCCCATGACCTTCCACGCGGGAATGCCCGACACGGCGCTGGCGCGCTCGATGGTCGGCAGCCACCACCAGGGCAGCGGCGCGCGGGTGATGCTCATCCAGCCGTTGCCGTCCGGCTGCGGCGCCTTGTGCACGCGCGCCTCGATGAGCTGCAGACGGCCGCCGTCCGGCTTCAGCCAGAAATCGATGGCGTATTTCTTCGCCGGCGCGGCGCTGTCGCGGAAGACGACGTTGGGAAACCAGCCGAAGCCGGGCAGGCCGCGCACGATGCGCACATCGTCGAGCACGAGCCGCAGGTCCTCGTCGCCGCGTGCATCGTGGAGAACGAACGTTCCCTCCTTGCTGCGTTCGGCGACGATCTCGCGGACCGCCGCCGTCACGTCCTCCTCGGCGAATTCCTTCGGCGCGGCGGTGGCCGTGCAGGCAGCAGCGGCGTAAGCCGACACGCCGGCCACGAGGGCGATTGCCTGCGCCGGCCGCACTAGTTGCTGCTCCCGTCGCCGGCCTTGCCAATGACCTTCAGCGCCCGGGCAGCCTGTTCCGACCCGTTCTGCTCGGCGATGTCGAGCGCTGTCTTGCCCTCCTTCGACTTGATGCTCGGGTCGGCACCGGACTGCACGAGCAGGCCGATCATCGGCGTCACGTTTCGCGCCGCGGCGATCATCAGCGGGGTCACGCCGTGCTGCGTCTGCGCGTTGACGTTGGCGCCGCGCTTGATGAGCTCGCGCGCGATGTCGATGGGCCGCGTGCTGCCCGGCAGGAATTGCCCGCCCTCGCCAGGGGAGACTTGGCTCGCGGCCACCATCAGCGGCGTCAACCCGTCCGGGCCGGCCGGCTTGTCGATCGAGGCGCCGGCGTCCATCAGGGCGCGCGCAACCTCGAATTTGTTCTCCGCGATGGCCAGCGCCAGCGGCGAGTAGCCTTGCTTGTTCGGGGTCTCGATGTGGGCGCCGCGCTCAAGCAGCATCTTCACGGTCGGCACGTGATTGCGCATCGCGGCGTGAATGAGCGGCGTCATGCCGTCGCCGTCCGGCGCATCGAGGTCGGCCTTGAGATCGGCCAGGGCGGCAACGAGGTCCGGGTGGCGGTTGCGCGCCGCGGTGTGGATCGGCGCATAACCCTGCGCGTCGCGCGCGTTGACGTCGGCGCCCTTCGAAACGAGGAACTTGATGCGCCCGACGTCGGCAGCGAGCACGGCGTTGGCCAGCTCCTGCGTGAGGTCGGCGCCGTCCTCCAGCCAATGCTCCACCTTGTCCTGCGTCACCACCTGGTCGGGCGTCGCCTTGTCGGGATGGGGCGCGAAGACGCTATCGGGCAGCACGGTGTAGGCGCCATGCGCCGGCAGCGTTCCCTGGATGAGGCAGCGGCTGCACTGCACCAGCGGCACGCCGAAGTCCTGCAGGATCTTCTCGATCTGCGGCTTCGTCGCTTCCAGCGCGTACTCGAGCGCGTATTTGAGCTTGGCGTCACGCTTGCGCACGCCGATCGACAGGTCGAACTCGAGCGGGAGGTAGTCTTCCCAGAGGTTGACGGGTTGCACGACGATGGGCTCGCCCTTCATCGTCTTGAGCCAGCCGGCAAACGGTCCCCATACCGCGGCCACGTCGAGCTTGCCGTCTATCACCTCCTGCACCTGCCGCCAGGGCTGGTTCTCGGGCTTGAGGTCGGCGTTGTGGCTCAGGGTGTGCAGCGCAAGGTTGGGCGCCAGACCGCGCTTCGTCAGCACCTCGCGTGCGCCGGACGTCTGGAAGACGCCGATCTTGAGCTTCTTCAGGGCCGGATCGTCGAAGCCCTTGAAATCGAAGCCACGGTCGGCGCGATAGGCGAACACGTAGGCCGTGCGGTAGATGGGGAAGGTCGTCAGCGCGGCACCGTACTCGGCCGGCAGGTCGAGCAGCACGTCGCACATGTTGGTTTCGAACGTCTCGCGCGTCAGGCCACGCTCGAGGTAGGGCCGCCAGAAGTAGATGAGATCGGCGCCCATCGCCGCGGCGATGACTTCGGCGATTTTGTTCTGATAGCCCTCACGCTGCAGGTTCGAGAGCGGCATGTTGCCGGGATCAGCGCAGACGTTGAGCTTGCCCAGCGTCTTCTTCTCGAACATCTCCTTGCCGGCGCGCTTGGCCGCGGTTTTTTCGGCGGAGGTGAGCTCGTCAAAGTCCTTGTTCGCATCGCGTGCCGCATACGCGGCGCCGGTGATCGACAACGACAGGAGAAGGGCAAGCCAGGATGCGCGGGCACTCTTCACGAATGAAATTCCACTGTGGCTTTCAACTGGCGCACGCCGATGACGAGGCGGTGCTGCAAGCGCGGCTATGGCGCCCCGGCCTTTCGGCAGGAGCGCCATAGCCTCATGGCTGCGTCAGTCCATGACGCGGAAGGTGAACAAGGTGCCCGCCTGCGGGATCTTGTCGAGGTTGGCCGCCTTGGTCATCGCGGTTGCACCGATGGCGCCGAACTTGTCTTCGAGATCCAGTCCAGCGGTGACCGGCACGCCGATCCAGCCGCCGATACCGACGAGGATCGACACGTACTGCTTGCCCTTCAGCTTGTAGGTGATCGGGTTGCCGATCATGCCGGAGGCGAGCTTGCGGTGCCAAAGGACCTTGCCCGACTTGCGGTCGACGGCGCGGAAGTCACCACCGAGCGAGCCATAGAACATCAGGCCGCCGTCGGTGACCATGGTGCCGCCCCAGTTCGGGTACGGATCCGGGATCTCCCAATCCGCCTTGCCGGTGATCACATCGAACTTCTTGATCTTGCCCGTCGTGCCCGGCTTCTCGGGATACATGTACACGTTGGCGAACACGTAGACCGTGCCCTGCTGCGTGTGCGTGCGCTCCTGCGGCTCCAGCTCCATGCACCAGTTGTTGGTGGGGCAGTAGAACTTGGTCGGGTCGGCGGGATCGACCGAGCAGGGCTGCTGGTCCTTGCCGCCCATGGCCGACGGGCAGGCAGAGACGTTGCGGCCGCGCTCGAGCGGTGAATGCTCGCGCACCTTGATCGGACGGCCGGTCTTGAGATCGACCTTCTCCGCCCAATCCACCGTCACGTACTTGTTGGCGCGCAGCAGCGAGCCGTCCGCACGGTCGAGAACGTAGGCGAAGCCGTTACGATCGAAGTGCACCAGCGCCTTGTGATCCTTGCCGTCGACTTTCATGTCGACAAGGATGTTCTCGTTGACGCCGTCATAGTCCCACTGGTCGAACGGGGTCATCTGGTAGGCCCAGACGGCCTCGCCGGTGTCGACCTTGCGGGCGAAGATGGTCATCGACCACTTGTTGTCGTGCGTACCGTCGTTGCACTCCTCGTGGCTCTTGTCCGGGCAGCGATAGGCCGGGCTCCACAGACCGGGGTTGCCGGTCGAGTAGTAGACGAGCTTCAGGTCGGGATCGTAGCTGTACCAGCCCCAGGCCGATCCGCCGCCGATCTTCCAATCGTCGTTCGGGAAGCCCTTGACGCCAAGCTCCTGGCCATAAGTGCCGTAGTGCGGATTTGCCTTGTTGGTATCCGGCGTCAGGCACACGTCCTTGTCGGAACCGGTGGAGTGGCAGTTCCACACCATCTTGCCGTCTTTGAGGTTGTACGCCGTCACGCGGCCGCGGGCTGCGAACTCGTCGCCGCCGAAGCCGATGATGACGAGGTCCTCGGCGATGAGCGGAGCGGAGGTGATGGTCTCGCCGTGCTCGGGATAGGCGTGCTTGACGACCCACTTCTCCTTGCCGGTCTGCGCGTCGAGGGCGATCAGGTAGCCGTCGAGCGTGCCGTACACGAGCGTGCCGTCGGCATAGGAAGCACCGCGGTTGACCGTGTCGCAACAGGCGCGCGGCACAGCCGACTCGTCGCGGTCGTCCTTCTTGACGTAGTTCCACACCTGCTTGGGATTGTCAGGATCCGTCAGGTCGAGGCCCTGCGCGATGTTGCACTGGGCCATGTTGGGACAACCGGAGATGAAGAACATCATCGGCTTGCCGCCGACGTCTTCGATCACGAGTGGCTGTCCTTCGTGGCCGCGCAGCGCGCCGGTCGATTGCGACCAGATCATCTGCAGCTTGCCGACGTTGTCCGCGTTGATGTCCTTGAGCGGGCTGTGACGCGTCAGCTTGTTGTCGCGTCCCGGCGCCGGCCAGGTATTCGGATCTTTCGCCCGCTTCTCGATTTCCTCATTTGCCATGCCGGCTCCGGCAAGGCCGATCAAAGCGGCCATAAATCCGCTGACAAAGCAGATGGCCCCTTTCCTCGTAAGCTTCATTGCGCTTCCTCCGTATCCACGCTTTCTCACGCCACCCGACGATCCGCTTGGACAAGGCGCTGCCGTTCGGAGAAATGACCTCTCCGTTGCAGCGATTTGCTTGTTTCAGCGGCTCCACCCCCAACTTCATGCCCGTAGGCTGAAGTTTGAAAAATGCGGGCGTCGTTTTCGCCGGCGGGAAACCGCCCAGCTCAAATCCGCTCCGCTCAGGTAGCGCGGCGAGTTGACCTTAGTTGCCTGGTTTGCCCGGTGATAGGGGACGAGTTCCCGCCGGTATTGGCGAAGTTTTCCTCATCACGTTGTCTTGAACGAGCGGGCGAAGCGGAGCGCTCAGTGCGCATTTGCGCGGCCGGCCAGCGCAGTCAATGCAGCGTGTTTGCGGACATCAATTCCGCTGCGCGCCACGGAAAAAAAGCAGCCGGGCGCCGAGAGGGCCCAAAATGAAGGTAACGGTCATCTCGGCGTCCGGCCGCAAAGCGTGGCACCTGCGACGGTACGGAGCGCCAGGAAATCCTGCCAGGGGACGCGTTCCCGGGCCGATGAGAAACGTTCGCCACTTAGTGTTGCACTTAATTCCCGATGCCGAGGTGAAGCGTGTCCTCATCTATGCCGGCATCCCGGCTCCGCGTGAACCTGTGTCCGCGCGGCGCGGCGTCACCAGCCCTCGTGCTCGGCCATGACGTCCTCGTGCACGCTCCAGCCGGCATCCTCGCTGTAGCTGAGATGTCCGAGCGGCATCTCATCGAGGTTTTGGCCCAGGATCAGCGGATTGTTGTTGGCGTCGCGCGTGAAGATGCCGGCGAACACCTGCGCCTCGCGTGGCACGTCGCCGGCTGCGAAAACCGACTGCCCATCCGACGGCTGCGGCGGCAGACCGATGAGATCGCGGATTGTCGGCGGCACGTCGACGAGTTGCGTCACCGTATCGGATATCTGCAGCGGAAGCTCCGCCGCGCCCGGCGGCTTGACCAGCAGCAGCGAGGCGACGCGCGCGAAAAACTGCTCCGGCGTGAAGTACGTCTGCGTCTGTCGCACCTTGTCGATAACGTCGGGGCTCGCCGGTTTGAAGCGCGGCTTCTCTGCGAAACCCTCGTGCCAGCCGTGGTCGCTTTGGAAGATGACGAGCGACTGGCCGTAGCGGCCGAGCTCGTGAAGCCGCGCGATGACGTCACCCATCAGACGAGCCGCACACTCGGCTTGCGACCGGTAGCTCGTCGCCTCGGCAAACCGGCAGTCGGACGCCGACCAGACGAACGGCGCGTGCGGCAGGATGAGGTGCACGTAGATGTACTGGCCGGTAGGCGGCCGCTGCGCCTCGTCGGCGAGAAACCGCTGCATCAGGGGCACGGACAGCCGCTTGTAGTAGCTGTAGCCGGCCCGCTCGGCTCCAAATAGCCTCTTGCTCGCGCGATGCACGCGGGTGCGGAGCAATTCCGGCGCAGCACGCAGCAGGACGATCTGCGCCAGACGCGTCCAATCGTTGTTGATGACGTTCTCGCTGGTGAACGTGTACTTGGCGCCATCATACATCCAGAACCGCGACCGGTTCGGCACGTACGCCGATATGGTGTAGCCGGCGTCCTCGAGGTCGCGCCTAAAGCCGCCCGCCTTTGCATCGAGCTGAAATTCCTTGAACGACCCGCCCTTGAAAAGCCTGCCGGTCATGAAGCTCGGCACGGAGGCGTCGGTGAACAGGTAGTTCGACATGGTGTTGCGGAAGAAGGTGAAGCCGGTGAGGTCGTCGTCCAGGCTGGCTTTGCGCGCGACATCCTCGAAGATGAGACTGCTGAAGCCGTCGAACACGAAGTGATAGATGTTCGGACGCGCTTGCGCCGGCGCGGCGACGGTTTCCCTTGCCGCCGCTGCGTGCATCGGCTGCGCCTTGACGGTGAGCGCATGGAAGGCGAGCTGCGTGCCGATCACGAAGAGGACGAGCGGCGCTGCAAACCGCGTCACCGCCGGCCGCGGCAGCCGCAGCGCCGCCGCCGCGACGATCAACGCCAGGACCAGTTGCGCAAGGCCGACCCGCACAGATGTGGTGAGCTTCTCGCTGCCGTCGAGCAGCCCAAGCTGCACTGGGAACAGTGCGTCGGAGACGAGCAGAAACGCGCCGACGAAGAACAGACCGTAAAGCGCCGCGTTCAATCGCGGCCAATTCAGCGCCCGCAGCACCAGCACGGCGATGAACGACAGGGCGCCCGCGAGCAGGAAGGGGCGCAGGATATGCGTGTCGAAGCTGAAATCGAGCTGGTTAGCGTCGTAGATGCCGACCGGCAGCAGGACGAGCACCGCCGCAAACGGCAGCCAGGCGATCAGCGCATCGGAGAGGACGTTGAGATCGATCCGTTTCATCGCCCATATCCCAGCCGTGGCTCTGACGCTGGGTGCCACAGGTGTTGCACGCGGACAAGCTTCCCGTACGCTTTCATGCAATCGACTGTGGAGCAGCGCCGCGTCGCCCAGAAAGCCGCCAAGGCACGGCGAGTGCGGGAAATTCCGGCGTCTGAACTAAGCGCGACTCAACGCGGCGGCGACATCGTCCCCGGCGGCCGCGTTCAGCGATCGGCCGCGGTGTCGCTGCGTACGACGTAGAGGATTTCATCGGCGAGCCGCTCCAGCCCCGTAACGCCGTCGCTGTTGGTCAGCAGGATCACGGTCGTCCAATGTCCATCGCCCGTCGAGCGCTCTATAGCGCTGTAGGACGTGTAGCCGGGCACGGATCCGGAGTGGAAATAGGTGTCCCGGCTCTCGTCGTGCGTGATGAACCACCCCATGCCGTAGTAGGTCAGCGGATCCACCCGTGCGCCGTCGGAGAACATGGCGCGCGTCGCGGCCGCATCCAGCACCCGCCCTTCGATCAGCGCCCTGTTCCATTGGAAAAGGTCGAGCACGTTGCTCGCCATGTCGCCGCTGCCATCGAGCCAGTGCGGCTGCGTGAACGCGGGCTTGCGCCGGTAGTGCGGCGCGGCGGTATCGGCATCGTCCGGCCCGTCGCCGACGAATGCCGTATGCGGCAGACCGATGCGCTGCAGGATGTTCGTCTGCACGTAGGCACGCACGCTCAGCCGCTCTCCATCGCGCGGAGGCTGCGCCGCCTCGATGACGCGCGCCAGCAAAAAATAGCCGGTGTTGCTGTATTCGAACGTGTTCGGCCAGCCGTGCGGCGGTAGCCGCTTGAGCGCCGCCATGAGCTTCGGCGTCGTCACCGCGCCCCAGGGATCGACCTCGCGAGGCGGGTGCTTGGTAAAATTCGGCAGGTTCGACGTCATGGTCAGCAGGCTGCGCACCGTGACCGGCGGCACCTCGCTCGTGCTCCACTGCTCGACGCCCTCGAAGACATCGCGCATCGGCGTGTCGAGTGACAGCGGCTCGCCCGACAACGGCGCCCGTGCGCCGGCGGCGATCGCCTGCAGCACGGCCGCCGCGGTGAACTGCTTGGTCAGCGATCCGATGTGATAGACGGTGCCGGCGGACGCGGGCGTACCGTCGCGCGCCTCGCCAAAGCCCTTAGCCATTCGCAGAGTGCCGTCCACGCCGACTGCCAGCGAAAGCCCGGGCGGCACTACGGCGCCGTCGCGCGGCCGCAGAAACTGCGCGATGAGCGCATCGACGCGCGCCGCCTTCGCCCCCGACCACTCGGCTGTCGCCGGCTGCGGGGCCAGAAGCAGCAGAGCTGCCATCATGATCGCGAGCGCCCGATTCATCTGTCACGCGAGGCCGCCGCCGGAAGAGACCCAGCGTACATCCGCCCCGTCTGTTTTCCCAACGCGGCGACGCGTGATCCCGGCCTCGGCCGGCAGGAGCGAAAACGGCATCGGTCGGCCTTGCCATCGACGTTTATCGAATATATTGCCGAAAGGCTTTTCCGGTGCACAGCGGCCAGGGCCAAGGCCGATGGGGGTGCAGCCGGCGCGGTTTTTGTACGGGGCTATATGTTGTATGGTTTTGCGGTTGCGTGCCTTCGCATGCTCCCTCGCGCTATGGCGCGGAAGATTGCCCGGCAGTTGCCTATCAGCCACGACGTCGTCGTCGACGGCATCAAGGTGCGCTGCCACCCCAGCGACAACGTCACCGAGCGCGAGCTGCTGCTTGATCCGCGGCCCGGCAACGAGAGCTTCAGTTCCCTCCTCTGGATAATGTCGGACCTGAAACCCGGAGGCACCTTCATAGACGTGGGCGCCAACTGCGGTCTCTTCTCACTCTTCGCCGCGCGACAGGTTGGCCCCACCGGGCGCGTCATTTCCATCGAGCCCATCCCGCTCATGCAGGAGCGGCTCACCTTCAACGCCCAGCGCAACGGCTATGGCAACATCGATCTCGTAAAGTCCGCGGTGGGCGCCGACAACGGCACCGCCACTCTGTTCGTCCGCGGCAAGAACTACGGACAGTCGAGCCTCATCGCGCACGACGGGTTCAAGCCGATATCGGTGCCCGTGCGGCCGCTGGTCGAAGTCACGGCGGACAAGGACGTCGCGTCGATCGACGTACTGAAAATAGACGTCGAAGGCTTCGAGGATCGGGTGCTCATTCCGTTTCTGACGGCCAGCCCCCGCCCGCTGTGGCCGCGGAAGATCGTGATGGAGATCTCCTCGGCCGGCGACTGGCGGCAGGATTGCGATGCCTTCCTGACGTCGGAAGGCTATCGCCGCACGGCTACGGCATCGGGAGATGGGCTGTATGAGCTCGCGACATAGCGGGAAGCTCTGCGTGCCGTCGCGAAATGGTGCTGCGAGAGAGGATTGAACTCTCGACCTCTCCCTTACCAAGGGAGTGCTCTACCACTGAGCTACCGCAGCGCTGGATGGCTCTGGCCCCATGGCGGACCGGCTCAGAGCGCTGCCGGTGTAATCGGGGCGGCGGCATATGGCAAGGCGCAAAACGATGCCCGAGCGCCCGTGCGCAGCGGCAGGCCGCATTTTCGCAGCGGCGGTCTTTAAAAGAGGGCCGGATGTGTCTTCAGGAGCCCGACGGCCCCCTCCACCCGCACGAGGTCGAGCAGCCGCACGCGGACGCCGAATGGTAGCGGCCGCGGGGGATGGCACCGGCGGCGCAAATGGCGGCCGATGTTCAACATCCAATAGGGCATGTCGGTCGGTGTGTGCATGGGAGTCGAACTCGACCGTATTGGCCAAGTTCCAGGCTGCGACCACCTTTCGCGCCCATTCGTGATGGTTTCAAGCTAGCGACCGAGCACAACTCGCCGTACCCGGATTCATCGTGTGCCGCGCCGAGAGGGGCGGGAAAAACGCCAACGGCCGCGGCGCTGTGCGCGACCGCGGCCGTCGTCGGATCAAAGTCGGCAGATCAGCGGCCGCCGCCCGGAACGCCCTGCTCTTCCATCTGCGGGAGCGACTCGCCACCGCTCTCCTGATTGTTGGGGCCGAGGTCCTGGGCCGGGCTGTTGCCGAACTGGTTCTGCTCCTGCTCGACGATCGGATTGTCAGTGCCGCGCGAGGCGCCGGCATCGACGTCCGGCTTGGACGAGCCGTCGTACTGGTTGATCTCTTCCTGCGGGATCGAGTCGGCGAAAGCCGGCGCGAACGAGAGCATGCCAAGCGTGCTCGAAGCAGCAATGATCGCAATGATCTTAGAGGTCGACATGACGTTTCAACTCCACCAAAGGGATATGCACCTATGACTCGAACGCCTGTCCTCCAAGCGCCCCGAACGTGCCACCGTCCGATGTTCAGAAGATAGGCAGCAAACCCCTAAGGTTCCGCTCGCTGGGAACCCACAATTGAAACGAATGCCGCTGAGTTTTCTTTGGCTTTTGCCGCTATTACAACAACAGCCTCAGTATTCGAGCGCGGCTCCGAAAAGCACCGTCTGAGTGATGCTCTGGCCGCCGCCGGCATTCCAGCCGCGATAGCTCCGGTCACCGGTCTCGTAGTCGACGTCTGCGGAGGGACCCTTGGCGAGCTGCCACTGCTGAAGGTCGTACTCGGCCTTGAGCAGCAGATGGTCGGTCAGGCGGTATCCGACGTGCGCGTTGGCGCCGACCATGCTGCTCTCGCCGAACTTCTCGGTGAACAGCAGCGAGCGCAGGTGGTGGTCGTCCTCGTCCTGCCCGCTCACCCACCATGACCCGATGACCCGGCCCTGCAGCGTCCAGCGGTTCCACTCACCGTTGAATTGCAAGCCGAGATATGGCGCGTCCCACACCTGGTCGTAGCTGATCGCCAGCCGGCCGGGCACGTAGTCGTTCGTGTAGTTGCTCAGCCCGTCGCGGGCTTCCCAGTGCGCGGAATCGCGCTTGTAGCCGGCGAGCGCCGTGAGCGCGATCCAGCTGCTTTGGTAGAAGGTGGCAGCGAGATAGGCATCGACCGAGAGGTAGGACTGCAGCTCCGTCTCCGGATGCTGGGAATGACAGAACCCGTTGGGGCAACCGTTCGGCGCGCTCTGCGGGATCCAGTCGTAGTCGTCCATCGCAGAGCCGTCGGTGACATTCGTGATGAAGCGCGCACCGACGGCGAGCCAGCTCCACGGACGAACCGCGAGGCCGCCCTTGAAGACGAGATTGTTGTCGAAGGCCCAGACGAGCTGGCTGATCTTGCTGCCATCGCGCCGGTAGACGTACTCGTTGGCCTCGCCCTGCATGATGCCGAGGCCGGCTTCCACCTCGACGCCCTTGACGATGGTCAGCGGGGCGGCGGTCTTGACCGGCTCATAGCCGTCGGCAGCGGCATAGCCGGCGGGAATGGACAACAGCACGAGTGTGAGAGCCGTCGATCGCCGATGCCGCATGTTCTCGTTCCCCGCGCTGCCGTGCGCGGGAACATCGGTGATTCGCGAAGCCGTACGCAACCGTACGTAGCGCCGAAACGGGCCTAGTCTCAGAGCCTAGGCTCAGAAGCGATAGCCGTAGCGCACGCCGAGCCGGTCCATGCCCTCGTTGGGCGACACCGTGTAGGCGTTGGACATGTGCTCGAAGTAAGCGGAGAGGCTGTTGTGCGCGTCGAACCGGTAGCCGATCTCGGCCGGAATGTGGAACAGCACGCGCGAGCCCAGCGCCTTGCGGTCCCAGTCCTCGAGCTTGAGCTGACCGTTGTGGATCGCGGCGCCGAGACCGAGTCCGAAGAAGATGCCGCTCGGCGTCTCGTACTGCCAGCGCGCGTCCAGGTAGCCGTCGCTCGTCGCGCCGACGGTCGAGATAGAGCCGCCGATGGCCGGCCGGATAGTGCCGCCGAGGAAAGCTACCGACGGCGACAGCAGCGCCTCGATGTTGATGTCGGCGGAGTTGGGCTCGGCCTGGAACCCGCTCCACAGACCCGGCACGTCATGCCACAGCACGCCGATCTTGAGCTCGTCGACGAAAGGATCCGCGAGCGCCAATTCCGGCGCCAGGACCAGGCAGGCGGCAAGGGCGATCAGAACGGCGGTGCAGCATGTACGCATCCGGCCAAGCTAGCACTTGGGCGATGGGAACGGAGCGGCGGCCATGGGGTGGCACGATGATTTCTTTCCGGCGTGGCGCCGCAGTTTCACCCGCGGCTGTCCGCCGGCACCCATAGGGGTCGCGCCAGCGCTGCCTGCCCAGGTTGCATTGGCCTTGGCGGGCACCGGCCCTTGGGGTGGCAACGGCGGCTCCCATATGATGGAATGCGCAAAACCCGCCGGGGGACGGCGGGGTGCGCTACACTACCCCGCCGCTCTGGCTTGCCTGTTGAACGGCAAGCCCTTAAGAGCCCAACGACGCCGAGCTTAGCTTGCAGAAAAAGCACAAAGAATCGCCCATGGACCAGTCCGTTCGCCCCACCCGCGCCGAAGTCGAGGAGGCGGTGCGCACCATGCTCCGCTGGACGGGTGACAACCCCGACCGCGACGGCCTGCGCGACACGCCCAAGCGCGTCACCAAGGCGTTCGAGGAGTATTTCCGCGGCTACCACGAGGACCCCGAGCA
>Ga0182738_1000944_pt1 | contig 38088 bp, 23 predicted proteins | sample eDN5th30CBELigMG_FD_128876 | JGI IMG/M metagenome (GOLD analysis project Ga0182738, IMG submission 128876) | Enriched Miracle-Growth compost microbial communities from Emeryville, California, USA - eDNA 5th pass 30_C BE-Lig MG (version 2)... ...
CACATTGGCATATTTACAAATATTTTTCAAGATATGCACTTCGGCCTTCAGAAGTAAGTGGTTCATACAAGAAAAACCATTTGGTTTATAAAATGTACATGAAGCAACTTGAAAAAGCAAAGAGCTTGAAGTTGGACAACGCCATGACTTTACCTTTCATGCTGATTCCAGTGGATTATGGCAGTCTTGAAAATCAGTTTTTCGTTAAAACACTTGTGCTAAATGCAGTTTTGGACCAATTAAAGGCCGCTCTGAAGGTTCACCCTAAAACTGTATTGCTTGAGGCAACGCTAGCAGTGAACTACATTAAAACCAAGCAGTTATATCTTCTGGCTGATCGGCATATTCAAAGAGGTCTCCAGACTGCAGGGTCATTTTCTGTGAAGAATTCTTTATATTTGATGAGACTCGAAATTATAAAGAAGTTAAATCATAATAATCATTCAGTTGGCGACCACACAGGAATGGTTGAATTTATGGATGTACAAGACTCAATAGCAAGTAGTGAGATGTTGGATGTTTTGAAACAAAAGATTAGAGCACAAATTAAGCCTCAATTAACTTTCTGGAGCGAGTTTAAATCTCACAAGGTGGAACTGTTTCCTCTTATTCATTTATCAAAGCAAGTTGGTCATGAGGCGAGAGGAGTGCAAAGGTACTGGAACTACTTCCATGGTGCTACCAAGATGACAATTTTGGAGCCGTTGTTGATTATGGGAATCTACGCTTCTTTGATTTTGGAGAATGACAGGTTAGGAAGAAAATATTTCAAGAAATATTTTGAGTTGAAGACAAAGAGCAAGAGTGATGAAATGAAGGGAAATGCAAGCGGAACAAACATGCTTTCGAAGCAATCAATGTTACTGGCAATATCTGGACAGCCTAGAGAATTAGGCAAAATTCTGCGATGTTATAATGGAGTTAGGAATAAAATCGGTTTAAAAGTTGAAACTCTCGTTGGAAAATCAATCAACACACTAATGCCCGCATTTTATCGAGCTCGCCACAATGTTTACTTGCAAGTCGATGCCCACCCCAAGACCTTGGATATCATGGAGAAGACAAGAGAAGTTCACGCGTTGAACAGTGAAGGATATTTGGTTCCCTGTTTTATTAGCATTTTGCTAAGTTTTATGCCTGAAAGTGGTCTTTGCTATTTTGCCATGATGGAGCCAATGAAGAGATCAAGAAGAGTTGTTTTATTTGACGAGGAAGGAAGAATTATGCATTTTACAAAAAATTTCCAAGAAGATATGGTGATGGGGAATGCAAGGTCACAGAAAGATTTGAATATTTATGATTTCTGCACTGATCTCTACAGACTTGTCACTAAACTACTTGGAGGCGAGGCCTCAGAAGTAACTAATCCAACAAAAGTTGCTTCAATAGATCCTAAGAAAAAGAAGACGAAGAATAAATTTTCTCCATTTTTAAAAACTCTTGCTTTCGGAAAGGCCATATCTCCTAAAATCGAACATTATCGTATTCCTGAGAAAGATGAAGAGGAAGAGGTAAACAATTCAGTCAAAGGAGCTGAAGGATCATCAGTAAATATCGAAGGCGAGCATAAACTTTTGTTTACCACCTTTGCCAAAGATGGTGATATGTTTCATTCTGAAACTTTGGCGAAAAGTGTTTCAACCACAACATACAATTTTATGAAAGAAATTGCTTATAAAGCCACTTTTAAGGTTCATTCAAATGACCAGGGAAGGATGGTTGAAATTGTCATGGAAAGAATAGATAAAACCGAGTTAGGCTTCAAGACTTCATTTGTTGAGAGTTCAGTGATCTCTCCAGTTTTACAGAAGAGGACTCAGATTCTCGAAGGCGGTGTAACTTTCCTCCAACCAACAAGTTATCCATCTGTACAAACCGTGACAACCGTGCCTGCTGCAAGGAATGACGCTAAGCCTGGTGCTTTGAACGGAGCGAGTGTTGAGGGGTGGACTTCTTTGCATTACACTGCACTTGGAACTGAGGAGCCACTACCAAAAGAGAAGTTCGAAAGAAAAAGGCAAACCCAGAAAGACACCATTATGCAAACCTTATCTCTTGATTTTAAGGCAACCCAGACACTCAAAAATGAAGTGGTGACATCAAATCCTGATGTATTTAGTTATAGAGATACAATGCCAATGTCACCAGGAGGCGAGGACAGACCTTTCTTACTCGGACCAATGTCTGCCACAGGAGTTCCAACAACTATGGCAAATCAAAAAGAGACAATGATGACTTTGGAACCACCCCTTTCGCCACTTCAGTCTCCGGCAGGTCATTTCTTTTCGTATGGAAACAGAAAGCTTGATGTTCATCAAGGAGATGTTTCCCAACCTGATGTCGAAGACAAAAGTTTTCAATTCTTCAATCCTGAATTCTACGCAGATGGTGAAAATCGATCTAACTTCCAGAGTAAAAGTTTGGAGCAAGAAGAACCTGAAGAAACGCCAAATGAAGAAGTGTTGAGCAGAGATAAAATAGGTTTTAGAAAAAATCCAACGTCGACTATGACAGGTTCAAGTGTGACAACAAATAGAGAAGAGAGAGCCAGGAAAGTGGTCAGGGTTGTTCTTTCTACAAGAAAGCTCGGGAAAGTCTCGGTTTCATACATCGTTTCATTTATCTTGACCATGCTGCTGGCACTGGGTCTGATGCTTTGGTTCAGTTTAAATGCTCCAAATGTCTCAAACAACATCCAGGCCATTAGTGATGTCCTTCAAACTTTACAACTCAGAAGCTTTGCCACTAATCTTTGTAATCAAGAATCAAGGTTAGGAGCCTCGATGAACACCATCGCTCATGATCTAAGTCTCTTCCCTTCGACCTTAGTCGGTGTCATTGGACCCACAGGAACCATTACACAGGCATACAACTTGCTTAATGGATACAGTGTTAAACTCCAAGAAGCTTTGGGATATGCCAGTAAAGAGATTCAAGATATGTTCCATGAAAATAATGTCAGGCTTTATGAGAGAGATGAGAACGGAAATAAGGTTTTGATTCGTACGACAAATAATATCAATGCCATAGAAGACATTCTCAGTAATGGTTTCTTGGTGGCAAGCTATCCTTACCCTGATCAGCCTCTTGCAGAACTTCCTCGTGGGTTTAGATTTGTGTTTGACAATAGTGTGGACGATCTTTTGGTCGTTGCAGAAGATATTAGTGATGTCCTGTTTCAGAAAATTACAGATAGTTGTGATGGCGCAAAGGATGTAAATGTCTTTATCTTGATCACTTCTTTGATGATTCTATGCTTCTTTGCCGGAGTTTCACTTTACTTTGTCATCAAAGTCAATAGACAGTTTTTCAGATTTATGAATGTGCTCATAACTTTACCTGTTCCTGAAACAGAAGCGACAAGAGAGCAGTTATATATGTACGACAAGATATTGAACCAAGATTTTGAAGAGAATGAGTACATCAAGGTTTTTAATGAACTTGGTTCAGCTCTCATGGCCAAAAGGCAATTGGCAAAGACAGTGAAAAGCGCAGACAATTTTAAAGGTAAAAGACAAAATGCACGTTCAATCCATGCAGATTCTCTTACAGCAGTTTACAGACAAAACTACATGTCTTTTCTTCAAGTTATTCTTGGTTTGATGATTGTCGGAGCCTGTTTGGTCACGTTCTTCGTCTTATCTCAAAGCACTATTGGAACATTACACGCCAAGCAAATCAACATGAACACTGTCTTCCAGAATATCAACCAACAAAGTCTTTTGAGTGTGCAATTGCAAAGCATGGTCTTGGATAATGATACAACCACAATTAGGAATCAACCTATTGCTGTCTCTTTTGACAGAAGTATCGGCAGGCTCAAAGAAGTCCAACAACTCCAAGAAGCCCTTCAAGACTCTTCAGGCCAACTTCCTGATGGCCAGAGAGAGTTACTCTATGACTACCCATGCTCAGAAATCAAAACACAACTTTTTTCATACTTGAACCCTGTGGCTATGAACAGAAAGTGCTTACAGGTCACAAATGGTCGGAGTCAAGTTGGTTTATCTTCTCTTTTGCCTATGATGGCGAATAATCTTGAGGTGTTCAATACGGAATTCTGGGCGTCGGATCGAACAACAGCAGATTTAACATATCTGTATATTTTGGCTATTAATATGTTTTTGAGCTCGATCGATGTGTCTGTCGGATTGTTTGCTATTTCATATGATGAGACTTCTGTGACAGTGCAGAGTGATTTGGACAAGCTAACAAGAGAATGCGTTCTGATGGCCATTGCAGCGGTGTTGGTTTCATTAGTGATATCCACTTTAATTTGGATATTGATTGTCCGAAGAATGGTTAATAAACAGTTTGATATCAAACAAGTCTTGAGTTTAGTTCCCACTGGTCTCATTATTGAGAGCATGCACTTGAGAGGCTACCTCATGGAGATCTCACGTGCAGAAGCTAGAGAAATTCAAAAGATCGAACGTTTCTAAGGGGTTAAGGGGAATGAATATATTTGTGATACGGGATCTTTTTCAATATATAATAAATATATTGAGTATTATTTAATTGTAAACAAATAATGACATGTCAATAAAAACATATGGTTTTCTAAATTCTCTACTCTTAAGATATTAAAGTTTGCAAAATATTCATTGGGATTTTACTTGATTGGATTAAATTTCATCAGTTTTATTTAATCAGAAAACAAGAAATGCAGACACTTAACCAAGGTGACGTTGATCATGATACTAAGCTTGCTGCTACCGCTGCTCAAATTCAAGAAGATCTCGGTCAAATTTATGATATCATTGATGTAAGCCTCTTTCTTTAAGGTTTCATTCTCAAAGAATTTTAGAAAGTGGGGCAGAATTTAGAAGCGAACTTTCAGACACAAGAAGATCGATTTTTAGAGGAATATAGAAAGCAAATGTATAGTGCTCAAAAGAATCTAAGAGAATATACCAAAACAGTATTGAACTGGAGAGAGATTATTTGGATTAATATTCAATGATAGCATAGTCAAGCTGAGTTGACAAAGAAAATTGAAGAAAAGGAACGATCCTTGAGGATAGGAAGAGAGAAAGCTCTTCAACAAACCACCCAACTTTCTAATAAAGTCAAAGGTAACATTTTGATGGAATTTTGTAATAGAAATATATTTTATTTAGACCTCAAGGCTGAAGCAGTCAGACTCAAACAAGTTGAAAGCAATTTATTTGACGAAATAAACTTTGTCGATGAACAACTCATCTGTAAATTGAATTGTTTTGAATAAGCTAATCACAATGAAAAGTGTCAGAAGAGAAGAATAGAAGATTGAATGAAGAAGCGAAATATTTGAAGCTTGAAATATTGAAGCATAAGCCAGATTTTGAATTTTGGGATGAGAATTTAGAAACAGAGAATATATTGGATATTCAAAAAGAGCCATCACCAGAAAGAACATCAAAGAAAGGAAGTTATGCCCGTCAATTGTTGAGTTCAGTTGATAATGGCAGAAAAGCAAAGACCATCCCTTCAAGGATTTTGAACATGAAGAAGTTTAGTTCTGGTAAAGAAAGCGCACATCGCTCAATGGATGAGGGTTATGTGGATGAGCGAGAAATTGAAAGAATGAATAATATCTATAAATCAGAAAAACGCAATCATGAGATATTGAAGAGAGTCAATAATGATTTGGCATTCCAAAAAGGCAAGTTTGAAGAAGTCTTTGAAGACTGCATTAAAAAGGCAATTTTAATGTTGAGAATAATTTTACTTATCTGAGGATTAGAGTGTGGAAAAAAGTGCAGAAAGAGAAATAAATCATTCACATACAACTGTCCGTTTGCCTTTAATGAGTCAAAGTGTTGATGGATTAAGGAGTATGGAAGCTGATTCACAAATGGATACAAATATCGTAAGAATATATTTTGAAAACTAACCTCTCAAAAATTAGATGGTGGATCAATTGAAATTAGCAGAGATGAAGCTGACTGCACAAGATAAAAAGTAATAAATATTTATTTAAAATCAAGAAATTAATTTTAAAATAGGGTAATGATAGAGGAGTTTTTGGCAAGCCCAATAGTGAAAGATTTCTTGTATAAAAAGTTCACAGAGGAGCCAACAAAAAAACCGCTTCCAAAGTATTTTTAGAAGCGAAAAAATGCAAAGAAATGATATAATTTTTTGACTAATAAATTTAATAATTTTTTGTATTTGAAATTACTCTGAAGTTTTTCAAATTCATCATATCATAATTTTAAATCTTTCATATGTGAGAATTGAATTTGAAAATGCATAAAAGCTACTTATGTCACCAACTCTCTTGTCTGAGGTCGATGTTTAAAGCCATAGAAATGTTCTCAAATCTGCAAGAAATGCCGGCTAGAGACGATCGTTGATGGTATGTTTCCGGTATTTTTTGCATTTAAATAACTTTTTAATTTTTTTTGAGGTTCTAATTTGGATATTTTTTCTACCCTATTTATGATATATAACTCTGGTATTGTGAGCAGGGTGCTCAAGACCAGCTTTGAAAAGCTGACATTGAAGAGAAATAGGAGGAATCTGAAAGAAGTTTGAATCGGTTAGGATTGAATGAAATATTTCATAAATTTGAAAAACGAAGAATAGATAAACATCAAATTTGTACCTAATTTGAAATTTCTATTGACTTCAAATCTCCAACAGCCTCTTTTCAGTTCCCGCTTCATACTTTTATCTGACAACCTCCATTTTTAACTTCTCTTTTGAGTATGAGCAGCCTCCATAGAGAGAGTTAGAAATAATAAAATAAAATTTCTCGCTAAAAAACCACCAAAAAGTCTAAAATCTAAAAATTGGAATCTTTGCAAAATATCTTTTGGTAAAATGGAGAAACTGTCAAAGTTAGTATTTCATAAAAGATAATTAGACTTGATAAGTAAAAAAACCCATTAGGAGAAGTAGTCTAAATTTGTATTGGATAACTGTTCTAGAATTATCAAGGTTGCTTCACAAGTTTCAAATTTATCAAAGTTGGTTAGGGCAATAAATTGCATCAATTGATTGTGAGGGTTTTGAAAGTGGTTCAGAGAGCTTGAATCTTCTCGAAAAATCAAGTTTTGATAATGGAAGAATTTTGAAAAATGGTGTTGTTAAGATATAGTAATAACGTAAAGATTTAAAAATAGCAAGAGAAGTGAATAACGATTTATTAAAGTTTAACTATGTAAAAAATTACTTTTTGATTTAAAATATGTCGAGGACTTTATGGTGATCTTGAAAGCTTACAAAATTTTGCAAGTTGGGGAGGAATACTGTGATGATTTCTTTACCTTTCAGAGAGTATATTTATGAATAATTTAAGGGAGTTATGTCAATAAACCTTCTCTATTTTGATTGAGTAAAATTAAATAGCCGAAAAGGATAAAAGCTGGTACATAGAGGGAGCAGCGACCTGAAGGAATTTAATCTGTTATAATTGTAATTGCAACTGAATAGAGAGAAGTTACAAGCTACCGGTCTTTAATAAATGTATAGTAGATAAATTTTAAAATACCAGTAAGATTGTTCCAATACGTCTAACGGGATTTAAATTGAATTCAATTGAATCAAGACTTTACTTCAATTTCTTTATTAAACGAAGTAATTTTCCCTTCAACCTTTTCCTAGCTTCAGAGCCTTTTTTACAGTTAACATGGACCTTTCTATCTCTTCTTCACGCTCATCTTCTAACGATATGTCCTTCTCCCATGTTCAGAGCCCTATGCCTATCAGAAACCCAGTCGTTCTTCAAAAGAATCGACTGGCTTCTTCTTACAATTTTTACGAGTTCCTCGAAGACTTTGGCCAGGCCCCTAACTCAAGATCTCTCGCTGAAGGACTGTCCCTGCAAAGATTCCGAGGCTACAATTCTGAGGGCAGCGTTCATGAGTAAAACTTGAAAGTAGAGACAATATGTTAATGATAACGTAGACATAAAAGCATTGGAGGTGGGCAGACAGAAGCAGAAAGAAGCAGACTAGTGTTGAAGCGTCCAGCAAGTAGAAGCCACATTGTCGATGTGAGACCTCCTAGCAGAGCTAGGAATCCACAAGTATATGACAAAGAGTTTTTAAAAATGAACATCAGTATGAGGCTTCAAGGTGCGAGTGTGGAATTCAATATGGAAACCAGAGATATTGAAGTAATCGAGCATGCATAGACGGCATGCTTACGAATTTCAATAAGTTATTGAATGTGAAAGGGATAATTTGCTTTTAATATTGGGGTAGAGTGGCTCACTCGGGGTCAATTAGTTGTAAAAGCAAATGATTGAATATTGATGACGAGTGGGCGTTTCAAAATAAAGTTGTCATCAGGTGTGGTGGCCTTCGATGTAAATAAGCGATACATTATCACATGTTTTATATAAAAACGCTTTTGTAATAGTTTTGTGTTCATATGCATCTTTCATATTTCATATTTATCTCCAACAAATTTAGTAAAATAACTATCGGAAAGGGGTATAAAAGTAGTAAACCAACACACCTCTAGTAATGTATAGTTGATTGTGAATAAATGTTTTGAATTTTGTCCATGTCTGTAATTGCTTGCTCATTTCTTTTTCATTTCATCTTATTATTTCAAATAAATTATCTAAAAATGAAGTTCTCTGCGCATTTTGTTCATACGACATGAGATGAAGCTTTGAGGCTTGCCTATTCAATACTGTATATTGAGTTTTTTCACATAAAATAACTGAAAAGGTTGTATTCTGTAGGTTTAATCAATAGGGCCAATTTAGGTTTAATTACCATTATTGACAAGTGATGTTTGGAGGTTGATGGAGGGCTACTCATGTAGTTGAGAGGATGGGAGCTGTGAAATTGCCAGCCAGTTAGGGAATTTTGGAGGAGGAAGTTGAGCGAGGAATTTTTTATTCATCAATAAATGATTTTTTTTTTGTGAAAAAAATGAAATTTTGACTGAAACTGAAAATAACTTGTGATGATTTCAGAAGAAAATGTTTGATTTTAGACTCCTAAGGTTTTTTGAGTCCGTGCCAAGTTGATGAAAGGGTTTTAAAAAAATAACTACGAAAAATTTTTTCAAACCTATTTGATGAGAAAAAAAGAAAAAAAATTTTAAGTTGATAAAAAAAAGCTCATGATTTTTTTCTGAAATAAATGGAGTGTTTCAGATCATACCTTTAAAATTTTGATAAAATTTTTTTCTTCCTTTTTTTTTGAAAATAAAGTGAGACAATATTGATGAAAGATGAACTTTAGTTGAGACCACAATACCTCTCAAAACTATATTAAAAAAAAAGTCATGATATGATAATTAACTATTCTGAAAAGTGAGCTCAGAATAAATATAAAAGAAAAAGCTTGAATAAATTTATTATTTATCTTTTTACCAAAAATGCAAGCTCATGTTCATGGACCCGGTTGTGGCTGTAAAGAGTATATTTCTGGCGAAGAAGGTATGAATACCAATCCTTCTATCACTTACATTCTCTCTAGGAGAGGATCTTCTTGGCGTCATTGAATTAGACAAAGTAATGATGATCAAAAGAAATGAACTAAAAAGATTGTCTAGGTGGTTTGTTTAAATGAATTGAAAGCCCAAACAGGACAAAAAGTCTTCAAGAGTAGTGATAAAAAATTGGATGAAACTGACTTTGTGGAATCTGATCTTGACCCAGAACTCTTATTCATTATTCCGTAAAATGATACACCGCGTAAAAGAAGAACTAATTCAATTTAAAGATTTACACAACATGTGAAACTCAAGTCAATAAATATCAGAGCTGTTGATACAGATGTTGCTCCAGTTACCGCAAAATTGTATAGAAATATTGTTTTATTGGGAGAAATAATGAAATTAGATATGCTAATCATGAGGTTGTTGATTTTTCCATCGCAGAACAAGACCCCATCCAAGTAGGAATTCAGATTGAATAAATGAATGACAAAATATCAATAGGAATTGAAATTGACTGCAAATTTGGGAGCTGATATTGAAAATGCACTCAAGTAAAAAGAAGAAAATACTTGGGCGTTTTATTGACATCATCAATAGGATTACAAAGTTCCAAAGTGTCTATAAGTTAATTCTTCATATAAGTGCCGAAGAGAAGGATAAGATCGGAATTTCATACATTGGTTTGAAGGGTATCAGAACAAATGTAAGTTCATGATCAGCATCATTGGAACTAACTTCCTTTTAGATGAAGAAAGATCAAATTGTGATTGCTACTTATGAGTCAAAACCAAATGTTGCTGATCACAAAACTCCTAATGAAAATAAAGGTTTCCAGTCTATTCAATAAAAGTTTAGATTGTTATTGATTTCTTAAAAACTATCCATATTGTTGTTTCCGATTGTATGATTGAACAGGCTCTAATAATGCCTTGGAAGTAAAAGAAAAGCATTTTTTCACTCTTGAATGGAAGGATCCAAAAGTGTTAATTTTGGCCCAACCTTCGAATATCTTTGTTCACTGTATCTGTGTCATAGAAGCTTCTTTAGGCAATTCTCGATTAATTCAGCAGAGTATTAGAATTATTTGACGCAAATTTTTCTAGAATTTACCCAAGACTAAAATTCAGATTAATTCTAACTATTTAGCTCCATATCTGTCAGGTGCATCCTCTCTTGTCCAAAGAAAGTCTGCTATGTTTTTAAGAAAACAAAGGGAAGGGTTGAAAAATATTCTCTCGGATTTAAAATTTCTCGCTGAGTTTTGAAATTTTCGAAGGAGTAAGGATTTTCTAAAAATTTATTCTTCTAAATTCTTTTTCGAAAGAGGAAGTAACAAAATCGAAAATCTCTGCTAACTGAAAAGATGAAATTATTCTTTTGTAAAACTTATAAAAAAATCATTATAGAATAAGCTCAGTTCTCACATAGGCTTTTTATTTCTAAAAGGAGAAGTTTTTAGTTTTTTGGCAGGAAAGAAGAATGAAATTTATATACAAAGTTACTTATCATTGATGTTACTGTATGGTAAATATAATACCTATCATAATAATATTAATAATAATGATGATATTTCAAACACTATGCATTCTTTATTTAAAGGTCAGTATCACTTTGAGCTTTTTCACCCATTCTTTGAGATTGGTCCTTGAATCTATCAGCTTGAGAGCTTGATAACTCATCCTTGGTTGGCTCACTGCTGCCTAAGCCAATAGAACCCAAAGCATCCTTAATAGTATCACCGAGGTGATGTAAGCTGTCTCGAACTCTGTCTCCCAAGCCATGAGATTCTTCAACAGGTTGAGGAGCAGGCTCTTCTTGACCTCTGTGCAATTTGTCATTTACAAATCCTTTAGCTGAGTCAACGCCGCCTCTGACTTCGTCTCTGATTTGTTCAGCTCTGTCTCTGATTCTATCACCAAGGCCAGGTTCAACAGGTTCAGGTTCTTCCTGATGTTGACCAGGAATGCGGTCTCTGATTCTATCATAAGTATCACGAGCTCTGTCTCTAATTCTTTCGCCGAGGCCAGGTTCTTCAACAGGTTCTTCATGATGACGATGAGGAATGTGTTCTTTGGCCTTTTCAAGGGCGTCACGAGCTTTGTCACTCAAGGTTTCTTCTTTTGGTGGTTCAGAATCACCCACGATCTTGCTCTTGATGCTTTCATAAGCACTAGCAATTCTTTCACGTAAAGTAGGTTCATGAGCATGAGGAATGTGTTCCTTCAAGTCGTTTAACTTGTCTTGGACTTTTTCGCTCATTGATTCTTCATGATGTCTTCCAGGGATTCTGTCCTTGAGATCCTCATAAGCACCATGGATTCTCTCACCAAGGGTAGGTTCATGGGAATGAGAGAGTCTCTCCTTAGCATTCTCAATTCTTTCTTGAACTCTGTCACCCAAAGTTTCGTGATGATGTCCAGGCATTCTGTCCTTGAGGTCCTCATAAGCGCCTGAGATTCTTTCTCCAAGAGTGGGCTTGTGAGAGTGAGGAAGATGTTCTCTGGCTTCATCAATTTTATCTTGGATCTTGTCACCCAAAGATTCATGATGACGATGGGGCATATGTTCCTTGATAGAATCAGCAGCATCAGAAAAAGTCGCTCTGATTCCTTGGCCAATATTGTCAACTCCTTCTTTGATACTATCAGCAACATCTCTGATGCCTCCCAAAATACCACCATGTCTGTGACCGAGGTGGAGGTGAGCGTTGGCAGCATCAATGGCATCTCCAACAGCAGCTCTGGCTCTGTCAGCACCTTCTTCGATTCTGTGGCCAGCACTGTATCCAGTTTCTTGAGCTCTGTGCTTGCCTTTTTCAAGAGTTTCATCAGCAGTGTTGATGCCTTCATGATAGCCCTCTTTAACTCTGTGGCCTCCATATTCAAGTCCTTCACCAGCTCTGTTAACGCCTTCATTGAGAACGTTTCCAGCGCTGTCAGCTGAATGCTTGAGTGAGTCAGCACTTCTTGAGAAGATATTGGAGTCGCCAATCTTGTGGGCGATATTATCTCTGGCGGTTTCTAAACCTAATGAGACTCTTGCAGCAAGTTCTTCAGCTTTGTTTTGGCCATGTTCGAAGGTTTCACTAATTCTATGGCCAGCAGCTTCGATTTTTTCACCAAGAGTGTGGTGGCCTTCATGGATTTTTTCTTGGGCTTTGTGAGTAGCTTCATAGGCGCCCTCTTGCATTTTGTGGGCACCAGATTGCATATCAGCAGAAGCAACAGCTAAAGCACCAATGAAAACAGCAGTAGTAAGTCTCTTCATTTGTGTAGAGGATGTGTTTGAGGTGTTATTTTGATAATTTAAAAGTTTATATTTCTCGAAGTTCATCCACACTTTATAGTCCTAATTGGCTAAACTAGAAATTTAGTCCAAGGAAGAGAGAAAAATTAATAATTTAGGATTTCGAAACGAAAAAAAGTTCTTTTTCTACAAAAAAGATTTTAGCTAAAAACGAGCTCTTTGAGAGGGCTATTGTGTGGATACCGAGGCTTGGTTTTCAATGAATATCAGGGATCATATGAGGGTGAGTGTAAATTAGCTGGCGACAGAATCCAGATAAAATCGAAAATTCCTATTTTTCTTCGAAAATTTCCACCTATTATTAAAATTTCTAAGAAAAGTCCAAATAATGGTATCGGCTAATTAATTTATTTTAACTTGATTTCTTCTGTATAGTTAACAAAAAATGCTTTATAGAATTTGCGGAAATATAAAGAATTTCGTACTTTTTTAGTTCAATGAATGATCCTCGAAATAATTTCCCTAGTGTTATACTTTCAAAAAATCTTTCTAGATGGGAATCAGAACGGGATTTTCGATTCCTGAAAGAACTTACCAGAATTATGCAATGAGAATATATTCAAAAGTCCTTATTTGATGGAAGGTTTTTCTTTATTCGATGATTTATGAAACCAAAGGTGTCGAATATGGGGGAGGGAGATTTTAAAAACAATAAAAAGATTGATTCAGGAAGAGAGGCAGGGATTTGATTTTTTATGTCGAAAAAAAAATGTGGTCGAGACTAAGCATCATCATACACTCATCAAAGAGAAACAACAAATAAATGGATAGGTAGGTAATACAGAAAAGGATAAAAGAAAAAGAGTATTAAAATTTTCATATAAAAGAGATTTACTTCATTTGGGAATCAAAAAAAAATTATCATTTATTTATTTAATGCTGAATAATTTTTCCACAGTAGTATTGATCTCAATTTGCCTAATAGAAATGGTGAGAATATTTTATTATACTAAAGAGCTACCTTTCAGCTATGAGACCAAAGATTTCTACGACATTTTGTTTCTAAATAACGAGATATAACCAACAATCTTCAAAAGGAAGAATTCTTACCTTTGTATCCATTTGAGAACACAATAACTCAGCTTCTTCTTTGAGCTTACGGACTTCATTAATTCCATCATGAACCAAGCTGAAATAAGCAGGTTTATCAGGAAGATCATCTTTATTCATCAATTTTTGCTTTGTGCTGAGAAGCTGGTTTTGTGGAGTCTTTTCATCTCTTGTTGTTTCATCAGCCTTGGGAGTTTGAGTTTTTGATTTAGAGTCATATTCGCTTGTATCATCGGTCTTATTATCATTAAGTTTCAAGGCTGCAGCTTTTTCAGCTTCGACTTTAGCTCGATTTTCATCACTATTCACAAGATCTAAAAAGTTGGCAGTTTTAACAAAGAGATTATTTCCATCTTTTTGTCCGCTATCGTCTAAGGAAGAGTATGAGTGATATTGAAGTGAGATTTCGATACCTTTGCTTTCACCGAGTAGGATTAAAGCATTGTTACTTGCATTAGGAACTGCATCACTGAGAGGGAGATTTTCTGAGGAAATCAATTAAATTTATCAAGCTCAAATCTTAATTTTACCTTTAGGATTAGTATCATTTTGTTTATCATTTGGCTTTAATTCTTCCTTTTTCTCATTGAAAGCCACGTCATTTACATTCACACTAACCTGTTGAGGCGTAGTGTTCCCTGGAGTTTCGTTTTGTAAGTTTAGTCTGGCTTCTTTGGCTTGTTGTTCCAAGATTCGTTCCTTTGGATAAATTAGGCCTGATTTTCAATGCTAAATTTATACTTTTAATGTCTTGGGCTTGGCTTTAATAGCATCATCCAAGTTCTTTGAGGAGTTACTATTATTCAAGGCAAATCTGAGAGATTTGCTGTTTTCAAGAGCAGCAGAAAAATCAAAAGGCTTCTTGCTCTCATAGATGCTCTTATTTGTAGGACTTCCTCCCTTTGTAGCTCCTTTTCTTAAACTGTTTGACAAGTCAAACATGGGGCTTTTGTTCTTTTTGGGAGTTTTGGTATGTTTAAGAAGGACATTGTAGAAATAGTCTGTGGATTTAAGGAGTTTTCTGTTGATTTTGCTGTGGAAGGAAGGTGAACTGACATTTTGCGCATTTTGAGTTTCGAGTTGTTTCACATTCGTCTCTAATTTTTCTTTTCGATATTTTGCCACTTTTCTAATTTTGGCATCGACATCTGGAAAATCTTTTAATGCCTCCAAAAATACAGTTTTATCGCAAACAATAACAACTGATGATTCACTTGCCTGTGCAAAGCATAATCTCTTTGACTAGGAGGATACTTTAGGGAAGAAATTTAAAGAATAATTTTTACAGGTTCCAAGAGTTCCAATTCTCCAAAATAAGTTCCCTGGACAAGAGTATAAATACCTTGTCCCAAATCTGTTACCATTTTAATTGAACCCTTTGAAATAAAATAAACTAAAGAGAATTTTTAGAGTTCATGTGAAAGACTTTTTTACTTTCTTGGCTTGGATCATCCTGTCTGTAGAGAATTTCTCTTTTTTCGAGTTTAAGGAGTTTGAGATGAGTCAGGAGGATAGCAGTGAAGTTCGCATTCATTTCCAGGATTTCGACATCTCGAATCATACTATTGAAGGAGTACAAAAGGAGAGTGCTTTTAAGATTTTCAGGAAGATGTTTCAGCATATCAGTCGGGTCAATCCAATAATACACATTTTCTTTGTGGTTTAATCTGTAAAAAATTAAAGGGTTTATTCAAAAATTTGTGTTACTCAAAGAATCTTTGCACTTTTAATCGAAGGAAATCTGGAATTTTCACTTTGCTTGCAAAATTATTGAATGTACTAATTTTTTTCTAGCGATTGGAATTAGAATGACAAATTTTTCACAACTAATACCTTGAGAATAGTAGCTCTTCGATCCATATTTGACAGTAATGATGACAAGTTACCAATTGTGAAGGAGTAAACTCCGACTCCGACAATCATCCACAAGATAGCAATAATACGTTCAATGGGAGTTCCTGGAGCAATATCACCAAAACCAACAGTTGTAAGGGTTTGAGATGCCCAATAAAACGAAGCAACGTACTGCGTCCAAGCTCCGGCATCAACAAGACTATGCTTTGCTACCCAAGTTTCTGGATCAAAATCATCCAATCTACACTAAAAAGGGGATTAATCAATAAGCTCAGAGATGAATTTTTACAATGAAGAACCAGAGACAGCCAACGAAATGATTTAAGAAAAAGATGTTGACGACGAATTTTAACATTTTGATGATTCCAATATTCATGCTGAACCTTTTGAGGAATTTATTGAAAGCAGGACTTGTTGAAAAGAGTTTGAGCATTTTAAAGAGTCTCAAGATTTTGAAAAGTCTGTAAAGTCTTGGGAAACGCAACAGTCTGAGGAGCTTATTCACTCTGACTCCTGTATTATACCCTGAAAATATTTTTGAAGTAATGCTGTCCAATGGCAAAATAGCGATAATATCAATCCAAAACCAGCCTTTAAGATAAGTGATTGAAATTGTTCTGAAATCAGTGATGAGCCCATTCATAGGATCATAATATGCGCTGATAAAATTGAGGATAATATCCAAAGCAAAAATCGCATCAAAAACATAATTGATATCTTTGAAGATATCATCATTTTCCTCAATAAAACTGACATCATAAGGGGTTAATAGAGTTGTAAGGACGATCATTATTGCAAGTAAAATCGTCCAGAAAACCCGAAAATTATGCGTTGGCATCAGAGGCTATATGAGAGATTAAAGGATATTTTGTCAAGACGAGAGTACCAAGAAAGGCTTCTTTTTAGTTTCGACAACAAGCTTTTCAGGTTGCTGCTTTTCTTCTATACGCTTTAGCGTTCCATAAAGCCTAATTCTGTTTTGAAGAGATATAGCAAGACCAACAAAATAGCTTGCATAAAAGACTTTTCTGAGCCTTTTGCGGATTGCACGTCGAGCTGGGTCCATAGTTTCTTCATCCTCTTCCTCATCTTCGTCATCATCTTCATCATCGCTGCCTTCTGTGAAGCTGTTTGAATAAAATAACTATTCTCTTTAATATTCATTGTTGGTTTTGGGAAAAATTACTGGTTCTTGTGCATTATTGTTGGAAGCTGCCAAGGGGGAGTCTCTATAATCCTCTTTTTCATCTTCCAAAACTGGAACAACATGATCATTTAGAGGGAAAGAAAAGTTCGTGGCATTCGCTTTTTTCAAAGCAAGAGATGGAGGTCTTTTAAAGCTGGGATTTTCTTTGTAAAAGGTTGATTTTTTGTGAATGAAGAGATAGAAATTACTTGATGAGCCTGGAAAGTTTAAATCTTGACCATTCAGACGAATAGCGGTCTGTAGCTTCTTCTGATTAGGAGAGAGATTGGCTAAAGCATCAAGTTTAATATAACTCTTTCAGTGTTTCGAATCATTACCTGCAGGAGAAAACTTGCCATCAGCAGTTATCTGATCAGTAGCCGAAACTCCAGAAACATTGTCTGTAAAGCCCTTGGAATCATCTTGGACGTTCTTACCAAAGATCAAGTCTTTAGATTGTGCGAGTCCGAATGAGAGAGAGCCTTCAGTCCGGCTAGATGGGTCAGTCGGCAACATGATCGATTCAGCTGGTTGTTGAAACTGATGAGAATCTTGAAGAGATTCACCCTGGGAATTGCTTGTAGGGCCCTGTTGCTTCTCAGACCAAAAGATTGATTTTCTAGGTGCTCGTTGTGAGTAGTTCATAGCTGAGTTTACTCGACCTGATATATAAAGTTTAAGTAATGAAAACTTATTACTCTTTTCCTTATAAATTTCTAGCGAATTTATTAAACGAAAAAGATCATTTCCATCATATCATATGAGTTGGAAAGAGGTGTCATCTCAATTGTTTTTTTAGAGAAATTGGACATTTCATCAAAAGCTCAGGCTTGACTTTCAGATCTAATGATTTGATAGAGGTGAATGAGGAGAAAATATTTTTCTCCAAAGTGTTAAAAATTAAGAAGAAAATCAAATTGATTTTTTTTAACGGTTATTTTTTTTCTTTGTTGAAACAAAAGAGTGTTTAAAAGTTGAAATGCTTCAGACTGGAAGGCTGGGAAAGATTGTCTAATGACAAAGACGTTCAGAAAGGTGTAAGTCGAATTGAGGAGAATTTATGAAATTGATTTGAATTGGTTAATTTTCTTTAAAGAAATCGAGAAATCATTCTGTTGAATAATATTAAAGATAAACTAGGGATAAATTGGATTCTAGTTAATGAACTTATCTTAATTGGGATTATGTTTAGAGAATTATCTTTTTTTATATATTTATTTCATGCATAAGAAAAACATATCCAGACTGGTCTCGTTTCCTTGATGAATCCCTGGCAGTGATTAGGCAGAGATAGCTTCAATATTTCTGAGTCCAGGATTTTTCCACTCGACATTGCTGAAAATCTTTGAACCTTTTGTGAGTCAATTTCGGTTGTCGAAGTCCACTTCTTTTTGAATCTCAAACGTTGGCAAAATAGAGAGACATTTGGGAAAAACTGGCGAAGTCAGAAATATTTGTTCCTAAAGAAAATCATTGCACAGGATCCAAAGAAATATTTAAGAGGAGGAAATTATTGGACATGGGACATAGGACGGCGATATATGATAAAACTTTATTGTATGAAGGTAAGCAAATATTTTTAAGAAGAAAAAAAGTTTGTATGAATGAGGTAAATACAAAATAAAAACTCAAAAAATGTTTATAAAGTATAAGAAAAAAATAAATACAGCAAACTTCTAATTAAATTAGGAAAATTGTTGTAATCATTGGCATGTATTAACTTTAACATGATCTCAGCTATTTTTTCCTGGCACCAACTTTGTCATTACTATTTACAAAATTCTTGTCTCTAGACTTATTCCTCAATGAGTATGATGAAGAATCCTCTCTCTCTGTCGTTTTTGTACCATCATCATTTATACTTTGTGTCAATGACCAATTAAAGTGTTTCTTACTCTCTGATCCTGCTAATCTCCTCCTGTGGTAAAGATAAATATATTTGAAAGTTTTTATTGAATGATTACATTAAAGTCTTTTTTAATAATTGGTTGGGCAAAATTGGAGTTTTGCTTTTGATGCTTGTAGTAGTGGAAGCTTTAAAGGAAGTTGGCGAAGCAAGTCTTTTTGAACTAGCTATAGGGCTCTGAGGACTGATCATCTAAATGGGTGAGGAGTTGAAAAAGGGAAACATTTATACCAATAATTCAATAGAATGAGCGAGAGAGTTTCGTTTTTGTGGAGTTTTTATGCTGAGAGACACTCTGTCAGGAGTTTTGGTTTTTGAGGTGACACAGGGGACTGATTCGTATTTTTTGACATCTTTGGTAGTCTTTTCAGTTGCAACAGGAGATGTTAAAGAGGGAGGAATAATCGCATGAAGATTATTCACAGGACTCTCAACCTCATCATTTATGCTAATGCTAAGTTTATGCTTCAAAGTGGCAATCTCTCGAGGTGAAGTCAAATGAAGTTTTCTGCCTGACATTGTTTCTAATTCCTCAACTAATTTTGATGCTTCTATGTTGGGATGAGAGGTCTGAAAATATGTAGGGGAAATACCAGATTCAATATTCTCGAGAAATTTGAAAAGGTTATCTGAAGAAATTTTATTTGCAGATTTTTCAACAATCAATGTTCTAATGAGATGATTGAGGGTTATTTCATGAAATCTAATTTACCTGATACTGCTGCTGATAGTTTGGATAAGTTCATCGGATTTTTGGGTGTAGAGAGTAAGACTCTTATTTTTCTCTTCTTTAAGAATCAGTTCTTTTTTCATTGCTTCAAATTCAGCAAGAATCTTTTTGTTTTGCTCTGTGATTTTTGACTAAAAAATGAGGAGAATATTTCTATTGAACTCTTTTTACAGTTTTTTGTTTTTGTTCTCTGTATAAAGTTTGGAATTTCTTTTCTTTTGATTTTGAGGTTTCAAGTTCATTTTCGAGGCCAACAGCAATATCATGTAATTTTTTATTCGTCGTCGCCAATTGATCAATTTCTTGTTCCCAATTCTTAATGATCTGTCCCAATTTTTGGTTTGCTAATTTATATCTCTCACATTTTTCTGAAACTCTTTTCAACTTTTCTTCATATTTCTCAATTCGTCTACTATATACCTCCTTTGCAGATGTAAATATTTGTCTCTTGAATTCTAATCTTACCATGAGTTTAGTAATGGTTTCTTCTAAAGGTTTATTTTCTTTGCTTTCGAGTTTTAAGCTCTGGATAACATTCAACATTATTTCTTCTTCAGTATTTTTGATTGAACTCGATTTTGTTGTGCACACATCCTTCATTTCAGATTCTGGCCTCAAAGGACTCTTCTAAATGAGAGAGATCAGAAACAAAAACTCTGACACAAATCATACCTTTTGATGCTCTTCATTTTCTGGAGATTCTAATTCTTTTTCGGAATCAAATAAAAGATCAGCTTTCATAATAACTGCAGCTGCTTCTTCCTTTTGTTTAATGATGGGATGGTCTTCTTCTGTCTTCAAAACCACGATATTTTGAGGCTCTTTTGGCTCTTCACTTTCGACGCTATGGCGACTGTCCATACTTACTTCCATACTTTTTCCAGTTGAAAAAATAATTGATAAATGCTCTTGAAAAAGGTAAGGTAAGGTTATTTATACAAAATTGCAAATTACTTTTGAAAGTGTTTCCGTTCTGAGAGTTATTCATTTCATATTGATCGTCCAAATTTTTGTTGATGGATTTTTTATTGTAATGCTTGTAGTTTAGCATGAATTCCTTATTCATTTTTTCTTTAGGTTTTAATTCTTCAGCATCGTCAGTGCTAATTATTTGATCTTGCAAGAAAGCATTGAGATCATCAAATTTCACGTCATCATCAATTTTGTTAAAAGTTAAATCAACTTGTGGCTGATTAGGATTATCAAGGTCATTTTTATTCGAGTCAGATTCTTTTGCTTCAAATGAATCACTCATGTTTTTGGGACCGTAGAGGGTTAGTAAGTCAAAAACTGGTATTTTTCTGGATGTAATATCTCGACTATATGACTTTATTCCATTTCCTTCTGATACAACATTGTAAGGATTTCCTGCATATAGCATTCTAGGATCAACAATAATTCCATTCATTTTTCCAATTTCAGCAGCTGATGAAAAATTTTTATGCTCTAGACCATTCTCTTTACGTTTATTATTCCCTTTTGGCGATACATCTGAAAATCTGAGGTCCCTATTCCAGGAGTTTTCAAAGTCTTGACGACTCATTGGGCTTCTGCCAGATTTGTTGGTATTTTTGGCAGAATCTGGAATAATTTCACTGACATGGCCACTGAGGTTTTTCAAGTCCAATGCGCTATTCATTTGTAAAGGTAAACGAGCAGATTTTTCTGAGCTATTGCTTTCATTATTCCTTGAAGATACAATTTTTCTCAAATCATTTTCTCTTTTCTTTAATCCGTCGCTTGGCAACTTAGATGACCTTAAATCTCTCCATTTCGTTATTTCTCTTTCAACTATATGGAAAGATAAGTAAAACAAGTCAAGTGTAAGGGAGGGTACCTTGGGAGATTAATTCGTCGGATGATTCATGACGATGAGATAAAGAGACATTGGAGGAGGAATTTTTGGAAGTGTAACTTTTGTTGTTTCTGGCATAAGTGGCTCTCGCGGTTTTAGAGTGGGTGTCGGAATAACCAATCGAGTTTGCAGACAAAGTTTTAGCCTTGTACATTTAGTCTCTAAAATTTCGTAATACTTAATTTGGGGCAAAAGCTAGAGATTTTATCTCCTTAATTATGATAAAAAATCTTGGTTTAAATTTTGATTTGCTGCGAATTACAGCAATGTGATTATAAAACCCCTCAGCTTATCACTGACTTGAATTTTTTCCAATGATGCAAAATTGTCGGAGATCCAAATAAGAGAGCTCGGGCGAATTTCGCTGAGAAAATAAGTTGTTTTCTTCAAGTGACGTGTCGAGACTGCGTTATGATCCAAATTGAAAATATTAATACCACATAAATCAAGGCAAAAATTATTTTATTAAAAGAAGGTATTGATTTTTGATGAATATTTAGAGCATTATTATTCAAATAAGGAAGGGTTTGACTGATTTGGCTTTGAAAACGTTTCAGATGTGAGCAGAAAGAAAAAAAAAAGAAGGATTGACTGAAAACAATATTTTTTGTGTGGTTCTAAAAATTCATCAACCGTTTTATTTATGAGAGCATAAATAATCACTAAAGGCTAGCGGTTCACTATTATTGATAAATTGACTAAATTTTAGAATCATTAACCACTCTTAAGTTGGAGAATCTGTTTTTGAATAAAAATACCTCAAGGAAATGACTTTTTGAAGGTTTATGTCTACAATGAGTTAATTAAGCCAAGGTAAAGTTTTCATTTATTGAAATAAATTTAGACTGAGGATCATAAGGCTCTATTTTGGACTATTTACATAAGATAAATGGTATTTTATATTTTATTCACATGCAAAAAAAGCCCTATTTATTTTTCGGATTCACATAAAAAATTAAAAGCAAATATTAAAACTCGGTTTCTCTTTATTGTTCATCGACGGTAAGTCTATTTTTTTCTGGACTCATCACGCTGACTCTATCCTGCTCAGTCAAGAGACCTCTATTTATTTCAGAGATTTCTGAAAATGTTGTTTGAGACATCGTTTGATGCCAATTAGAATTAGGAGTAATTTCTAACTCAGGGACTTTACTACTGTTGTTCTGGTTATCCTTATTTTTGAGTTCTTTTCCTCTGATCACATCATAAGTTTGAGCACCTTTGCCAGCCTTTCCCTTTCTAGGGACATCAATAATACTGGGAATTTTGGAAGTGGGTGACTGGCTACGCTTGAATTTGCTTTCAGTTGCGCCAAAGGCCACTTTGAAGCTGGGATAATTGGTTCCCTTTTCAACAGGCTCAGTTGATTGGCGAGTTTTAGAAGGAGAGCCTCTCGATTCAGAGAGAGGGAATTCTTGTCTATCAGCAGAGTAAAGATCAGGAGAGGTCCCGAATTCATGGTCAAAGTTGCTTTCAGTTCCGAAAGTGAGACGTTTATGATGGTTGCTTTCAAGAGCAGCGATGATACTTCCGTTCTTGCTGGATTTGTACATTTCAGGAGAATGCTCATCGGGTGAAGAAACACTCACACCTTTATTACGGCCTCTTGATTGTTGTGTTGTTTCGTAATCTATAGGGAAAAAGTGAGATTTTGAACTAGAATAATTTGTTTACCTATGAAATCATCCATTTCTCTTTTTTCATCACCACTACTTCTGACAGCAGAAGAGTAGCCAAGAGTTTCATTACTGTTGTATTCTTTTGAATTGTTTTTTACATAGCTTTCTTTTCTGCTGAGATGAGGATTTTCGTGATTACTGTTGGTCTTTTTAAGGATTGACTTGAGTCGCGAACTGTCAAGTCCATCCTGGTGATTGATTTCTTGTCTGTCTTGGGTAGGATATTCTCTGTGCTCAATGGAATCTTCTTCAATATTTTGGTCGCTTTCTTCATCTCTCTCTCTGTAAACACTTTGTTGTTTAGTTGGAGATTTGAGTGAAGATTGTTTGGAGAATTTAGCATCATGCTTAGGAGATTTGATGGAAGCATAAGATTCCTTTATATTGACATAGCGAGAGTTTTTAAGGCTTTGAGGTTGAGGAGATTGGTCTTGTTCTTGGGATAATTGTTTTCTGAGTTCCTTTCCTTTGGAATTAATTTCTTTTTCTTTTTCCATAATTTCTCTTTCTTTTTCTTTGAGGTCTCTAATTCTTTGAATAAGTTCTTGTTCTCTCTTGACTAAATCGGCATCTCTATGAACTGGTGTTGTTGACTCTTCATCACTGCTTCTTAATTTATGAGTACTGCTGACTGTTCCAATTGATTTCGCAGATTGCACACTTGACATGACATTCTGACCGCTCTTTTTCTTGGTATAAACAATTTGGCTCACACTATTATTGGTAGGACTTGTCATTTTCATTGCTGTAGCAGAATTATTTTGCATAGGTTGGCTTGTACTGATGCTAGGGACAGATTTCTCCTTTCCTTTAGCCTTTAATACAGGAACAATAGGCTTGGAGTTGGAAGTCTTGGAGGTACTTGAAGGACTTTTTGTTGGAGTCCTTTCTTGAACAGAGGCAATTTTGGATTGTGGAGAAGGGTAACCGGTAGGAGAAGCTTGCTTTCTCGAGCCAGATTGATTGGAAGCAACAGATTTAAGTTCATCATAAATAATTTCTGCCTTGTGAGCAGCAATCGGGACAGGACGGTGGTCTTCAATAAGCTCTTCTTCTTCGTCATCAGAATCATGACGGACTGGTTTTTTGCTTGATTTTGACTTGGATTTGCTTCGGGGTGGTTCTTGGTATTGTGGTTGGTGTGGTGATTCTGATAATGATTCGTAGTCATTAGAGGTATATGAGAGGGCAGAAGGAGATCTTGATTGAAGGGTTTTTGGAGTGGCGGAGGATTTTTTAGAAGCTTGCTGAGTTTGAGATCCTTTAGGAATGATGAGATTACTAGAAGGCTTTCTGCTGTCTTTAGGAGATGTATGAGAAGAGATATCTGACTTTTGGGATTTATAAGAAGGGCTAGCCTTTTTATTGAGTTTTTGAGTGAGATATTGTTGTTCTTCAGGGTAAGATTCGTATTCTCTTGATTGTGAGAGTTCACTATCATCATTGTAGTTTTGAACAACTGGAGCCCTTTTCTGAGAAGAAGCATTGCTTTTAGTGGAATGTGCAGGTTGAGCTCTTCTTGAGTTCTTGGAACTTTGCTTGGATATATTGGGGATGTCATCGTCATAATTGTAATGGATATCTTCAGTAACTATTCTCCTGCCAGAGTCTTTTTCGTAATGCTGAGTAAAATCATCACATTCAGTTCTTAACTTTGGAGTTGATTCGTTATATCTGATGTCTTTGTTGATAAATCTCTCTTGGCTGCTTCTCTTGGAAGGTTCTTCTTCGTGGTATCTACTGCCTTCGTGTCTCTTGATATCTCCCAGTAATTCTGAATTAACATTTTGTTTAAGAACTTTTTCAGCATAACCAGAGTCTGCTCTACTGACGGTTCTGATGCTTTTTTCGTCAGGATATTCACTTCTCTTTTCATTTCCTGAGCCGAAAGAGTGTTGTTTAGGTCTTCCTTGTTGTCCTGAGGGAGATCTAACAGCACTATAATTGACATCAGTTTCTATGCGTGAATTATGCAAATGATGAGCTGATTCTCTTTCATATTCTGGCTTTCTGCTATGATTTGGTCTGAAAGACTCTTCTTCATCCTCTTCAGTAGTTTCACGTCTGAGATCAATATCTGAATATTTTCTTTGTTCCTTAATGAAGGAATCCTTATGCGAAACTGCTGCTGAATGTTTTTGAGAGTGAGAATGAGTTGGTTCAGCACTTTTGTTGAATCGAGTGTCAGGTGGGCAGTAAAGTCTTTCCCTTTCTTGATATTGAGGAGGAGGTGATTTAATAGAGATGTCTGAGTTCTTTCTGCTCTTTTCTTGATGATGACGTGAGTCTCTGCTCAAAGGAGGTCGTTCATGGGTATGTTCAGGTTCTTGGTGGTGGTACTTTTGAGAGGAGGAGCTATATTTTCTATCTTCAGAGAATCCTGCCTGGGTATTTCTCCTGAGAGAATCATGTTCATATTCTCTGGCATAATTTGATCTATAATCATCATTGCTTTCAGTGTGGATGTGTCTGCTTTCGCTAGCTGATCCCTGGAAGCTCTTGCGTTGGTTTCTGCTTGGCTCTGGAGGTGGGGTAAATGAGTCTTTTCGTATTGATTGAGGGTTGGGAGTCATTGCTCTATTGATTGGAATAGCATTGTATGTTTGGCTCAAATCTACGAGATAAGCTTGTCCTTTGCTTCTTGGGGTAATGATATTTGCAGAATTGGAAGCTTTAGCAGTAGAACTGATATTAAGCAACAAGTCGGCGACATATCTGAAGCTTTGGACAAGAAGTTTATCCTTATCTTTTTCTTCAATCAGTCTGAGAAGGTCTCTTTGTGTGTTGAATCTTTCTTCAAAGCAAAATTTGCTAAAGTGATCAGACTCTTGAGTCCCAAGAAGATAAAGAATGTAGTTTGCATATTTTGATAAATTTCTCATGGTTTCTTTGGAAATCGTCTCGTCAGCAGGACCACCTCTTCTTTCTGCTAACAATCTAGCATTCTCCAATTCAACTTCTTTCATTTTTTTCTATCATTGGTGAGAGAGAGATTTAAGTATAATGAGTTACTGTGACACTGACAATTTCGCTATCTAATGCCTTGATTTCATATCCCAATTGTTTATTACAATGATCGACATCTTTAAATGATTGTCTATAGGCTTATCAAATTGAAGAAACTATGCTTGTTACATTTTTTCTTGGAGAGCTCTATTTTCTTGTTGAAGGGCAGTAACTCGAGCATTACTGGAGTCGAGGAATTTTTTTAGTTCACTGACTTCTTGCTCTAATTCAATGATTTTTTTCTCAGACTCAACAGATCGACTGTAAGTTGTCTGGGTTTTTCCTCTATTCGGACTGATCACACCACTTGCACTTGGAGAGCTCAGTAACCCTGAGTAAGTCTTTCTGTCCAAATTAGCATCAACAGGGGACTAGAAATAGCGGTGGGTAAGGATATACAAGAAATTTCAAGATTTACCTTGCAATAGCTGCGATCATTTCTGACAGAGTCCACGTATGTGAGTACTTTTGAATATTCACTTTTAAGATCCTAGGAGGTTGAGTTTCTCAAGGAAGACAGTTTGAGAGAGATACCTGGTAGCTAAGATCGTTTTTATTGATGGTCAGATTGGTGTGTCGATTATAACTTCTGCTGTGTGGGAGGTCAGTTTTGGGTGAGTGGAGATTGTGTTTTGGGGAAGAGTAGTTGACACGAAACTCGGATAGATCAGACATGGATCTGTAGATAAAATCTTTTAATAACAACTAATCTAAAGATAAGTTTGTTAGAGGGAAGTTAAACCTCTAAAGTTATATTTTAGCAAATTTTGTTGTGTTTGTGTTTATGTTGCGCAGGATTTATCGATCAATTTTAAGACAAAAAGAAAAATTCCTTTTGATCCTCAAAGCCTAAATCTGACTGACACGAGTTGGATACGATTTTATTCAAGGGAAGATGCTTGACTTGAGATTTGTGAGACAAATTTTTTTCTTTGAAAATTTTTTTTTCAAGAATTTTTCGAGGATATTAAACATTACAAAAAGGAATTTTTTTCTCTGAATCCAGAATTTGGAACTTGGGAACAAATGTATCAAAATAAGCAAAAGAAAAATAAAGCAACAACTTAAACTAATTAGCAATACCTAATTAATCAAAACAAACTACTAAAATTTCTCCACTACCTCTTGGAAAAGACTGGAGACCAAAAATTACATCTCAAAAATTTCTATGCCTAATCTAGAGGGCCTTGGCTTACCTGAGTTAGAAATTTTTAAATAACTTACCTCGGTTAAGCTTTTGTAGCTGCTGTTTGGTCAGTGTCGGTTTTGAGTTTCTTTTTTGTATATCCTTCTTCTTCGTAGTCTTCACTTTCTTCATCAGCACTTGATTTGCGATTATTCTCATCCTTGGGCTCATGTTGTTCCTCATACAATTCATCTAAATATCCATTTCTAAATTCAGGAGCGTCCTCTTTTCTACAAACAGGGTGGCCATAATTTCCACATACCAGACATTTTGTGCTTATATTATAATCTCTCTTTTCTCTTCTGAGAACCTCTTTATCTTTTGGAAGCAAGACTCCACACCTTGTATTCTTATGCCCTCTTTTACCACATCTAAAACATGTAATGGTATCTCGGACCCTGCATTCTCGATTGCGATGGCCGACTCCATTACAATTGAAGCAGATAATTTGAGTGCACTCGTCCATTCTATGTGGCCCGAAACAAAACATACATTTAAGAACAACTTCTTCAGTGCACCATTTTTCAAAATGGCCCGGTTTTTTACATCTATTACAAACTTGCGTGGGATTATATATGAAATAACGACTTTCAAAATTGAACTCATCACCAACAGCTTCTTCCTTCTTCTCTTCAAGCTCCTTTTCGGCTTTTGCTGCGGCAGCTTTTTTATCCTTTTCGGCTTTTTCCTCTTCGTTACTTCCCAAGAATTTTTGAAGCTTTTCAAGAAGATTTTTTTCTTGGGTTCTAAATGAGCGATCATAACCAAGGATTCTATACGATTTTTCTTCAGTTTCAACATCTCTGTTTGACTCAACTTTCTTCTCAGCTTCATTTTCATTCGAAGTTACAGACGCAATCGGAGTATTGTCAATGAAGAATGACAAAGGCTTTTTCGTTGGTTGCTCTGAAATTTGTTCTTGTTCAGTTGGAAAAGCTGGCGAAATCTTTCTCAAACCTTCAATATTCAAAACTCCTGCAAATTGAGAACCTGGAGCTTCATAATTTTTGTAAGGATTATGAATGACTGGGAGGTTTTGTTGTTCTTGGGAAGGTTCTTCATCAATCACAATAACTTCATCTTGATTCTGTTGGGGAGGAGGAGTTGATTGTTTATTTTCAGGAATTAAAGGAGCTATCTGGAGTGGTGGTCCACCAGGTTGTTGTTGTTGTTGAATATTTTGGTTTTCAGGGAGTTTTAAAAATGTTTGAGGCTGAGGATAATTATTATTCACATAATAAGGCTCATTCTGAGGAATTCTTTGATTTATATTGATCTGTTGAGGAGGTATTGTTTGGTAAATTTGTTGGTTATTTATTGGCCCCTGGTTTGGTCCTAGCCCTGGCCCGAATCCTTGTCCTTGTTGCTGTTGTGGTGGATAGAAATTTCCACGAGGATTATTCTCATACTGAAGAGGCGGCCCTTGCTGCTGGAGATTGTTTTGTGGAATATTTTGAGGGAAATTTTGTTGAGGCATATAAAGTCCAGGTTGTTGTCTTTGTAATTGAGGTTGAGGTTGATATTGGGATTGAGGTTGGACTTGGAGTTGGAGTTGGGGCTGCTGAAGCTGAACTTGACCTTGGCCTTGATAGTATTGGGAAGAATTATTCAATCTTGGATCTAATATTCTTGGATTTTGCATCTGCGGTTGTTGTTGAGGGAAGGGGCCTTGGTTTATGGGAGGATTATAGTTCCCTCCTTGAAGTGTTTGAAATTGAGGATTAATTTGATTTTGAGGAGTAATGTATTGAGGCTTAAATTCCATGGGATTTTGACTATACTGTTGGTTCTGGTAGATAGGCTGTTGGGCTTGGTTTGGATATCCTCCTTGCAAATTTTGGTGGCCTATTTGAGGATTTGGTTGATCGTAGGGCCTGTTAAAATTTTGGTTAGGGGGTTGTTGAGATTGGAAATTCGGATAATTTTGTTGAGGACCACGCTGAGGAGCGTTGTAGATGGGACCAGGAGCTTGAGTGCGAGGGATAGCCTGGGAATTTTGAAAAGGAGGGTTGGAAGTAGAATAAGCGTAATTGGGATTGGTGTAGGATTGTGTAGGCATTGGGTTTTGTTGGAAGGATCCTTGTTGAAAAGAAGGATTCATAGGTTGATGGCCTGTGAGAAGTTAGAATTGGAAGCACTTTCAGAATGTACTGAGAGGTTTTGGGTGTCTTTCGACATCATGAAGAGGGATATTTATGGGAGCTGATTTGATTTCTTGAGGGTCATTCAAATGTTGGTAATAACCGCCTCCTCTTGGTTTGTGTCTGTTTTCATTGTGCTGAAAGATGAGTTTAATTCCAAAAGAGAGGTTACTGAAGGAGGTTTATGATGATCATTTTGATTGAAATTTCGCCTATTGTTTCCATCTCGTGAATCTCGTTGTTTATGGTGTTTTTGAAAATCTCTTTTGTTGGAAGATGGTCTGGAAAAAAGCTGGATTTCTGGAGAGGAATCACCGGAATCGGATTCAGACGCACCAGAAGCGGCCTAGATGATATGTAAAGATGGAAAAATTAAGAAACCTGTTGAACAACGATTTCTCCTTCTTCAAGATCAGAGTCACCTTCAACAACGTTTTTAGCAGAGTTATTTTTGGCTTTAGACATATTATAGATTGAAATGAGAGTGCTAGCAAAAACTAGAGAAACACTAAAATTGTTCTTTGTATGAACACTTTGTTTGACAAATTACGTCGCTGAAAAATTGGTTAAACACAAGAATTATAGGTTTAGAAGGTATATTAATGTTCAATTTTTAAAAAATTTTGAGTACCTAGAGTACATAATCCAACTAAAATTATTATCCTCGGGACGTTATTTTGTGTGATTCTTTGAGCACAGTGTGATGAAAGATGTTGGAAGAGAATCTCTTTCTCTGATTGGAAGAAATTTATTCAAAAAATTTTTTGAAGTTACATTTTTTTGTCAAAAAAAGAATAAAGTGGATGAGAAATATTGGGATTGGAGTCACGAGTGAAAATTGAATTGAACAAAAAATTTTTATCCAAAATAATTTACTGTACAAAAAAAGAAAATAAAAGAAACAAAAATTTTTTTCCAAAAAATAAAATTTGACAAGTTAGATATCAAATTCTCCAAAAAAGTCATTGCCACCTTCTGATGCTTTTTGAGCATGGTTAGCCTAAAAATTAAAATTAGTTTCAAACTCAATAAAAATTATTGAACCTTTGGTTTATCTCCTCCGATTCTCATTCTTTTAATTTTATTTGCTTCAAGTCCTGAATCACTCTCAAGATTTAATCCTGGAGTCTTATTTCCAAGTCTATTTAAGCCTCCAAAGCTAAAATCATCTTCTCCAATATTCAATTTATTTGTTTTCCTTTCATTTCTTGGAACAAAAAGATCATCTTCTAATGGATCCTTTTCACTCTCTTTCTTGAGCAAATGTGATCGATCTCGTTTTGACTCCTTCTGATCCAAAACCCCACTGCCAAGGCTGACTTCTGCTAAATTGTCTTGCCAGCCCTTTCCACCTCCTTGTATTTTCTTTTCAATTTTTTTATCTCTTACTTCTGGAAGATTTGTGGGGAATAACTCATCTAAATCTTGAGCTTTTGGTAATCTCTTGGCAGGATCTTCATTATGTCCACTAATACTAGGTCCTCCTCTTCGTGCTTTATTCCTTCTGTCCATGTTATTAAAGACAAACTCTTGAGAATCTTCTTTTTTTGAAATGACTGGATTTTTATGTTCATTGACTTTACCAGTTGAGATAGACTTGCTTTCAGCGGTACTTTTACTGTTGATATCAACAACTGGAAGCCTTAAACCTTCAGATGGAGTCTCTTGTGTAGGAATATATTTGGGTTTGAAATTTTCATCTTTCAATAAAGGCAATCCTTTAATAGCTGTTGATTTTGACTGAGGCAAACTGAGTGACTCTCTTGGACGGGACTCAGGACCTTTCTGACCAAAAGAGGTAATTGGTTGTAATTTATCTTCCGTGTCGATTTTTGAAGGAAGTTTAAGCGGCGTTCTAGGTTTGTCAGATTTTAAAGGACTGATTGAAGTCGATTCTCTTCTTGACACTTGAGGTTTTGTGATTGGAATTTCTTCTTTATCGACATTCTCTGGGGTTTTTACTGTTGTGTCTGCCTTGATATCCTCAAGGCTTCCGTTCGAAGAATTTCTCCTTGCAGCAGCACCACCAGCTTGCTTTTTGAAGAGATTTGGTTTGAGCGAAGGCAATTCACTATCTTCTCTTTTGTTATTCTTATTCTTTTGAGGAGACTCATCAAGAATGCGTTTATTATTCTGTCCTTCAATCATGCTGAGATTGGTAGATTTTGGCTGATTTCTAACTGGATCTTTGACATTGAATGATCCACCAACAACTGATGAATTCCTGCCATCAAAATCAACGCTATCAGTTCTCGATTTGAGCTTTGTTTGAATACCAGCTCGTGCTTTTGTTGAGTTAACAGGCTTCAATGCTACAGGATGATAGATAGGTAGATCTTTGTATATGTTGTTTTTGGCTTTATTCATAACGATAGCTTTCAACTCTTTATTTTTTGTGGTTTTTGAGTTTGTAGTCGTCGTAAAGCCCTCACTATTTATACCCTCAGTTATTGATGAAATTGGACTATGCGAATGGAGTCTGCTCCAGACATTATTTTGATGGCTTGAATGGACTGTTTTTAAGGCAACTTCAACGCCTGCTTCTTTGGACAGCTTTTGAATGACAACCAGTTGTTCAGCAAACATTTTATCTAATCTCTGCATATGCTCTTTATCACGTATGCTCATCAGTATTAGCTCTTCTAATGCCTGCTCCATCTGTTGACGCTGAAAATCACGAGTTTTCTCTCTGTATCGATCCTCTTCTTCGAGGTTCTCCAGTTTTTTCTTGAGTTCTTGAAATTTTCGAACGAGATTTTCTTCAGGTATGGGATACTCTTCCCTTTCTTCAACTAGTCTGCAATACTCGTATTCTGCATTTTCTAACCTTTCTTCTTTGACCTTCTTGACTTGTTTAAATGCGCTCATTTCCTCTTTGAGCTTTTTGAGCTTTGCTTTAGTCACGGCAATCTCTTTTAATTGAAATTCCACTGCCTTAACTTTATCATCAGTTTCATAGACAGCCTCTCTTTGGGCGAGTTCTTTGCCATGGCCTTTGGCTTCGTGCTTTAATTTTCTATTCTCCTTTTTGACGGCCTCAGTTTGTTTTTGAACATCAGAAATTTGTTTTTCAACTTCATAGATATAACTGGGATCCTTTGCATTTGCAATAAGAGAAGTGACTTTCCTATGCTCCTCTTCAATAACTGCAAGCATTTTTGCACCATTTTCTAACTGGCGATTTATATGTTGTATTTCATCATCAATTGTTCGCTTCTGAGCCTTTTCTTCTTTCTGTCTTTTCAAATGTTGGCCTGGCTTGATGTACTTTATTTGCTTTGATAATTGACTGCTAAATTCTTTCATCTTTTCTCTGAGAAAGTTGTTTTCAATCTCCAAATCTTTTTGAGTAGAGGCTGCTTTAGTCTCATCAATCTGTTTAATGAAATTCGCGTCTAATTTTTAGATAAGTCATCTTCAATATTCAATAGAAAGGTACAATAATCGTCACGTTTGGATGATTGAATATGAGATTTGCGCATTGGAGAATAGGAAGTGCTTTTTCTTGAAGACACCAGTGGTTGAACTTTTTGTTTTACTTTACTATGAATTGAGATAAGAAGGGGGCGATAATTGAAATATACAGAGGACTTTCTTCTGGGATAGTGCTGGTATCAAAATCTTCATCGTAATCCGTTTCCATTTTTTAGATTAAAAAATTAGCAAATAAAATTTATTTGTGAAATTTCCTTAAGAAAATATTTTGATGAGAATACCACTTCTTGTTGTATGAAGTGAGTGAGTGATATTTCAAGGAATGATTGTCAGTCAGTTAGTGAGTAAGTGAAACTTTTTAAGATAATGTTAGGAATGTAGATAATTTTCATTATTATGAGGATAATATCTTTATTTATAATTTTTTTTAATAAAAATTTTGTTTAACTTTTCCCTTGCCTCCATCAGTTTTTTAAAGAGATCATTTGCTTGAAAAATATTTAAAAATCTAGTTTGATTCCTCTCACATTATTTTCGGACTGACTCCAACCCTCAGAAACAACTATCTTTCACGTCAAACCTTAAATTATCTCGAAAGAATTCTTCGGAAGTATTGAACCTGACTTCTAACCAAAAAGGGTCAACATTTGTTAAATAATAAATAGTTTTTCACAAGGATTAAGTTTAAATGCAAACAGTAAAAGGGGAGACCAAATCGCCAAATCTTCCATCACATAAAAAAAGCGACAGTTTGATTTTCGGCGTTTTTGGTTGCTGTAAGCCTGTTCAATATGAAAAGGACCCCAGAATGAAGAGAAACATGATGATTCACCCTGCATCGACCATTGAATTAGATAATCCTCCTGCGAAAAATGCAATTTCAAGTTATATTGATACTTACCTTGGAAACCGATTCACTTTTGGCGCTCCACACTGCGGCTCTCGAGCTTTATCGCTTTTAATTAAGGAAGAAAATCCAATGGACCAAGTATTTATCCTTGGGCAGAATTATAAGATCGTGAGTAAAATCACTCAAAAAAAGGTGGATCCTTCAATATCTTCTCAATTATTGAACTTGGGCACGACTACAGATCTCGCGAGTTCAGGTAACCTGAGAGGTTCATTTGGTAGCTCGAAAAACATAAAGAAAGAGCCTCAAAAGGATTCACTTTTGACATCTTTGAGAAAGACTTTCTTTTCGAAACAAAAAGAGGTGGCAAAAGAGGAAGAATGCCCAGGAATGATCCCAGAAAATATTGCAAGGCATATCGCAAATAGGCTGAAAACTGATATTTTAATTGATGCTCTTTGTGGCCATGGTGGGACTGCTATTCAGGTAAATACTTTTTTGAATATATTGAGTGAGAATATTTGAAATAGTTTGCGAAACATTGTGATTTTGTGCTTGCTATTGATAGTCAACCAAGCCGAACATTAGCAGCAAGCAATTATGCTATAATGAATGATGTTGCCAACAAAATTGATTTCCTGACTGTGGATTTCTTGAAGATGAAGAATCTTCACGGAGATATTGTGTTCCTTGATCCCAGTGATATCAGGAAAGATCCCAAAGAAATTTACTCTGTGTTCAAACACGCAGAGCCAGACCTCCCCAGTTTGATCAGCAAGGCTTTGGGCATGTCATATCAGATCGCTTTAAAACTTCCTCATGATATTGATGTATCAGAGCTGCCTGAACTTTTCCATACAACATTGGAGAAATACGGATTGTAGGTATTTTGGCATAGAATTGATTTAACTAATTATGAATAGATTCTCAAAGAGATTTTGCATAGAAATAGAGATGGTGTTCAGTCCTGAAGGCAAACCAGAATGTTCAATGATTTATTTTGGAGATTGTAGCACTGTAAGTGGGTTGTTTTGGAATTAATTATTTACATGAAAAATGATAATAGATTGAACCAAAGGAAGAATATGAAGCGATATATGATTTTCTTTTTATGGAAGAGGAGCAGAATGTCAAGACATCAACTTCAGTCCAAGTTGTGACTGCTATTGTCGAAAAGATTGGCATAAAAAAATCATTTAAATATTTGAGTGAACTTGACACTGATGAGGTCACAATAAATTCCAACAACGATAGTTCAAAAAAGACAAGATACCAAACTTTCCTTGATAAAATTATCCGAGCAGGCCTGATAACAAAAGACCAAATAAATCAGTTGATTGCTGAAGGAGGCGTTAAACTACCTTCACCTACTTTTGGTGGTTTGGACTCAAATCCTTCAACGATCACTGCCCTCAAGAGAAACAGCAGCTCTCCTTTCCAAACAGGAACTACAGCAATGAAAAGTCCCCTTGTGGATGATGCTGTAAAGAGGTTTGGCTCAAGGACAAACACTACGATTCATCACAATCGTGCAAGATCAAATATAGAAGGAGATTTAACTCCAGGATTAAAACACAAAGAGATGAAATTTGGTTATAATGATATATTGGAGGATGGTAATACTCCTCCTTCGAGTATCCAGAAGCACGAATTCATGGAAAGTTATAATTTTGACAAGAGTTCTCATGATGTGAGTGAGTTGGCAGTTTCATCATATTCGTCAGTTAGTTCTGGTTATCTAAAAGATTACAGTTGGAATGAAGATGGCAACTCGTTTAATCAGAAAAAGACTCCAGCAACGAAATTAAAGAAGAGAGCTTCAACGATAAGTCGTAATAGAACTAGTAGTTTTAACTTTAAATATGATTCGCCTCGAGAAACTGTTGGATCTGTTGAGAATAAATCATCAAATAAAAAGATCCCAAGATTTATGAACGACTTGTCAATGAATAGTAATAGAAGTGGTTCATTCTCTGAAGCTTTAAACTAGCTTGAAAAATAAATTGGTTTTATTTTTTGTTTACCGTAAAATTATTTTTATTATATTGCAATTTTAATATGCAATCGATTGATCAATTAAAATATCTGTACTTCCTAACTAACTTAATGGCTCATAACTTGTTTATTTATTATATTTGAATAACAGAATTTTCAAGAAAAAAAATTCAGGCAGAGAGGATTGTTGAAATACTGACAGACAGATTGAATTTATTTCAAAAGTTTATTTTCATACAAAATTAAGTTAGAAATGGCGAGTTCTGCTCCTGTGAAAGAATTTAAGGGTAACCATTTTTCTTGAAAAACTCTCTTATCTCTCAATAAAACAGTTATGATCATTGGAGATGTTCGTGTTGGCAAAACAAGCTTTTTAACCAGGTAATTCCAGATTATTTCGGTTTACTGAAGAGTAATTTTCCTAGATACACAAGGGGAGTGATGAATCGAGCTGAAAAACCAACAGTTGGTGTGGAATTTGCCACCAAGAACATTGTATTGAAGGATGGAACTATTACTAAAGCCAAGCTTTGGGACACAGGTGAGAACAAAACAATTCGAGAAAATGAATTAATAAATGATTAGCGGGCTCTGAGAAATATATTGCTCTTACAACAGCGTAAACAGAAATTTGAAGAATTTGTTATTAAACAATTTTCGAAAGACACTATAGAGGAGCTCATGGAGCATTGTTATTTTTTGATTTGACAGATAGATCAACATTCGAGCATCTTGGATTTTGGTTGAATGAAATTGATGACCACGCAGAAAAAGACACTGTCGTGATGGTAATTGGAAGCAAGTTTGATTTGGTGGAACATGACCCAAGTGAAAGACAAGTGTCAAAAGAAGAAGCTGAAAAATTCGCTAGAGACTATGGATTATTATATAATGAAACATCAGCCAAAACTGGGCATAACGTCAAAGAAGCCTTTGAAAGCTTAATTGAAAGTAATGAGTTAATATGAGGGAATAATCTTAAATAAAATGTCTAGCTATTTATGAAAAGAGAAAGCATGAAGAAATTCCTGAAGGAAGAGGAACAGTAATTACTCATCTTCCTCCAAGAAATTCTGCAGAAGAAAACCAGCAAAGCTCTTGCTGTTCCTAATTTCAAGAGGGAATTCCCAGATTTGGTAGTTGGAATTGAGGGAATCTTTTATTAAAGAGGGAGCCTGAGAATGGATTATTGGATAGTAAAAAATACAATCTGATTCATTAGGTTCTGGTTTAATAAAAAAATCTTTTGAATTTTGGCCACCAATTGTTAACTTGATTAATGATTTATTCGTTACATACCTATAACCATGTATTGTCATTCGTTGTTTATCTATTGGTTCATAGACAGTATGACAAAAAAAGCAACTTTAAATATTCTCTCAAATAAAAGGAAATGGTTATTTTTCTAAATAAAATTCAAATATTCATTATTTACAGTAAAACGTAGCAAGAAGCAAAAGAATAAAGTATGGGGAAAATAATTTATGAAGATACATAAAAACAAACATTCATTTCTTTCTATAAATATATTCAATTTGCTTTGCTTGATAGATTACATTTTGTTAAACATTTGTTTTCCACTAGGTGGGGAAAAAGAACAAAATATGACAAATAAATGCAGAATAAAAACCTTGATTCAATTAAGATGACAATTATAATTTATGCCAGGTCGTCAAGAAGCATAAGCTCCTCGCTCTTGAAATTATCCATTCTATTCGAATCGAATATGTTCATAAATTTATTATTGAAATCCTCTTCTTCCTTCAATTTATCCTTGAATTTATTCAAACTGGCTCTCATAACACTGATCAATTCCATCTGATGAGTCAAAGCTTCCTCAACTCCATCAATATATACTTTTGGATCTGTCAATGGATCTGTTATATCTTTCAATAAATGATATTCCTATGAGAGATGGTAAGTTAAGAGAAATTACAAAACAAAAAGATTACGTTTTTCATAACATCGCTCATTCCAGCAACATATTGTTTATGAATTCTGGCCATTTCTTCTTGTTCTTCCATGATGACAAGATTAACAAGTTTCATAGCGTTGCTTGTTTGCCTTGGTTGAGCTCCTTCTTCAACTTTCACGTAAATATCATTATTAGCTTGTTGTTGAGTGTTTGAGCTAGAATTGGAAGTTTGTTTATTAAAACCTAATTCCCTTGAAGCGGTTTGGGTTTGTGTCTGTCCAGATTTGAAGGAGTTTTGTGGCTGTTGCTGTTGTTGTCTGGATTGTGGTTGAAGATCTTGGAACTTGCTGAAAGGGTTAAAGTTATTGGTGGAATAATAGTTTTCTTTATTGAAAGGACTTGTCTTGTATATGCTATTCAGCTGGCTCAAATATTCATTTGGAGAAATGGTAAAGCTTGATTGGGGTTGAGGTTGAGGTTGAACAAAGAAATTTCCCTTCTTTTGGAAACTATTATTGTTATCTTGCTGTTGTTGTTGGAAGTTATTTCTGTAGTTAAAGACATTATTCATAAGATCAGGTTGAAGAGTCAAGCCATTAGGAGGAAG
>Ga0182738_1000945_pt1 | contig 38077 bp, 26 predicted proteins | sample eDN5th30CBELigMG_FD_128876 | JGI IMG/M metagenome (GOLD analysis project Ga0182738, IMG submission 128876) | Enriched Miracle-Growth compost microbial communities from Emeryville, California, USA - eDNA 5th pass 30_C BE-Lig MG (version 2)... ...
GTCTAACGGTTGCCCCCGTGCTTATTCGTCCCAAAACAGCCTCAACGAAGTTCTAACGGTTGCAAATCGAGCCTAATGGGCACCAATCGCCCCAAAACCTCGACTTTCCGACATAATAGCCACGATGATAACCGTTAACGCTCCTCAAATGCCAAAATTACCGAAATAACCACGCTCACAACCATTAAAGCCTCCTGCGTACCGTCGCCCCATATGTAGAGCATCACGCTGGAGGCTTTGGTTCACCAGTAACCACTCATTAGCTAGAAGTAACTCTTAGCAGAACAGGAAAGCGTGTCCCGCAGGGATGAAAGCGAGTAAAAGCTCGCCTGATGGGTCTTATCGAACACGTATGCACTTGCACGACCATTCCCAGATACCACCTACGTAAAGTGTGTCCCGCAGGGACGTAAGCGAGCAGACGCTCAACCGTATATAGACCAGTCCTCCGGGGTCCCGGGGTTGGAACCCCGGGGGCCCTCCCTAGCAGGGAGGGTTTGGGTGGGTAGAACGGTTGAAATTTATCAATAAATATTTTTTTATGATATATCTTAAATTAAGTAGAAGGGGTCATAGGGGCCAGGCCCCTATTCGGCACGAAACTCAAACCACTCAAAATCAAACTGACTGCCCGGCAGGAACACGAACGTAACCGTTTGTTTTCCTGTGATCCGTTCCAGCACATACTCCCGCTTGCAGCTCTCTTCGGAGTAGCCGAACTCGACTAACTGCTTCGATTCGCCCTGTTTTCCAGCAAATATCACATGAATGGTGTTGTTATCGATCGGCGATCGACCGCAAATTACAAGCTTCGAGCTGCCTTCTTCCCCGAAGTCCATATCTTCAAAAACAAGCGAAACGTTGTTGCCGATGTTATCAATCGAATGATGTGACAGCGTAAACGTATCACCATAGATATGATTGTTCTCAAGTGCGGCTAGACGCGCGAATGCCTTCTCGAGACGTGTGAACTGGAACCCTTTAAGATGGATTTTGCGTCGCAGCACGAACGTAATCGCCCGGACCCCGCTCAATCTCTTCGGCAGCTTGTACGTCTCCTCCTGATACACATTCCAGCGGGTTGGCTTCTGATACGTAAGCTGTGTCAGCAGCTCAGCTCCAGGTGCTCCGGGTATGCCATCCCACATATCGATCAACACTTTGTCGTTGTCGAGCGAGAAGATAGGCAGCGTCACTTCATCTGATCCGTAGCTGCCGAAGTCAATGTTCTCGAAGCAGATCCAGCTTTCCCCATCGCGTGAAGAGGCCATACCGCGTTCATTGCCGTTCGTCAGGTTGCGGCTTGCAGCACTGCAATAACCAGCGGAGACGAATTCATAAGGGTTCATGAATGCCGCGCCTAATCCGCTGATCTGGCACTGCATAAGAGAATACAAGCGAATGGATTCGGCTCCGTTAGCGGTGCCGCAGCGAACATAGAATTCGCCGTCTCCAAGAGCTGTGATAACAGCTTCATGCCCGTCTGCTGCCAGCGTTGCGAAGCTGCAGTCGATGCCGCCTGCATTCGTAATCCGCCACTGCACATTTGTATAGGTTGCATTGCTCGGATGAAGAACGACCTGCAGCGGCAGGGAACGCACCTCGGGAGACAGCTGATTGCCCTGTGGACAGATGATCTCCAGCTTGCGGACAGGGACTTCATCATCCTCGAGGGAAGCTGGCCCGTGAACGCCTGCATCCGTATGTGCGGACGAGTAGGCGTATAGCGTCAACTCACCGCCCGATGCGTCTGTCTGTGCCTTCGGTGCAGTGGACTGCAGCGTAACGGCATTTGCGACGATACCTTTGGCCTCCGCCCGAACGGTAATCTTGCCGCTCTCAAGCGTGCTTGCGACGACGGCGAGCAGCTTGCCGCTGAACAGCCTTCTATTGCTGCCCTTGTATTGGTCATAGTCGGTGCTGTCTCCATTATCTAGACCGACCAGACGGCCAGCGCCTTCTACCGTTACGTGTATGCGGTTATTCGCGTTATGAACCGGGACACCGCTGGCATCCAACGCCGAGATCTCGATAAACACTAGATCGGAACCATCCGCCTCCAAAGTCGTCTTGTCCGCAGACATCGCAATGGAAGCTGCATCGCCGAAGGACGATTGGATATCGGTTGCAATTGGCGTACCGATCTCATCGTAAGCCACTGCACGAAGTACTCCTCGGGAATAAGGAATCTGCCAGTCACCGACCAGCTTCTTGCCGTGTTTATGATCGATGTCGAACGTACCCTGCGATACATCATTGAAGAACAGCTCGATCTTTGGCGCATTGGAGCAAACACGTACGTCGATCAGCTGGCCCTCGGAGAAATCCCAATAAGGGAAAATATGAACCATCGGCTTGCTTTTATAATGGGTCCATTCTGCTTGATAGATATAGAAGGCATCCTTCTTGAAGCCAGCTGTGTCGATCTGACCGAAATAAGAGTTCTTTGTATGATAAGGCGTCGGCTCGCCAATATAGTCGAAGCCCGTCCACAGAAACTGACCAAGCGAGTAGGGCGCATCCCGATCCGAAATAATGCAGGCCTCTGTGCTTCTCGCCCCCCAGCTGGTCGAGCTGTTCCCGAGAGAGGAGCACTGCTCGTCATCGTCGGCCAGCATCGAATGCGCAAGCGGGAAGTGATAGATGCCGCGGCTTTGCACAGTCGAGCAGGTCTCGCTGCCATAGATAATCCAGTCCGGATGCTGCTCATGATGGGTATCGTAATATTTGTCGCCATAGTTGTATCCGGCGAACTTGACGATGTCGGCACAATGCTGGGCGTTCTCCCATGGCATATAGTTGGAACCGATCGTAACGACAGCGTTGCCACGCGGATCGTGAATCAGCACCTCGTCCATCAGCTCCCGCGTTAACGTCTGTCCCCGTTCATCGGCATGCGTATCGTAAATTTCGTTGCCAATGCTCCACATGAGCATGCTCGGGTGATTGCGGTCTCTGCGCACCCAGCTGGCGATGTCCTTCTTCCACCATTCGGGATAAAATCTCGCGTAATCGTACGTCGTTTTCTTACGCTCCCACATATCGAACGCTTCCGATACGATCAGCACGCCCATCTCATCAGCCAATTCCATCAGCTCGACCGCAGGCATATTGTGGGCGGTACGGATCGCATTGACCCCCATCTCCTGCAGCAGCTCGATCTGTCTTCTCAGTGCAGTCCGGTTGACCGCAGCGCCTAAGCAGCCGAGGTCATGATGCTGGCAGACGCCGTTCAGCTTCAGATGGCGGCCGTTGAGGAAGAAGCCCTTCTGACTGTCGAAGCGGAACGTGCGGAAGCCGAAGCTGTACAGCTGTGAATCGACAGCGTAGCCGTCAACGATCAGGTCCGTCTGCAGCTTATACACATAAGGGCTATCGATATCCCACCGAACAGGATTCGAATAAGTAAAGCGGCTAGCTGTATGTACGGTTGAACCGGCTTCAGCAGAGACGGCCGTCTCCTCTTCGTGTACAAGTAAGCCAGATGCATCCAGCAAGCGATGGCGCAGCTTGATCGCTGCCGAAGAAGCAAGACCTTCTGCGAATACCGACTCTGTGTCGATATCGACGATCCAACCATTGTCTTGCTTCACGGCGCTAATATAGACGCCATCTGTCGCAATGTGGTGCTCGGCATACGTTTTGAGCCATACCGAACGATAGATGCCTGCCCCCGAATACCACCTGGAGTTCGGCGACTCATGCGTAACTTGAACATGAATGTCATTGACGCCCTCATGGAGGAATGGGGTGATATCGATTTCAAACGTCGAATAGCCGTATTTCCACGTTCCTGCGAAGCGGCCGTTCACATAATAGCTCGAGTTCATGTAAACGCCTTCGAAACGGAGCGTTGTCTTATTGCCTGGGATTCGTTCTTCGATGGTTAACGATTTGTTGTACCAGCCTTCTCCGTCTGCATACAGATGATTCGTATCATAAATGAGCCAATCATGAGGCAGCGTCACATGCTCCCATTCGAAGCCGCCGGCGTTAATCGTATCCAGCGTCGTGCCTATAGGATGAAGGGAAAAGCGCCAGTCATTGTTGAAAGCTACATCCTTACTCATTCCAATCCAGCTCCTTTGCTTATTGAGAAGAAGATAGGCGGGCGAATAGCCGTCTATCGGTTTGAAAGGTTCATATATCTTTAAGATCATCGCATCGCATGGGTCAAAAAGCAATACAGCATCGGTAACAAGTAAACAATTGCTGTTTGCAATCTAACGGAAGTTACGATTAAGCGATAAGCAGCAGCGGCCCGTTTCCGTTTACTCCCTATTATCAGGTATAATGTAGGCGTAGATAGGGGGAGATCGGATGAATCAGGATTCGAAGCATATGAATCGTACAGGACAAGGCTCAGCACTTGAAGTAACGGAGCTCGTGGGCGGCTACAGCCCGAGGCGGCCTGTGCTGCACAACCTTACGTTCGATGTCCGGCCGGGCGAGATTGTAGGGCTGATCGGATTGAATGGCGCAGGCAAAAGCACGGCGATCAAGCACATTCTAGGCTTGATGCAGCCGCATTCTGGTGAAGTGAAGGTGAATGGCGCGAAGCTGGATGCCGATCCCGAGCGATACCGCGGCTCTATCGCCTATGTGCCCGAGTCGCCTGTTCTATTCGACGAGCTGACGGTAGATGAGCATCTCCGACTGACGGGGATGGCATATGGCGTAGAGGCGAATACGTTCAACGGCAGGATGGAGCAGCTGCTGGATGAGTTTCATATGCGGGCGAAGCGGAGTGCCTTCGCTGAGCATCTGTCCAAGGGTATGAAGCAGAAAGTCATGATTATGAACGCGCTGCTGGCAGATCCGCCGCTATTCATTATAGACGAGCCGTTCCTTGGACTAGACCCGCTCGGCATACGCTCGCTGCTGGAGCGGTTAGTCGAAGTGAAGAATGCGGGTGCTGCCGTGCTTATGAGCTCGCATATTTTGTCCACCGTCGAAACGTATTGCGATCGATACATTGTGCTGCATCATGGCCGGATCGCTGCGCAAGGGAAGCTCGATGACGTGCTCCGGGCAGCTGGCATGACGAGCGGAACGCTGGACGAAGCATTCTTCCGGCTCGTGTCGGAGACGGCGGACGGCGGAGGGATGACCAATGGCCGATAGGACGGAGAGGACGACAACGGACAGCTCGCATCGCGACCTTGAACGAGCGAAGCAGCCGTATGTGAACCGATTCGAGCCGGATCGGTTATGGTCCACGCGCGCTGCCGCGTTTCGCAATGAGCTGAAGCCCTACGTTGGCTATATGGCGCAAAGCGGCTTTCCAGGCGTGCTGCTGCTGATGCTTATCGTAGCTACGATCGGCTATGCGGCGCTTGTGCGGAATGTGCCGGAGCATTTTCCCATTACAGCATTTGGTGTTGTGCTTGTCCTTGGATTCACCTCGTGGAGTCCGCTTCGGACTTGGCTGCAGCCGGCGGATACCGTCTTCCTGCTGCCAAGAGAGCTGGAGATGCATCAATACTTGAGACGCTCGTTCCGTTATACGGGCATCGCGACGCTTATCGGCGTCTGGTTTACGCTGTTGGCCTATTGGCCGATGTACAGATTAGGGGAAGGTACGGCCGATGCATTCGTACTCCTTCTTGCCCTTACGGCAGTCAAAGCCGGAAATATTGCGGGCGCTTGGCAGGAGCGTAGAGCAGCTGAAGCTGGAATGAGACGTTCGCTTCGGTTGATCCGATGGGTGCTGACTGCGGTGACGCTGGCCGCTTTGTTTCGGCTTGAACCATGGAAGGCTGTACTGTTCGGGCTGCTGGTCGCTGCGCTTATGGCGGCGGTATACCGGCTTCCGCGGAAGCATGCGCTGCCATGGGTTACGCTTATTCGGGAAGAGGGGCGTACGCGGCGCAGGTACTACCGGTTTCTTGCTCTGTTCATTGATGTGCCGACGCAAGCGCCGCGTATCGCGAGAAGAGGCTACGCGGCTTGGATCGGCTCAACCATCCGATTCGCGCAACGGGAAACCTACTTTTATTTGTACACGATGACCTTGGTTCGGACCGAACTGGGCGGGATGCTTATCCGATTGACTTTGCTTGGGATGCTCGTCCTCTACTGGTTCGGCGATGCGGTCTGGCTGGACGGATGGGGAGCTTCGATCGTGTTCGTTCTAATGGCGGGTATTATCGGGCTGCAGCTTGGCTCGCTGAGACAATCGCACAAATACGCGGTATGGGGTCATTTGTATCCGCTGCCTGCACAGCGGAAGATCGCTTCGCTAGCTTCCGTGGATCGCATGGCCTATATCATTTGTACGCTATTCATGTGGCTGCCAGGGGGGATCGCGCTTGCCGTCCATGGCAGTGTGCTGCAGGCTGTTGCCGCACCCGCAGCAGCGCTGCTGTATGCAGTGCTGCGACGGCCAAGCGCCGTTCGCCGCAAAGCGTTGAAGGATGATGAGGAAGATTGACGAAGGATCGGAAACCAGACAGGCTGCATGCACATCGTTAGAATCGTCCCGAACGGAAAATCGCGAATAATAGAAACAGGAACATGAAGGCTGCGATGCCGAAGCCGATCTCGATGACTGGAAAATGCCAGATGATCGACGATTGGCGTCCGAGCGACGAGCCGATAATGAGCCCGACCATAATAATGCTGAACGACAGCAGCACAATGCTGAACGTCAGGCGGTTGCCGACACGGTCAATTTTGCGCAGGAACGTCTCAAGCTCCGGTATCGACATTTCGGTCCGGAGCTTTCCTTTGCGCACAAGACTGGATACATCGCGCAGCGTCTCCGGCAGATCGGCTAACAGATCGGCGTATTCGCTCACATGCTCCACGGCGTTCTCAGCGAATGAACGAGGATTCAGCCGATCAAGAAACAGTCGTCGTCCGAACGGCTCAGCTACGCTGATAATGCTGAAATCAGGGTCCAGCGATGACACGACGCCTTCGAGCGTCAGCATCGTTTTGCCCAATAACATGAAGTCGGACGGAATGCGGATACGGTGCGTATAGGCAACAGAGAACAGCTCGTTGACGGATTCGCCAAGACTGATACGGCTGAGCGGCACATCGTAATATTTGTCCCTCAGAATATCAATGTCATCCCGCAGCCGACGCATATCGATATCGGCAGGCAGCACGCCAAGCGCCTCGATGGCGCGAATAATTCCGCTCGTGCTGTTGCGCCGCATCGCGATAAGGAGCGAACCGAAGTTCGTCTTCATCGATGCCGACATTCGGCCAACCATGCCGAAGTCGAGCAGGCCAATGGCGCCGTTAGGCTCGATCAACAGGTTGCCGGGATGCGGGTCGGCGTGGAACAGCCCTTCTTCGAAAATTTGATGAAACATCGCATTCGTAATACGCTCCGCAATTCGTTTGGGCGTGATGCCCATCTCCAGCAAGGCCTCGTGATCGGTTATTTTGACCCCGTTGATCAATTCCATCGTCAATACGCGGCGGCTTGAATAATCCCAATAAATCTTCGGAATGTGGATGGAATGGTCGCGCTCGAACGACTTGGCCATTCGTTCCGCATTGCGTCCTTCAACGGTGTAGTCAAGCTCGGCGCGCAGCGACTGCGCCAGCTCCGATATGCGTTCTCGCAGCTGATAGTTGGCAGCCCACTCAAGCCGATGCTCGGCAATGCGAGACAGGTTATCGAGAATTTCGAGGTCGGTCTCGATCTGCTCTTGAATGTTAGGGCGCTGAATCTTCACGGCGACCGCTCGGCCGTCCGGCAGTCTTGCCAGATGAACCTGTCCGATCGAAGCAGCAGCAACAGGCGTTTTCTCAAAGCGTGCGAATAGCTCGTCAACCGGGGCGCCTAGCTCGGCTTCTAATACGGCGGCGGCTTCCTGATATGGAATAGGCGGAACACTGTCCTGAAGCTTGACGAGCTCTTCAATAATATCGGCTGGAAGCAGGTCGGGCCGGGTGCTGGCAATCTGCCCGAACTTCACGAAGGTTGGCCCAAGCTCCTCCAGAAACAGCCGAATCCGCTCGCCGGTTGATTTACTCTTATGCTCCCGGTCATCATCGGAACGGAAGGACGATAAAGGGAATCGGTCCGCAAGTCCGAGCTCCTTCACGAGGAAGCCGAAGCCGTTGCGGACGAATGCCTTCGCAATATCGCGGTACCGCTGCAGATGACGGATGCGGCGGTTGATGCTAATCATTCGTAGGTTTCAGGCGAGGCAGGGTCGACATCTTCCGAGCAAGAGGCTTTGGAGTCGGAAGCGCCCGCGGATTCCAGCTCCTCCACTCTGCGCTCAAGCTCACTAATGCGTTCCTTCAATGCAATATATTCGTCGCGGGTCGTCAGATTGGCATCATGCAGCGCTGCGCGTACGTATGATTTGATCCGGGCATCGATCGAAGCCTGCCATTCCTGACCTTTGCGAATAAGATCATCAACGAGCTGCTTCGATTCCGATTGATTGACTTCGCCTTTCTTGACAAGATCATCGACAAACTTCTCTGCCTGCTCCTTGGTTGCAATTGCTGCGCCAAGACCAAGCGATACGGCTTTATTAATCCAATCCATCATAGCAGCCATCCTCCTTGAATTGTAGGGAAATTGTCATTCAACTCGTACACGTTGTGAAGGCCAACTTTTAGGATGATTTTAGCACAAACATCGATTTGCCACCAAATGGCGAGCAGTACGCAGCGGGATATCACAGTAAGGACTGAGCGAGCAGGCTCAGTCCTAGTTGTTCCTGATAGGATTTAACGGATAACGTCCGAGCGTTTGCCCGAATGATTCAACGTCTCCTTGAGCCGCTTCAGCTCAACGACAATGATGACGGAGATAATGATAAGCAGAAACCAGGAGCCGATTTTACCCCAATGAACGACTTGCCAGGCTGCCTCTTGATTCGGGTACTTCCATACCTTCAAGTAGGTGGATATGTTCTCGGCAATCCAGATAAAGAATCCGATCAGCAAATAGGAGACGATCATGGGCATCTTATAAGCTCGGCTTCCGACGGTGAAAGAGACGACTGCACGGCCGAATACGGGCAGCAGCGCGATCATGAGAACGTATCGGATATCGTAGATGTAATGGTTGGTGAAGAAGTTCAAATAAATCGCTGCGGACAATCCAATCGATAGAACCGGAGGCGGCCAGCCAGTAATCGTAAGCTGGAACCGTCGCCAAGCCTGACATACGTAGCTCGCCACACTCGCATACATGAAGCCGCTGTAGATCGGAACGCCGCCGAATTTGAGCCAGCCTTCCGCTGGGTACGACCACGACCCGATATGTACCTTGTACAGCTCCAGAACGAGACCGATCAAGTGGAATACGATAATAACTTTAAGTTCATCGATCGTTTCCAGCTTCGTGCGGATGAGAATCCACTGCATCATAATGCAGACAAGCAGCAGGAAGTCATACCGCGGGATGAAGGGCAGCTCCACGAAGTGCGTAAGCGCCATCGCTGCGAAGATGACGACCGCAAACATGCACGATAATGCCTGATTCCAACCGAAACGGATGAGCTGCAGGAGCTTTTCTTTCATAGAGCTTCTAACTGTCAGCATAGATGCCGCTCCCTCGTGTAGGAGTAGATAGACTTGCGGGTGCTCTTAGCACTCTATGCTTACTTTCACCACTATTTGACTCGTGGAATCACATAGGCTTTGTCGGACAACGTGAAGCCAATCTTCGGATAGTACTCCATCGCGCCGGGAGCGGAGATCAGAATAAGCGAGCACAACTCGCCGATCGCTTGGCGCACCTCATCGACGAGCTTCGTGCCAATGCCATGCTTCTGGTATTCACCATCAACAGCCAGGTCAGACAGATAACAGCAGTAGGCATAGTCCGTGATCGCCCGCGCAATGCCAACTAATCGATCGCCGTCCCAAGCGGATACAGTAATGTCCGCATTGTCCAGCATCGTCTGAAGGCGGGGCAGATCGTGGATTGGACGCTTCATGCCTGCACGCTCAAACAGCTGCGACAGCTGCTCGGCGGATACAGGGTTTGTTGTCGAGTACGTAATCGTTGTCATTGTTCAATTCCTCCATCTAGGACATGTTATTTAAGCTTTTTAATCAATCTTTTATTCAATAATGATATGACCGCTGGTTTCGCTAGAGAAAATAACGTCGGATAAGATGCGCTTAGCGACGTCCTTCGGACTGCGCAGCTGGTTGTTCTGTTCAGCACGTGCGAAGAACTCTCGCATCGGGTGATCGTTCGCGTCACTGCGAGCGAATTGCTGCATGGCGGTATCCACCATGCCCGGATCAACGGATACGGCGCGCAGCCGCCCATGGATGGCTCCCTCCGCTTGTACGCATTGACTGAACATATTCAAGGCAGCTTTGGCAGAGCAGTAGACGCTCATGCCAGGCGCCGGATAGCTGCCCGAGCCAGATGAGATATTGACAATCAATCGTTCAATCGGGTATTCGTTCGTCAGGCTGATTAATGTGCTCGTAAGCATGATCGGCGTCATGAGGTTGAGTTGCAGAGCGTGCGACAGTCGGACAGAGCTAAGGTGGTCTATGGTGTCGAGCGGAGCTACCGTCGCCGCATTGTTGATCAAAGTAATTGACTCCGCGCTCAACAGATCGATAATGACAAGCAGCTGTTCCGACAAAGTGCCAATCTGCTCCGACCGGGTAAGATTGAATGGCAGCCAGTCGTACCGATACCGATGTTCTTGTGCGAAGGAAGTCAACGTCTCGTTAGGTGTGCGGGATATGCCGATGACATGATGACCGTCACCGAGCAGCTGCAAGGCAAGCTCCTCACCAATTCCTCTAGAAGATCCGGTTACGATGTAATAGCGCATAGCTATGAGCTCCTCCTCAATACTCATGATTATCCATGCAGCGATTCATACAATTCGATTAACTCGTGCAGCGAGCGTACGGTGTACGAGGGCTTAATCTCATGCTCTTCACTCCAAGCCTTGTGCTGCGACAGCCAGATCGGCGTAATGCCAGCCGCGGCAGAGCCCTGAACGTCGTTTACTGGATGATCGCCGACGTACCAAGCTTCCTCAGGAGCAATATCAAGCGCTTTCAAGCATTGGTCGAAAATAGCAGGCTCCGGCTTCTTCACTCCGACTGCACCGGAAATAAGTGTCGCATGAAAATAACGGCCGATCGCGAGGGTGTCGATTTTTGCACGCTGCACCTGTTCCTTGCCGTTCGTAATCAGACCAATCTTCAGCCCTTGGCGGTGGAAGTAGTCCAGTGTGTTATGCAGGTTGTCCATCGGCTCCGTCAGCTTCGGAAAATGCTCCTGCCAGAACGCGGTATGCTCCGCTTCTGCCGGCGGATTCGTCCATGCCAGCTCCTCCACCAGCATGTGAAACAGCTCGTCTTTAGGACGGTAGCCGTTGTTATCCAGCCGGCTGAATACAGCGTGCAGCTGCTCCGGATCGTGATCCCGATCGTTCCAATAATGCTGGATCCACAGCGCTATGAAACGGTCGCGCGTGCGTGTCCGATCAGCCAGCGTCTCATCCAAATCGAAAATAATTGCTCGAAGCTGAGCCATTGTTTTCGCCCCTTTTTTTGCATATTTGCATACTTGAAACGAAGAAACCAGCAGACGGATAGGTAGTTCCCTATTAGTGCCTATTAGTGCCTATTAGTGCCTATTAGTGCCGCTCACCGCTGCTGCCCTGCAAGTCTGCTTCAATCACGCGCGCGACGCTATCTTCATCGTTGCTGCCGATTACCTCTGATGCCATCAGCTTGAGCTCGGGATGGGCGCTTGATACAGCCATTCGCCGGCCAGCTTGCTTGAACATTCCGATGTCGTTCAAGTTGTCGCCGAATACGGTAACCTCCTCTGGCTGGCATCCGACCTGCTCGCACCACAGCATGAGACCGTGCTCCTTGTTCGCGAGCGGGTGGGAGATTTCAAGGAAGTAATGATCTTTAATATAGTTGTCCAGCATGAAGTGCAGATGAACAGCAGGTCCATAACGGTCAGCGACTGCGCGGAACAAGGGTTCAATCTCTTCGCGTCGCCCGATGTAAGTGACAATCATCGTTCGGTAGGCAGGAGGACAGGTCAGATGATCGACTTCAACGAATCGCGGGTCACCCGGACGACTGGCGTAAAATTCGGTATCGCCATATCGGGAGAGCTTCTCGTGAAGTACACGCTCTCTGTCCTCTTCATCAAGCGCGAAGAGGAAAGGCATTAGGTTCATTCTACGGCCCAGCTCGATCACTTCATTCGAGGCGTCCGAATCGAGCCAATGTCCGCCCAACACCTTGCCCGTCAAAGGATCAAGAAGCATGCTCCCGTTGTAGAGGACAACCGGGTAGGGCCAGGCGACCTGTGAAGTTACCGTCTTCGAGCTCTGATAGCTGCGCGCTGTCGCATAGCTGATGACAGCACCTTGCTCTAATGCTTCCGTCAGCGTGCGAACCGTATAGTCCGACAAGGAGGCATTGGATTGAAGCAGCGTACCGTCTAAGTCGGTTAAGTAATAACGGGTCAAGGCGGAGACAACCCCCTTATGGAACGTTTTCTAAATTTTGTATTTGAAAAACTATATCACAGCCTGTTCATTCCGTCATCGATTTTCTTACTACTTGCTCACATCGTTAAGCAGCTGGGCTTGTAAACCTGCATAAGAGACATCCTTATATCAGCGTATGAGACAAAATAAGAATAAAACATGCAATTCCGTCATGTTTTTCGCGCCGTAATGGGTGGAGAGATGGAAGTATGGGAGAAAAGCCTGCATGAAATACATACCTGGTACGCTGCCTGAATAGAACGTGGGTAAAGCCTGCATGAAAGGCAGGATTGGGGTTTGCTAGTTAGTTGGAGTAAGGCAGGAATGTTAGATCCGCTAGTGAAAAAAGCCTCCCGAAACCAAATCAAATCGATAAGGTTCGGGAGGCTCTATTGTCGTTATTATGCGTTCAACAGGTCCGTTACGGCTTTGTAAATTGTATCGAACAGCTCCTCCAGATCGCCTTCTTCGATGCACGAGAATGCGACGCGCAGGTCGGTCTCACCAAGAGCGATCGTACCGACGCCGTATTCAGCGAGCAGGCGCTGGCGTACAGCCTCCGCGGAAACCTTCGTCAGCTTCAGGCACATGAAGTAGCCGGAGTTGAATGGGTAGTATTCCCACACGTCGCCGTAGCGGCCGCTGTCGAGCAGCTCTTTCACACGGTTAGCGCGGCTTTTCATAATGGCATATTTCTCAGCCTTCTGTTCTTCGAACTCAGGCGCTTGCAGCGCGCGGAGAACGAAAGTCTGTGAGGGATGCGGACCGCTGGAAATCGTCGAGCGAATGATGCCAAGCGTCTTCTGCTCGAGGGCAGCAAGCGCTGCTTCCGATTGGGAGGCGTACGTAATGAAGCCTACGCGGAAGCCCCATACGTATTCTTCCTTCGTTGCGCCGTCAACCTTCACCGCAAGCACGCGGTCATGCAGGCCGGCGAGCTTGCCGAACAACGATTCGTGCAGCGAGTCTTCGAAGAATAGGCCGAAGTAAGCATCGTCTGCAACAGCTACAACGTTGATGCCCGCTTCTGCAGCATCGCGGATTGCAGCAACGATTGCTTCGCCTTCCGCTGGACCTGGCGTGTAGCCTGTAGGGTTGTTCGGGAAGTTCAGAATAACGATCGCTTTGCCTTTATCCTTCTGCGCGAGCAGCGCGTCGCGGAGGCCTGCCGCATTAAATTGGTTGCTGCTATCATACAGCTCATATTCAACGATTTGTGCGCCGCGGCGCACGCCGAAAGTCAGCTCGTAGTTTTCCCAGTTTTTGTTCGGAATAATGACCGCGTCACCCGCATCAGCGAACAGATCGGCAACGATGCTAAGACCGTGTGTCAATGCATTCGTCACGACCGGCATGCCGAAGCCTTTGCCTTCGACCGAAGGGTTCTCCTTGATCATCTTCGCGCGCCATGCGCTGCGCAGCTCTGGCTTGCCCGCAGGCGGCGCATATTCATAAATGTCCTTCGGATCATATGCAGACAACGTGTCTTGAATGACCTTCAGGTGCATCGGTTGGCCGTTCTCGATTGCAATTCCGATCGTCGCGTTGAATTTCTTCGCTTTAGCTTTCGCTTCAGCGGATTGGCTCAGAATACCGACCTTCGGGAAGTAAATGCCCTTACCTAAGTTGGACAACATCGAATAGACATGGGGAGTTTCACGCTCCAGCGTTTCATTCAATTGCTGAGCTAGTGGGTTCATGCTTATTTCCATCCTTCCGAACAATGGGTTCAATATTGGTTCAATACATAAATTTTATTGCAAATGTAACCTGGCGATGTTAGCTATCGAGTGATATTATAACATTTTTTAAATATATGGGGCCATTTTCATTGTAAAAAAAATTCGAGTGCGGTATGATGACCCCAAATGGACCAAGATGGAGGGACGCTATGCTGGACGTGCCATCATCATCATTCGTACTACTCTCGTATTTTGCCAAAATTTCTTGCGAACCAGCATGGAAATGGGCTCGTCGGGAGAAACCGATGGCGAATTATGACCTATTTTATGTGTGGAGCGGTGAAGGTGAGCTTGAACTTAATGGCACTGTGTATGAGATTGGTGCCGGAAGCTGCTTTTTATTCCGTCCTGGCGACTATACAAGCGCAACGCATAATCCGCAGAAGCCGCTGGTACTGACGTATATTCATTTTGATGTAAGTGAACAGAGCGCCTATGTGCCGAACCGGTATCGCGTGTTCGATGAGACTGTTGATTTCGAATATTTGCTCTCTCGTTATGTTCGCCTGTTCCTCGTCAAGACATTCGCTGCCGAAGAAGAGGCCAAGCTGCTCTTGAAGCAAATGATGATTCATTTGCTGCGTACAGATCAGGAGCCGATGATCGAGAAACGCGGAAGCAATCAGCTGACTGAAGTGATTCACGAAATCGCTAACTATATTCGCCAGCATCCGGGCGTTCCGCATCGCGTGGAGGATTTGGCGAAGCGGGCGCAGCTATCGCCGCGTTATTTCTCAATAAAATTCAAGGAATATATCGGGCAGTCCGTACAGTCGTATATGATCAGTACCCGGATTGACCGTGCACAGCATTTGCTTGCGCATGCGGGGATGAACGTGACAGAGGTGGCGGATGCGCTTGGCTACCGCGACATTTTCTTCTTCAGCAGACAGTTCAAGCAATATACAGGACGCAATCCATCAGAGATCCGCTGATGGGCGGCGTCTTTTCTTTTGAAGAAACACAACTAACCGGCTGTCGAAGCACCAGCGTGTGGGATAGCGGCGAAAAAACACAACTAACCGGCTGTCGGAGCGCCAGCGTGCGGGATAACGGCGAAAAAACACAACTAACCGGCTGTCGGAGCGCCAGCGTGCGGGATAACAGCGAAAAAACACAACTAACTGGCTGTCGGAGCACTAGCGTACGGGATAGCGGCGAAAAAACACAACTAACCGGCTGTCGGAGCACTAGCGTGAGGGATAGCAGTGAAAAAACACAACTAACTGGCTGTCGGAGCGCCAGCGTGCGGGATAGCAGCGAAAAAACAGAACTAACCGGCTGTCGAAGCACTAGCGTGCGGGATAGCAGCGAAAAAACACAACTAACCGGCTGTCGGAGCACCAGCGTGCGGGATAGCAGCGAAAAAACACAACTAGCCAGCTGTCGGAGCGATTGTCCATCATGCCAAAGTGTGGCAACAAACAAACAGCCCGTGGTCCCTGCATCTTGCAAGGGACCACGGGCTGTTTGTTCTATGAGCGAAGCGTACCAAGCTGCTCGCCCATCTTGACGCGCAGGCCGACGGCGAGGTCGGAGCGCGGGGTGAATGTGTTGTCCTCCATGAGAAGGACGACTGTCGAGCCAAATTCGAAGTAGGCGAGCTCGGCGCCTTTGTCGGCTTGCCGCGTTTGCGGCTCCGTATAGCGAATGCTGCTCACATTGAGCGCGCCGACCTTCACGACTGCTGTCTCGCCGACGTTGTGCCTTATGTATGTAACGAGCCGTTCATTGCGGCTCAGTACCCGCCGCATATGGCGCAGGCCGAACTCGTTCACCGGATACACTTTGCCCGGAATATGATCCCGTTCCTCGATCGTTCCGTCGACCGGAATGTGGATACGGTGATAGTCGGTCGGACTTAAGTAAAGGACGGCATAGTAGCCTTTCTTATAGTTCTCGGTCCGCGGCGACTTATTAAGCAGCTCATCAATGGTGTAGTCTTGTCCCTTCACATTGACGATCGTGCCTGCTTCGATAGGTCCAGCGCCGGTAATCAGCGCGTCAACGGGACTGACAACGACCGCAGGATCGGGATCGATCAGACGCATGCCAGGCTTCAGCCGGCGGGTGAAAAACTCGTTTAATGTATGGTAGTCCTTCAAAGGTTTCTCGGCTTCTTCCACCCGGATGCCGTACATATGTGCAAAACGGGGAATAAACCTGCGGCTCGCTGAGGATTGGGCGAAGCTGCCGGTCAGCCTGGAAATCGATTTGCGGGAAGTCAATTCGGTCATGGCGCGAAACAACCAAATCCACATGCCGGTCCCTTCACGTCCTTTCTCTTACACACAGATGCGATAATCTCCGACTAGTGTGACATATCCGCGTCGACAAATCAATACAAATCGACGCGGCGCATCACGCGTGCTCCGCTCATAGCAGCACTTGCTCCATTCGATAGATCGCTTCTTCTACAGCCAGCCGTTCCTCTGTTCTTGCAGCCATATCTTTGAATTGCACCGTATTCGATTGGGCTTCGTCCTCCCCGATCAGGACAGCGAATCGGCAGCCGGCTGATGCCGCCGAAGCAAGCGCTTTGCCAACCTTGCGGCCCGCTGGCGACAGTCTTGTTCGTATGCCGCATGAACGAATTGCTTCTGTGACTCTCATAGCGTCAGCGATTGTCTGGCCAATTGGGACAACAATGACAGGAGCGGTCTCAATCGGTGCAAGCCGTTCCCGCACAAGCTCCATCATGGGCTCAAGTCCGAAGGAGAAGCCGACCGTTGGATATTGGATGTCTGGATTGCCCGCCAGCTGTCCAATGATGGCATCATATCTGCCGCCTCCGCCAAGACTGGACGTATAGCTGCCGCTGGCATCGAAGGCCTCATAGACGGTACCCGTATAGAAGGATAAGCCGCGAGACAATGCCGGATCGAATCGGCATACGGTTGATAAACCGACGGATTCTATCATTGCGAGCAGAGACCGCACTTCCTGTGCGCCAGGCAGATCGCCAATGCTGAATGTCGTGCAGAGCTGTTCGAATGCTGCCGAACAGGCAGCATTAAGCTGCTCATCCGTGATAACGGCAAGAACGGAATCTGCGACAGCATGCGCAGCACCTTTCTCAAGAAGCTCGGCGCGGACGGCGTCACGGCCGATCTTCGCGATTTTGTCGAGCGTCAACATGACGGTTAGCAGTTGATTCTCTGCAATGCCAGCGGCCATCAGCCATTCTGCAAGAAAACGACGGTTATTCCACCGCAGTACGACTGGAATGCCGAGCCTCTCGTATACGCGATTGGCAAGCAGCAGCAGCTCCGCTTCAGCCTCCGGGCCAGCCATGCCTGCAACGTCAACGTCGCATTGCGTAAATTCACGCAGACGGCCTCGCTTTACCGGACCATCGCGGAACACTTTGCCGAGCTCGTAGCGACGGAAAGGCATCGGCAGCCGAGCATCGGAGGCCATCAGCTTGGCGAATGGAACGGTCAGATCGTACCGCAGGCCGAGCTCTCGCTGTCCTCGGTCGCTGAGCGTGTACATTTCCTGCACAATTTCATCGCCGCCGGAATACTTCGCGGTTAACAGCTCTTTCTCATTCAATATCGCCGTCGCGACCTCTTCGTAATCGTACAAGGCGAACAGCTCCTCCATCTGGCGGATCATTCGGCTCCGCTGCGCTTGTTCGGCTCCGTAATAATCGAATGTACCCTTCACATTGCTAATCATACGTTACTCCCCTTCCTCCGCATTATAAAATAAAAAACGCGCTGGACCTCTGGTCCCGCGCGCTTGTATGCGGCAGGGAGGCTAACGCGAGAAGCGTTAGCCCTCCCTGAAAATTTACAGGAGTGCTAACGCTGACTGAAATGATGAAATTGAATCGAAAGCAGCAATTGTGTACTCATGGCGACGATTCCCTTCCATACGTTTGAATACGATTGTAGATCATGGATGCCGATGATGCAACCGTTAAGTATCGGGGTGGCTGGATTGGCTGGATCGGCGGGGGTGGCTGGTTTAGTCGGCAGCAAGCCTGCAATTGTTGCAGGCTTATCGGACATGAGTTCAAGCTGCCATCCTAGGCCTGCATTTTGTGCAGGTAATTAAACCAATTTTGCTTTAAATCGTTTGTCTTTGCTCAAATACCTGTATTTTCTGCAGGCATGAGAGGTGAAGTAACTAATATTCTTCGAAAAAGATGCAGATATGGCAGGTTTGACGATATGCCCCGTCGTTTAACGAAATTCGTTTGCGTCGATGATGAATATAAGATCAACGATGAATGGAGCGTACAAATCAAATATGGAATGGATCATAGGAATAAGTCTAGCAATTGCTGCGGTTGTTCTCATAGGCTGCTTCGTCAGATGGACGACAGTAAGAAGGCTGGCAGATGGCTTGGCGTCATTTGCACTAATCTGCGCAGGGGCTGCCGTCAGCGGCACGATTCTGCGCGTAATCCAGCACGATACCGTCTATATGACGGAAGTGCACCGCGTGCTGTTGAATCCAGCTTTTCTATTAGGAGGCGGTTACCTTCTTCTTTATACAACAGCACGTCTCGGTGCGAATGCTTTATTGACCAGTCGCATAAACAAGTAATCAGGTAAGCAAGCAGGTATGCAGGAGCCTTAATTAGTGCCTGTTTCGAGCGGAAGTTGTTACGGGCGGAAGCCGCTTCGCGTATGCTGTTGTAGCATATTCCGCATGCTCACAAACGTGCGGAAGAGGAGGCCTGCGAGCATGTCCCGACCGCTGAAGATCGCTTATGTTACGCCTGGCGCCTACCCGCTGCCTTCGCTTAGGGGCGGCTCGGTCGAGCGGGTTATCGAGCATATCGTTCCGCTGCTGACGGGCTCAGTGGAGCCTCGAATATATGGCCGTACGGCAGCGGGATTGCCGCGTAAGGGCGAATGGAATGGTGTTGTCTGCGAGCGGTTCGCAGCGGCGAATAAGACGCGTTATGCAGCCGCTGTCAGCCGTGCGATTACAAGCTTTAGGCCAGACGTAATCGAGGTGGAAAATCGGCCGCATTTGCTCATACGTCTCAGCAGGCAGCATCCGTATGCGCGCATGTGGCTTAATTTGCATTCTTCTACATTTATTCAACGCCGTCATATCTCGAGTCTTCAGCTTCGGAGGAGCTGCAGGCTAGCGGAGAAGATTATCGTTAACAGCGACTATTTGCGGTCGATTGTTGCGGCACAGGTTCCGGAGGCAGCGTCCAAAATCGTCGTCGTTCATCTCGGTGCCGATACGCAGCGGTTTCCGTCTGTACAATCCGCCGAAGGCAGCCTGAGACGCAGCCGGCTTCGCCGCGCCAATGGATGGATGGACCGCAAGGTCATTCTTTATCTTGGCAGACTCATACCGCTCAAAGGGGTTCATCATTTAATCGAGCTGCTGCCAAGCCTTCTGAAGCGGCATCCGAATGCGATGCTGGTCATTGTCGGCAGCCCGCAATATGGCTCTGCTGCGACATCCGGTTATTCGCGGAGGCTGAAGCGCGCCGCTGCGAAGCTCGGAGGCAGCGTCCGTTTTGTTCCCTATGTGCCTTATAACGAGGTTCCGGATTGGCTGTTAGGGGCGGATGTGCTCGCCGTTCCATCCGTGCGTCGGGAAGCGTTCGGACTCGTCAATGTCGAGGCGATGGCGGCAGGGATTCCTGTCGTTGCCTCTCGAATCGGCGGCATTAGCGAGGTCGTACAGGACGGTGTGACCGGTCTGCTCGCTGAGCCGGCAAGCTTGACGGCGGACCTGCTTGCGAAGCTCGATTACTTGCTAAGCAACGACCAGCTGCGTCTGGAGATGGGCCGGAGAAGCCGCGAGAAAGCAGAGGCGTATTTCAGCTGGCAGGCCGCGGCGGAGCGTTATGCGATGCGGACGGGTATTGCCAATTCGCTGTAGAACAGCGGTTTTGATTGGAAATTACAGGGTTGACACCTTCGTAACATGGGGGTATAGTTTGTTCAGGAAATCCACTAGGGGCGCCTTTACAGGCTGAGATAAAGCGTGATGCTTTGGTCCCTTTGAACCTGATCTGGGTCATGCCAGCGTAGGAAAGTGGTCTAATTGCGAATGTTCGTCTTGTCATATTACTCAGGAAGCAAGGTCTATTGTTGCAGCGATCGCGGCCGAATGTGCGGTTTAATTGCGTCGTTCAGACATCTATCAGACATCCATGAGTAATGTGCGATCGACAGCGCTCTTCAGCCGCTTCCCTCGCCGGAAGCGGCTTTTTTGTCATCCGAGAAAATAATCGTATTGCTCAGAGAACAAGAAATCGGCGTCGGCGAAGGAAGCAACCTTGCTGGAACATGCCTCCTAGGGATTCCTATTTGTGATTTGTGCAGCAGTCACAGAGCCATTTAGGAGGGATGAATAATGCCAATATTGTCAAAGCCGCTGCCAGGCAGCCGCAAAGTGTATATAGCGGGATCGCAGCCAGATATTCAAGTGCCAATGAGGGAGATCGCACTCGCGCCGAGCGTCATTCGGAACGAGGAGATGCCCAACGAGCCTGTGCGTGTCTATGATGCAAGCGGACCTTATACCGATACGAACTATGAAGCCGACATTCGGAAGGGCCTGCCGTCCGTAAGAGGCCGCTGGATTGAAGCGAGGAACGATACGGAGCGCTACGAGGGAAGAGCAATCAAGCCGGAGGATAACGGCTTTGCAAGCGAGGAACGCGCCGCGCTCAAAGGTCTCGAGCAGTTTCCAGGCCTGTCCGGCAAGCCGCTTCGTGCGAAGGCTGGCCGCAATGTGACGCAATTGCATTACGCGCGCCGCGGCATCATTACGCCGGAGATGGAGTATATCGCCATCCGCGAAGGCATGGCAGTTGAATTCGTACGCCACGAGGTAGCCGAAGGGCGTGCCATTATTCCAGCGAACATTAATCATCCGGAATGCGAGCCGATGATTATAGGACGGAACTTCCATGTGAAGATCAATGCGAATATCGGCAACTCGGCCGTTGCTTCCTCGATCGAAGAGGAGGTCGAGAAGATGACGTGGGCGACCCGCTGGGGCGCGGACACGATTATGGATTTGTCGACGGGCAAGAACATCCATACGACCCGTGAGTGGATCATACGGAATTCGCCAGTGCCGGTCGGGACAGTGCCTATCTATCAGGCGCTGGAGAAAGTGAACGGCGTCGCTGAAGATCTGACGTGGGAAGTGTTCCGCGATACGCTTATCGAGCAGGCGGAGCAGGGAGTCGATTATTTCACGATCCATGCAGGCGTATTGCTGCGTTATGTGCCGCTGACAGCGAAGCGTGTCACAGGCATCGTATCGCGCGGCGGCTCGATTATGGCAGCGTGGTGTCTTGCACATCATCAAGAGAACTTCCTGTACACGCACTTCGAAGAGATTTGCGAGATTATGAACGCTTATGATGTCTCCTTCTCGCTTGGCGACGGCCTGCGTCCGGGCTCGATTGCGGATGCCAATGACGCTGCGCAGTTCGCGGAGCTGGAAACGCTTGGCGAGCTGACCAAGATCGCTTGGAAGCATGATGTGCAGGTTATGATCGAAGGTCCGGGCCACGTGCCGATGCACATGATCAAGGAGAACGTCGACAAGCAGATGGCCATCTGCTCGGAGGCGCCGTTCTACACCCTTGGGCCGCTGACGACAGACATTGCGCCTGGCTATGACCATATTACGTCGGCGATCGGCGCCGCGATGATCGGCTGGTTCGGTACCGCGATGTTGTGCTACGTGACGCCGAAGGAGCATTTGGGCTTGCCGAATAAGGACGATGTGCGTGAAGGCGTTATCGCGTACAAAATAGCTGCACATGCGGCTGACCTCGCCAAAGGCCATCCGCGCGCGCAAATACGTGACAATGCACTGTCGAAGGCGCGCTTCGAATTCCGCTGGCGCGACCAGTTCCATCTGTCCCTCGACCCTGAGCGGGCGATGGAATATCACGACGAGACGCTGCCGGCAGAGGCAGCGAAGTCGGCGCACTTCTGCTCCATGTGCGGACCGAAGTTCTGCAGCATGCGCATTACGCAGGATATCCGCGACTATGCCGCAGATAACGGGCTGGACACGGAGGAAGCGATTGAAGCCGGCATGCGTGAGAAGGCTGCTGCATTCCGGACGGGAGGCAGCTCGATCTATGGATAATCAAGCGCTCCGAACGATGCATCCGATCGAAATATTCGAAGCGGTGCAGGATGAGGCGGCTTTCGGCGACCGCTACTCCCGGCAGCTCCGCTTCGGGCCAATCGGATCGGATGGCCAGAAGCGGCTGCGAGCAGCGCGAGTGCTTATCGTCGGGACAGGCGCACTTGGCGCTTCGCTGGCGCAGCATATGACGCGAGCCGGTGCCGGTGTCGTGCGGCTTGCCGACCGCGATTACGTCGAACCAAGCAATCTGCAGCGGCAGATGCTGTTCGACGAGGACGATGCGCGGAATGCGGCGCCCAAAGCCGTCGCTGCTGCACGCAAGCTGAAGCGGATGAATGGCGGTGTCCGCATTGAAGCGCATGTCGTCGATGTCAGCAAGCGGACGCTAGGCCCGCTGCTGGATGGCATCGACCTTGTGCTGGATGGCACCGACAATGCCGCGACGCGGCTTGCCCTCAGCGATGCCTGCTTCCGCCTAGGCATTCCGCTCATCTACGGCGGCGTCACGGCTTCTGAAGGAATGAGCGCTGCGCTCATTCCTGGCCGAACCGCCTGCCTTCGCTGCCTGATCGGCGACAGCGCGGCTGACGATGGCGCCGATACATGCGATACAGTGGGCGTTATCTCGCCCGCTGTCGAGTTTGTCGCCGCGCTTCAGGCCGCTGAAGCGCTCAAGTGGCTGAGCGGCAACCGCGATGCGATGCGCGGCACATGGGTGACCGCGGACATCTGGTCGTTCCGCGTCAAAGAGATGAAGCTGCCTGGCGGCAGTCCCCGTTGTTCATGCTGCGGATCGGACACTTCAAAGGCTGGTGACCAACGCCGTCATGACGACAGGCCTGCGGTTGAGGCGGCAGTCCTGTGCGGACGCGATTCGGTGCAGGTAACGCTGGGGGAGCCGCTGGCATTGGATATGCTTCGTCCCTTGCTGGAGGCACAGGGCTGCTCGCTGACCGTTAATCCATACCTGACTAAAGCAGAATTGCCAGACGGCAAGCGGCTTGTCCTGTTCTCGGACGGCCGGGTGCTAGTCCAAGGCACGAGCGACGCAGGAGAAGCAATTCAGCTGTGCATGACCATGCTGCAGCCGTATAAGGGGTAGACTTTTTGAACACGAACAATTAAGGAAGGGGAGAGTATCGTTGGCTGATTCAACATCGAAGCTTGATTTTCAGCTGTACTGCATTACGGGTGCCAACTATCACCCTGGCCGCTCGGTCGTTGACGTGGTTGAGCAGGCGCTCATCGGCGGAGCTGATATCATCCAGCTGCGAGACAAAACCTCATCGAAGCAGGACATTCGCGAGAACGCCCACAAGCTTCGTCAATTAACGAAGCGCTATGGCGTGCCGTTCATTATTAACGACCATATCGACATTGCGCTGGAGGTGGACGCAGATGGCGTACACCTTGGGCAGGACGATCTGTCCTTGGCAGAAGCAAGGCAGCTGCTCGGACCGGATCGAATTATCGGCATCTCGACACACAGCATCGAGCAGGGACTGGCAGCGCAAGCGGGCGGTGCCGACTATATCGGCGTTGGTCCCGTATATCCGACGGGGACGAAGCCTGGCCGAGCGGCTGTCACGACGAGCTACGTACAGGAGGCGGCGGCACAGATCCGCATTCCGTTCGTTGCGATCGGCGGCATTACGCTTGGCAACGTCGACACCGTTATCGCTGCAGGCGCTAAGCGCATCTGCGCCGTATCCGAGATCGTCGGTGCCGACGATCCGGCGGCGGTGTGCCGCGCGTTCAAAGCGAAACTGAAAGCTGCAGCTAACGACAGCGAAGCTCAGCAGCCCGATTTTGCCGGAACAGGTGTAATCGTCAATGGTGTCGCTCAGCGTACGACCGCCCGTACGGTGTGGGAGCTGATCTGTCAGCACAGCCTGGAAGAGCGGCGGATCGTGGTGGAGCTGGACGGCGAGATTGTCGTTCGTGAAGAATGGAGCCGCACGCCGATTCGAGAGGGCGCTGCGGTGGAGCTTGTTCATTTTGTAGGAGGAGGCTGATGATGATGAACGATCAAGATTTGCTCGTAATTGCCGGGGTGAAGCTGCAATCCCGTATGCTGCTGGGGACGGGACGGTTCCCGAGCCCCCATGTGCTGCAGCAGGCGCTGACAGCTTCCGGCGCTGAGGTTGTAACGTTCGCTGTTCGCCGCGTCAACCTCGAGGAGGTCGAGGATGATTCGGTGCTGCAGCATCTAAGCGGCCGCCATTATACATTTCTGCCGAATACATCGGGCGCGAACAATGCGGAGGAGGCGGTTCGCATTGCTAAGCTGGCGCGTGCGGCGGGCCTTGGCAGCTGGATTAAGGTTGAGATCAGCGCCAATCCGCGGACGCTTCTCCCTGATCCGATCGAGACGCTGCGCGCAACGGAGCAGCTCGTGAAGGAAGGCTTTGACGTATTGCCATATACATCGGATGATCCGATTCTGTGCAAAAGGCTGGAGGAGGCAGGGGCGGTTGCGGTTATGCCGGGCGGCTCTCCAATTGGATCGGGTCTTGGCATTATGAATCCTTATAACCTTGGATTAATTATTGAGGAAGCGAATGTGCCGATTATCGTCGATGCCGGAATCGGTTCGGCGGCAGATGCGGCGCAGGCAATGGAGCTGGGTGCTTCTGCAGTGCTGCTCAACTCGCCTGTAGCGAAAGCGAAGGATCCGGTTGCTATGGCGCTGGCGATGAAGCTGGCGATTGAAGCGGGCCGCCTGTCTTATCTGGCAGGCCGTATTCCGAAGAAACGATATGCGTCGGCTAGCAGCGCGCTAGATGATTCGTTGTTCGCACCTGCGAAAGGAGCCCTCTAATGGGAGAGCATATCCTAATTCTTGGCGGCGGCATTATCGGGCTGTCTTGCGCGTTCGAAGCGGCGCGCAGGGGCAAGCGGGTTACGGTGCTGGAGCCTGACCGGTTCGGCGGGCAAGCATCGGGGGCGGCGGCTGGCATGCTGGCTCCGTACTCCGAGAATACGGAGCAGCCAGATTCATTCTTTGATCTGTGTCTCTATAGCTTCAACAAGTATGAGGCTTGGACGAAGGCGGTAGAGGATTGTTCCGGGATGGACGCCCAGCTGATGCGGACGGGAAGCGTGAACATTGCATTCCACGAAGCGGATGTGCTTCCGATGCAGACAAGGCTGCTATGGCAGAACACGCGCGGTGCCCGTGCCGAGCTTGTCGAAGGCGCTGCACTGCGTAAGCTGGAGCCGCGCCTTACAGAGCGTGCGGTCGCTGGGCTGTATTGCCCAGAGGAAAGTCATGTTTACGCGCCGAATCTCGTCGTCGCGCTTCATGAAGCTTGCCGCAGGCTGGGCGTTCGCCTTATCGATTATGCTGGAGCAATCGCGGCTGTGCATAACGGCAGTGATGCTGGCGTTGCTGTTACGACGGCATCAGGCGAGCGTTATGAGGGAGACCGCCTCGTCATTTGTGCAGGTGCTTGGACAGGCGCTTATGCGGAGACGCTCGGATTCTCGCCGGAGGTGCATCCGATACGCGGGCAGATCTGTGCATTCGATTGTGCGCCTGCGGAGGTGCGGCATATGGTATTCACGAGCCAAGCTTATTGGGTAGGCAAAGGGAACGGAACCGTCGTATGCGGTGCTTCGGAAGATGTAGCGGGCTTCGATACGACGGTTACGGAGCGAGGCATTGAACGTCTGATCCGCGCCACTGACCGCTCCTTCCCGTTCCTTGCTGGGAAGCCGACGGTGAAGCGTTGGGCGGGACTGCGCCCTGCAACACGCGACGGAAGACCATTAATCGGCATTCCGGACGGAAAGCCAGATATCGTTGTAGCGGCAGGTCATTACCGCAACGGCATTCTGCTCAGCCCAGGAACGGCTTCCTTAGTGGCGGATCTGCTGGACGGCAAGGAGACCGAGCTTGATATGTATGATTTCCGGCCCGAGCGGTTCCGCAGCACGTCTTCAGGAAATCGTCCTCGGACGAATGAGCGGGTAGCGCTGGAAGTGTAAATCAAATAATAGCCAGAAGGCTGCGAGCTCGAGTAAATCGAATCGCAGCCTTTTTTTGCTTGTCGCGCGCCTATGGGTGAACGCATATATTGCCTATGACATCTTAGGTGGATGAAGGAGAGGGCTATTATGAAAAACAAGAAAGGGAAAAGTCCCAAAGGACAGAAGCCGTTTTTCTATGTCGATAATCCAAATTCGACTTCCGAGCTTCGCTGGCTGGATGAAGTAAAGAAGAAATCGAGCAGCACGTCTGCCTCGTCCAAAACCGTCCATGCGACTTCGCAATCTGCGGCTGCTGAACCCATTAAAGAGTCTGTGACGCTATCAGCAGCTGCATCAACGGAGACGCAAGCGCCTGAAGTAACGGTTCATTCGAGCACAGCAGCATTGAAATCGGTGCCTGCTAGCAGCTTAGGCGTATCCTCGAAGAGGGGGGAGCCGCGCTCCAAGCTGTCGCTTTTGCCGACTTCGAAGTCAACATCCACCCTTCGAAGCCCGCAATCAAGCGGTATTGCCAAACCCGCGGCTTCATCTGATACAGAGGGATCACCAACCGTCAATCGAGAGCAAGTATCGGAGCTGTCTACACGCGAGTCAGCTTCGGCGGGACAGGGGGCGCAAGCAGCGCAGCCTATCGAACAGCCGCCGAGTCAGACGACATCGCCCGCTGCAGAGAATCCGGCAGCTGCAGCGGCCAATGCTGGCATTGTCGTCTTCGTACCGGCTGACAATACCGCAGTCGGAGCAGGCTTGCAAACAATCGACGTCGTTCCCGTTATCGAAGACGGGGAAACAGCAGAAGAGACTGCGAAGCGGCTTCAAGCGGAGAAGCTTGCGAAGCTGGAAGAGAAGCGGCAGCCGGAGAAGCCTCAGCCGATCATTTATTCCGATGATCTAGCTGATGGCTCCGTTGTAGCGGACAAAATCGCTTTTGGTGCGATCGACAGCACGAAGCTTCACAGCGGTGCAGTCGGAACGGACGCGATTGCGGATTATGCGGTTGATACAGTCAAAATCGCAGACGGTGCAATCACGTCTTCTAAGCTTGGGCAGGAAGTCATTGTAGGCGAGCATCTGGCGAAAAACGCTATATCCGGCCAGAAGATCCGCGACCGCTCCATTACGGGCGACAAGCTGCGTGACAGCAGCATCACCAGCGAGAAACTGGCTGACCGCGTAATCAGCTCAGACAAAATCGCCGAAGGCTCGATTGACGCGAAGCATCTCAAGCCGTTCACCATTACGGGTGATCTGCTGGAGGAACAGGCCATTACTTCCTCTAAGCTGAGAAGCGGCGCGGTTCAAACGGAAAGCATCGCGAACGAAGCCGTCAATAATTCGAAGCTGGCAGACGGTGCCGTCACGAAATCAAAAATTCGCAATGGCGCAGTGACCGGCGACAAAATTGCGGAAGCAGCGATTGATTCGGTTCATCTGAAGCAGGGGCTGCTGCTGGCTGAGCATGTGGCGTTGGGGGCTGTTCAGGGAAAGCACTTGGCTCCCGGAGAGATCGCCGCAGAGCATCTAACCGAAGGAGCAGTAGGTGCACGGGAGCTTGCATCCGGATCCGTCACCTCATCCGCACTGGCCGCCGAAGCCGTTGCTTCAGAGCACCTGCAAGCAGGGGCCGTACACGGAACACATATCGCAGCGCTGCAAGTACAAGGAAGCCACATCGTCGATGAAACGCTGACGGCAACGAAGCTGTCGGAGCAGGCTGTTACGACGATTAAGCTGGCTGACCATGCGGTAACCTCCTCCAAGCTTGCAGATTACAGCGTCACGTCGGCGAAGCTGGCAGATGAAATCGTCCAGCAGAAGCATATCGGCCGTGCATCCGTTACAGCCGATAAGCTGGCGGATAATACGATTGAGCAGCGTCATCTGACGGAAAGCTCCGTATCGTCGAAGGCGCTGCAGAAGGCAGCAGTGGATACAGCACATCTGCAGGATAGGTCAGTAACGCATGAGAAGCTGGCGCTGCAGTCGGTTCTTCAGGAGAATATCGGCTTATATGCCGTTGGTACGGAGCAGCTGTCGGATGCATCGGTGCTTGAGAGCAAGCTGGCAGACGGTGCCGTGAGCGGGAGGAAGCTGGCAGATGGTGCTGTCGACCGACAGCATTTGAAGGATGAGATCGTTACATTCGATAAAATCGCGCCGGAATCGATTCGTTCCTATCATCTGTCGCAAGGCGCTGTGACGGGAGAGTCGATCCAGACGGAAACGATCGATTCTTCTCACATCTGCCCAGGTGCGATTGAAGCACGTCATCTGGCGGAGTGGTCCGTGGAGAGCGACGCGGTGAAGGACGGCGCGATTACATCGGCGAAGCTCGCTTCGCAGTCGGTGACAGAGCGTCATATTGGCCTCGGCACCGTGTTCGCGCACCACTTGGCCGATTATGCGGTGAACTCGCTGAAGCTGTCTCCAGAATCGATCACGACGGATAAGCTGACCGATTATGCGGTGACAACGAATAAGCTTGGCAATGAGAGCGTGACGGGCGAGAAGCTTGCGTTCGGCAGCGTGAACGCAGCGCATTTGCAAGATGATGCCGTTCAGCAGTCGCATCTTGCCGATGCAGCCGTCGGGTCTGACCAGCTTGCGAACCGGTCCGTGTTGTCACAGCATATTGAGCCTAGTGCAATCTCATCGGAGCTGTTGGCGGAAGGAGCTGTAACGTCTCGCGAGTTAGCCGAGGAAGCCGTAACGGATCGGCATCTGGCAATCGACTCGGTCAGCAGCCGCCATCTGGCGGAGCGTTCGGTATTCGGCATCCATCTGACCTCCGGCAGCGTCGGGTCTGACCATGTGCTTCCGGGAGCGATCGAATCGAAGCATTTGTCGCCAGAGAGCGTGGACGCAAGCCATTTGCAAAGCGGGATTGTTGACTCGGCGCATCTTCGGGACGGAGCGATTCAGGCTGCTCACTTGACGGGTGGAGCCGTGCATGCGAAGCATCTCGCAGAGGGTGCGGTACGAAGTATTCACTTAACGCAAGGCGCGGTAGGCTCGGAGCATCTAGCCCCTTATGCAGTCAGCGGCCAAGCGCTGCAGAAGGATGCGGTTAGCAGCGACAAAATCGCGCCAAGCTCCGTTAGCGGCGAGCATCTGATGCTCGAGTCGGTATCGGGCAAACATCTGAAGGCAGAGTCGATTCAAGGCTATCATCTTCGCAAAGGCTCCGTTACGCTTGCCCATCTGGCTGGCGATGCGCTGTCCTTCGATAAGGCGCCGGAAGGCAGCCTGCATGGCAGCAAGCTGAAGCCAGGTACGGTGACAGGCGGACTGCTGGCTGAGGGCAGTATCCAGAGATCGCATATTATTGCTGGCAGCGTTGGAGCCGAACAGCTCGCAGACGGTTCGGTGTCGCTCCGGAAACTGAATGGATTATGGGATGCATCGAAATTCGTGCAGCCTTCTTCGATCGACTCCGCGCTGCTCGCATCAGGCTCTGTAACGAGGGAGAAGCTAGCGAGCAGTGCTGTCGGGGAACAGCAGCTTGATGAGTATGCAGTAGGCAGTGCTCATCTGCAGGATGTGGCCGTTCGTGAGCAGCATCTGGCGGACGAAGCGGTTACTAGCGCGAAGCTGGCGCGAGGCGCCGTCGGTTCAGCGCATCTGGCTGAAGGATCGGTGGATGGCACGAAGCTGACAGACGGCTCGGTAGACGCGAACCATCTGAACGAATGTAGTGTCACAAGCGCGAAGCTCGCACCAGGCGCAGTGCTGGGCATTCATCTTGCTGCAGGCTCGGTAGGCACAGGCGAGCTTGCAACGGGCTCCGTTACGTACGGCAAGCTTGCCGATGGAGCGGTGACGGCGGAGAAGCTGGACTACGCAGCGGTTAAGAGTATCCATCTGGCGGATGCGATTGTGACGGAATCGAAGCTTGTGGAAGGCTCGGTAACCGAAGAGAAGCTGGCGGATGATTCGGTTACCGCTTCGAAGATAGCCGATGGTTCCATTACCGAATCCAAGCTGGCAGAAGAGTCGGTATCGACGGTTCATTTGATAGATGGTACGGTAACTGGGGCAAAACTGGCTGAAGGTTCAGTAACAGCGGTGAACTTGACGGAAGCATTGGTGCATCATGTGCATTTGGCGGATGGTTCCGTATCGGAATCGAAGCTTCAGAACGGTTCGGTCAGCTCATTCAAGCTTGTGGATGGTTCTGTTTCCTCAGCGAAGCTGGCCGATGGGGCTGTAACCGAATCAAAGCTTGAAGACAGCTCCGTAACAGCGGCGAAGCTTGCGGCCGCGTCGGTAGGGAGCATCCAGCTGGCCGATGGCGTCGTATCGGAATCGAAGCTGACGAATGGCGCTGTTACAGTAACGAAGCTGGCCGACGGATCGGTGACCGGAGAGAAGCTGACGGCCGCATCGGTAGGCGAAGTGCAGCTGATTGATGGAGCTGTAACGGCAGATAAGCTGGCGAACGAATGCGTGACGGCGGAGAAGCTGGCCGTGGAATCGGTAGGCGAGCTGCAATTGGCCGATGGTGCTGTATCAACGGTGAAGCTGGCGGATGGCACAGTCACGACAGCGAAGCTTGTGGATGGAGCAGTAACATCGAAGAAGCTGGCGGCAGCATCGGTAGGCGGGCTGCAGCTTCTCGATGGCGCGGTATCGGCAGCGAAGCTGACGGACGGCAGTGTGACGTCGGCGAAGCTTGTAGACGGCTCCGTTACAAGTGAGAAGCTGGCTGCTAAGTCGGTAGACGAAGCGCAGCTGATCGACGGTGCAGTATCGACAGCGAAGCTGGCAGATGGCAGCATAACAGCAGCGAAGCTGGCCGACAGCTCGGTGACGAACGAGAAGCTGACGGCATGGTCGGTAGGCGAAGCGCAGCTGATCGACGGTGTAGTATCGACTGCGAAGCTGGCAGATGGCAGCGTAACAGGGCCAAAGCTGACGGATGGTTCGGTGACGTCAGCGAAGCTGACAGCGTCGTCGGTCGGTGAAGTGCAGTTGGTCGACGGCGCAGTAACGACTGCAAAACTGGGCGACGGCTCGGTAACGGGAGCGAAGCTGACAGCAGCATCCGTAGGCGGCTTGCAGCTGGCGGATGGTGCCGTGTCGGCAGCGAAGCTGACCGACAATGCGGTGACGTCAGCGAAGCTGGTTGACGGGGCGGTAACGACAGAGAAGCTGGCAGTGTCATCGGTCGGCAATGTACAGCTCGTTGATGGTGTCGTTACGACAGCAAAGCTGGCAGACGGTTCAGTGACGGTCAGTAAATTGGCAGGTGGCTCGGTCCACAGTGAGCAGTTGGCGGACGGGGCTGTGACGGAGAGCAAGATTGCCAACAGCGCTGTTGGCTCGGATCAGCTGGCTGATCTGGCTGTCCGTACCTCGCATATCGCATATGGCACGATTGTGGCCGATCATCTAACAGCTGGCGCAGTAGAAGGCGATAAGCTGGCAAATGCAAGCGTAGGCGAGCAGCACTTGGCAGCTGGGGCTGTCACGAATGACGCTATTGCAGATGGCAGCGTAAGTGTCGGCAAGCTGTCTGCGGATGTCGTTCGTCTGATCGGCAGCGGCAAGCCGGAGATCACGGACGGGGCGATCGAGGCGAAGCATTTGCAGCTACGCTCGGTAGAAGGCTCTCATCTGGTTGAAGGTGCCATCGGTTCACGGGAACTGGCAGAAGGTGCTGTATCCGAAAACCATCTATCATTCAAACCAGTGAGCGTGCCGGCAGCAAGCAATAAGACATTCCAGCAGTGTGGTTTGACGTCGTTCGCGTTCACGGGTCAAGAGGAGTCCTGTGAGGTCATTATTCCGTTCGAGGAATCGTTCCAAGACAATGGGTATGTATTAGTAGCAATGACTGACCATCCTGCGTGCATCGCAACGCTGAAAGGCAAGTCGGAAGATTTTGCGCTCGTGACGATTTCCCGCATCCGTTTCAGTATGGAACCGGTTGGCTTCATTAATTGGATTGCGGTTGGTACGAAACGGTAATTGCGGATAGGTTTGAGTATTGCATTCCACGAATGGCTGCGCAGCGACAATGGCTGCGCAGCTTTTTTATTAGGATGACGGCTGTTCGGAAGGAATATAGGTCTTTTGTATCTCGTTTGTCGAAATATGTTTGTCGTATTATGTAGAAATGCCATTAAGCAACTTCATAAATTGTCGGAATATTTTACATTCGTTGTCATACTTTGTTTTTGATAGTATTCGATAGACTTAAGTACTATAATGTATATAGGTATATTTAACTAGAATCCTAGCGTGCAGTATTCGAGTTGTTTCCCTTTAGGCTGCACGCACGACTAGAACGTATGAATAGGAGCACAGCTATGAAAGGTCGCATTCGGAACGAGAGGAAGACATGGCTGCAGCCGTTTATTCTTCTGATATTGGCAGCAGCGCTGGCTGGATGCAGCTGGGGCATGAAGGAGAACTCGCTTGCAGATCCTTCGCAGACCAAGCTGAATACGCAGGTGACGCGTTACGAAGGAGAACCGAGCAAGGTGATTCCGTTCGTATACACGGGAGGACGGGAGCTTTCCCTTACGTTCAACGGAATGGCTGACGAGGAGACGATGACTCGTCTGTTGGATGAATTGGATAAGTACGGGGTCAAGGCAACGTTCTTTCTGCCAGGCATGCGAGTAGCGGAAGAGCCGGAATTGGCGCAGGAGATCGCAGCGCGCGGGCACGAGATTGAGAACAATACATTGAACCGGATGGATATGACACACCTGTCCTATGAAGGGGTGTATCGAGAGATTCATCTTGCCAATGAAATCATTGAGAGAGAGACGGGGATTAAACCGAAGTATGTTCGGACCAAATCCGGTGACTACAATGACGATATTCGGCTCGCTACTGCACAAGAAAGCATGACGGCTGTCGTCGGTTATAGCTTGTTTCTTCATAATTGGCAGGGCGAGAGTGATGAGGATAAGTACTTATATATTCGTAAACATATTACTCGTGGAGGTATTCTAACGGTCGATACAGAGGAGTTCAACTCGTTGATCGAAGCGATCCCGATGATCGTTAAGGCCGCCGACGAGGTCGGCTACAAGCTTATTCTAATGGACAAGCTCATCTCGCATGGAGGGGAACGCAAGCCGCTGGAGCAGCTGCCAGGGTACGACTTGGTTCACGTAAACCCCGATTACGAGAATGCGAAGTATCGTCTTATATACAAGCAGCAGACAGACAAGAAGGAGATTGTGCTCACCTTCGACGATTGGGGCACCGACTATACGGTGACGAAGCTATTGGATATTCTGGACCATTACAAGGTCAAGGCCACATTTTTTGTTCGGGCGAAAGGTGTGGAGGCGAATCCTAATCTAGCTCGGGCCATCATTGAAGCGGGACATGATGTGGCGAACCACTCCTATTCGCATCCGGTCGTCACGACGCTATCAGCAGAACAACTGCAGGACGAAGTCGTTAAAGCGCATCAGGTCATTACGGAGGCCATCCAACAGAAGCCGACGATGCTGTTCCGACCGCCTACAGGCGAGATTGATGACCATACGGCCAAGGTGATCGCTGCGGCTGGATACCCGAATATCGCATTGTACGACGTTACAGCGCTCGACTGGGACGTGAACAACAGCGCGGCAGATATTGTGAACTCTATCATGGAGCAGACGGAGAACGGGAGCGTTATCCTTCTTCATATGCTGGACGATATTCATACGCTCGAAGCGCTGCCTACCGTTATAGAGAAGCTGCAGGCACAAGGTTATTCATTTGTTACAATGGCTGATTAATTAGCTTGAATTCATAAATGAGAGCAGGGGATTGACGATGAGCTTATCATCTTTATACGAATCGATCGTCGAGCGGTCTGAGCCGCTTGCCGTAGTCGGCCTAGGCTACGTCGGGCTGCCGCTTGCTGTTGCTTTTGCCAAACGGGTTGAAGTAATAGGCTTTGACCTGAACGAACGAAAGATTCAAAGCTATCAGAACGGAGAAGATTGGACTGGCGAGCTTGAGGATGAAGAGCTCCGTTCGAGCAGCGTTCATTTCACGTCAGACGAGGCTAGACTGGCGAAAGCTCGTTTCTTCATCGTGGCGGTTCCGACACCGATTCAGAGCGGCAATATTCCGGATCTGAAGTACGTCAAGAGCGCAAGCCAGCTGATCGGCCGGAGGCTGCAGAGAGGCTCGGTCGTCGTCTTCGAATCTACGGTTTATCCCGGTGTAACCGAAGAGGTATGTGTTCCTATTCTGGAGGCTGAATCAGGACTGCGCTGCGGCCAAGACTTTAAAGTTGGCTACTCGCCAGAGCGGATCAATCCAGGGGACAAGATCCATCGGCTTGAGAACACGGTCAAGATCGTATCGGGCATGGACGAAGAGACGCTGGATTTTGTCGCACATATGTACGAGCTTATTATTGAAGCTGGCATTTACCGGGCGGACAGCATTCGGGTTGCAGAGGCGGCTAAGGTGATCGAGAATGCACAGCGCGATGTGAATATTGCCTTCATGAACGAGCTGTCCATGTTATTCCATGAGATGGGGATCGAGACGAAGGCTGTTCTGGAGGCAGCTTCGACGAAGTGGAATTTTCTCCGCTTTCATCCGGGTCTTGTTGGCGGGCATTGCATCGGCATCGATCCGTACTATCTGACCTACAAGGCAGAGGATTCAGGTTACCATTCGCAGATTATTCTGGCAGGCAGACATATTAACGATGGTATGGGTAAATTCGTCGCGCAGAGCCTCGTCAAGACACTTGTTCGCCGTGGACTGGATTTGATTAAAACGCGAATAGGCGTGTTCGGACTTACGTACAAAGAGAATACCTCTGATATCCGCAACACGAAGGTAACCGATGTCATACGGGAGCTGGGCGATTATGGGATTGTTCCGCTTGTAGCTGATCCTGTCGCTAGTGCTGAGCTAGCTTATGAGGAATATGGCATCGAGCTGACCGATATGGCGGACATGAAGGAGCTGGATGTGATCGTGCTGGCGGTGCCGCATGAGGCGTTCATTGCCATGGATATTGACGATTATGACGCTATCTATTCCTCCAACGGACCGAAGATCATGTACGACATTAAAGGCGTCTACTCTCGTAAAGCGTTTGAGAGTCGGGATTATTACTATTGGAGCTTGTAAAACTCCTGGTTCGCCGGGAGGGATTGGAGACGGTTAGGTGACTAAACGAAAAATCAAACAGCCAATCGAAGAAGTGATGAGCGTTCCCCGGCTGGATAGACGAACCTTATCCAATGTACCGGATCCGGATCAGATTAGAAGCAATGTCGACCGCAGGGGAAAAGGGCTGGATGCGAAGAGCGAGACAGAGACGGATGCTGACTATTTGAATCGGATGCGAATGCTGAGCCTTCGCTATATGGCTAATTTTGAAGTGACGGTATCGATCGGCGAGAAGAAGAAGGCTGCATCAATGAAGGGGCGAGCCGTCGACATTTCTTCAACGGGATTATTATTAGAGCTTGAGCCAGGTATGAAGCCGCTCGATGATAAAACGCGAGTAAACTTAAGGTTTCGGATTCCGCCGGGAACGATGCCGGAGGGCTTCGAGTCGAAAGTGCGTATACAGGCACAGTCGGTTCGTTCGTTCTTACGGGAAAGGGACGGCGTCGAATATCCGATGCTTGCGTTCGAATTCGATCGGCCGCTTACTGTTTACTTGAAGCGCAAGCGTTGGGGCTTCTCGATTTATTTGGCAAGCACGATGCTCCTATTCGCGTCGCTGTTTATCATTTTGCTTCGAGCGGAGAGCATTATCTACTTTAAATATAATTCGCTGATGTACTTGTACAGCTTGATCGCAGCTGCCTTTCTGCTGTCTCGTTATTTGTTCGGCGCGCTCTATCGCGATGTGCCAATCAATCCGGAATATACGCCGGGCGTATCTGTTATCATCCCATGCTTCAATGAGGAGCAGTGGATTCATCGGACCATTCTGAGCTGCGTCAATCAGGATTATCCCATTGATAAGCTTGAGGTTATCGTAGTGGATGATTGTTCGACGGACCGATCTGTCGAGCAGATACAGAAGGTGATTGATATGGTCCATCGGGAAGCCGAGCGGTTTGCGACCAGGGAACGCGTTCAGATGTATGTGCTGCCGACGAACGGCGGAAAACGCGAGGCACTCGTGCAAGGGGTCAGGATGGCGAAGCATGATCTTGTCGTATTCGTCGACTCGGACAGCTTCCTCGAACCGAACGCGATCCGCCATCTCGTTCAGCCGTTTCAGGATCCGAAGATGGGCGGCGTTGCAGGACGGACGGATGTTGAGAACAAGTTCACGAATTCGATTACGAAGCTGCAGACGGTACGCTACTATATTGCCTTCCGGATCATGAAAGCGGCAGAGTCGTGGTTTGACAGCGTTACCTGCTTGTCCGGACCGCTCTCCTGCTACCGTAAGGAGTTGATTGAGAAGCATACGGAAGCTTGGCTGACGCAGAAATTCCTTGGCCAGCCCGCAACGTTCGGCGACGACCGAAGCATGACGAACTTTATTCTGAAGACGCATCGGACCGGATATCAGGATTCCGCCATCTGCTCGACGATCGTTCCATCACGGATGGATGTGTTCCTGAAGCAGCAGATGCGCTGGAAACGGTCCTGGCTGCGAGAATCGCTGCGTGCGTGCGCGTTCATCTGGCGGAAGGAGCCATTCATGGCGCTGTTCTTCATTGTCGGTTTAATCGTGCCGATCGCAGCGCCAATCATTGTCGTGTACAACCTTCTGTACGTGCCGATCGTACATCATATTTTCCCAGGCACATTCTTGATCGGGTTATTCTTGATGGCGATGCTAATGAGTCTTGCTCATCTATTCTTCCGGAGAAGCCGGTTGTGGGTATTCGGCCTTGTCTTCTGTGTGTTCTACGAGTTCGTGCTCCTGTGGCAGATGCCTGTTGCTTGGGTCACGTTCTGGAAATCGACTTGGGGAACACGCGAGACGCCGCAGGACGTGGAGGCAAGGAACAAGAAGGAAGCCCGCAAGCGGAGAAAAAGAGATCAACAAGAATTGCCGTTGTAGACAGGAGTGGCAATAATGGGATTATGGAAACGGAACGCCGCCCTCGATTACCGGAAGAAGGACCGCTTCAAGCGGTTCAAGACAGGCGTCCAGATTGTGATGATTCTGACCCTTGTCTATGTTCTGTTCGAGGCGTTGGCGGGGACTGACCCTTACATTGAGCCAGACCGGTCGGCATGGACGAGCGATAAAGGATTTATAGCTGTATCCTACTTCGGCGTCAGCCGTTCCGGCACACCGAAATTAATAGCGAAGAGCCAGCTTAACGAGCAGCTGAAGGCTCTGTACGATCAAGGCTATGTGACGATTTCGCAGCAGGATATTATTGATTATTACCTTAATGGGGCCAAGCTGCCTGACAAGGCGTTATTCCTCTCGTTCGAGGATGGACGCAACGATTCAGCATTGTTCGCGGAGCCTTATTTAGAGCGATATAACTATCAGGCTACGGTTATGACTTATGCCAATAAGATGGGCAACAGCGAACGTAAATTTCTTCAGCCTTCCGACCTTAAGTCCATGATGAAATCGGGCTATTGGGAGCTGGGCAGCAACGGTTATCGCCTTGCTTACATTAATGTTGTAGACAGCGAAGGCAGCTTCATTGGCGTTAAGGATGAGAGCGAGCTGCGCAATAAGCTGAAGATCGATTACTATAACCACTATCTGATGGATTTCATTCGGGACAGCAATATGATCCCAACGGAGAATCGTCAGGAGATGGAGAAGCGGATCGAATATGACTA
>Ga0182738_1000946_pt1 | contig 38049 bp, 28 predicted proteins | sample eDN5th30CBELigMG_FD_128876 | JGI IMG/M metagenome (GOLD analysis project Ga0182738, IMG submission 128876) | Enriched Miracle-Growth compost microbial communities from Emeryville, California, USA - eDNA 5th pass 30_C BE-Lig MG (version 2)... ...
CCCTACGGGCTATTTCTAAAAATAAAAAGAGACAGCATACAAAAGTACTTTTGTATGCTGTCTCTTTTTATTCGATATCTTGCCCCATGGCAATCAAATATTAATTGCGTTCAAAACTTCCGTGATAAAAATTCATTATGACTCAACCCAAACCGCAACGGCCAGTCGGCGGCGACGTTGAGGCCGATGCGGGGGCCGATAGCAATTGATCCGGGGTCGGCAATGATGGATTCGCGCTCCGGGTTTTTCGCAATAATTACTTCCGATTTGCCATCACATAAATCTTCGCCGTCCAGGGTGCGATCCATCGCCATGGCGGCGCATAATTTTCCGGGGCCGTTGGTCAATTGCCGCAGCGCTTTCACTGGCCTTTGTTGTTGCATCACATCCAATCCGTGCGTCGGAGAAATGGCGCGCACCAGCACCGCTTCGGCCATGCCTTCAGGACAGCAGGCCACATTAAAACAATGATACATGCCATAAATGACATAGACATAGGCATGTCCCGGACGGCCCCAAAGTACTTTTACGCGCGGCGTGTGCAGCGTTTTTCCGCCAATATAAGCGTGACACGCCGGATCGTCTTTTATATACGCTTCGGTTTCCACGATGATGCCGCCGCACCAAGTTCCTTCAATACGCCGCAACAAGTAATGGCCCAACAAGTCCGGCGCAACCTGGCTCGCCGAAGCGGCATAAAAATGTCTGTCGAATAGCTCTACGTCCATGGTATTTAGAATATAGAATGTAGGAGTTAGGAGTTAGGAGTTAGAATGGGTGGGTAAAAGTACTTTTGATGAACCCGGCCCGCGAACTTCTGATTTCTGTTGTTCCTTCGGCAAATATGCTGACGCGGCTGGCATGAAAAAGAAAAGGATGGCCAGAATAATATATACCGAAAGCAGTTGAACGCCTTCGAGCCAATTGCTCTGGCCGTCACCGCTGATTTGCACGGCAACTCCCACTGCCAGCACCACGGCGACAATTTCCGTAAGGGAAAATTCGAGATTCATGGGCGCGCCAAAAGCATACGATGCGAAAATCAGCACCGGCGCCACAAACAACGCCACCTGCAAACTGGAGCCCACGGCAATGCCAAATGCCAGATCCATTTTGTTGCGCAATGCCATCATGACCGCAGATGAATGTTCCGCGGCATTGCCGATAATGGCCACCACGATGACTCCCACAAATACTTCCGTTAAGCCCATGCTGGCGCGCGCCGCTTCAATGGTTCCCACCAGAAACTCCGACATAATCGCGACAAAAACAGTAGCGATGACGAGCGTCCATATGGCGCGTGGCAAGGGCCAATGTCCTTCATGCGTGGTGTCGTTGGCGGCGCCTCCGGTATAGAGTGATTTATGTGTAATCAAGGAAAATACCAGCGATGCCACATAAGTCAAAATCAAAACAATGGCAATGGCCAGTGACATTTGCTGCTCGCCGCCTTCTGTCCAACCGCCGAGGCGCGCTGCTTCAAAATGAAATACCGAAGGAATGATGAGCGCAATAGCAGCCAGCAATAACAACGTGGACGAGCTGCGCGCCGCCATGCGATTGAAGCGTTGCACGGGAAATTTAAGGCCGCCTATCAAACACGATAATCCCAACACCAACAGAATATTGCCGATGATGGAGCCGGTGATGGAGGCTTTCACCACATCCGTCATCCCTTTCGATAACGCAATTAATGCGATGATCAATTCGGCTGCATTGCCGAAAGTGGCATTTAATAATCCGCCGACGCCTTCGCCGGCGCGATGCGCCAGTTGCTCGGTCGCTTCTCCCATCAATCCGGCCAGAGGAATAATCGCCAGACAGGCAATAACAAATAAACCGGTATCACTGCGGAATTGCGGAACCAAACGCATGGCAAATGCCACGGGTACAAAAATCAGCAGCCAGTTCAGTGAAGGTTTCAAAAGCGATTGCGACAACGTGCCAGAGGATTTGCTCATCCTTGAAATTATACAATTACAAATCGGCTGTGTAAAAGTACTTTTTAATAGCTCATGTTACGCGGTATTAATAAATACCGTCATTCCGGCATGTCGTTGGCCGGAGTCCAGTACATAAAAGTACTTTTACATACAGGATTCCCGATAACAGTATTCGGAATGACGCTACAAAGAAAAAACATTCCCATTGCGTAACATGAGTTAAAAAGTACTTTTGTGATATTTCTTCGTCACGTCCGTTGCTGCAAATCAGCTATTTAAATGCAAGCCGCTCGCCGCGTCCGCATCCAACATCCAGAGCAACTCGCCATCGAGCGGATGCACGCCCTGCACCGGCAATTGATGGGGATCGTGTTCGCCTTCCAGCACTTGCTGCAATCGCTGCGCCTTGCTTTTTCCCGTCACCATGATCCACACTTGCCGCGAGGCGTTAATGGCGGAATAGGTCAATGTGAGTCGCCGCACATGCGGCTCCAGTGGCGCCACTGGCGTGGAAACACAGAGCCGCTGCATTTCCGTTAAAACCGGCGATTGTGGGAAGAGCGATGCGGTGTGCCCGTCCGGGCCCATGCCGAGAAGATTTAAATCGATCTGTCCGTCCAGCTCATTGAGTCGCACTTCATATTCCTGCGCCGCTTCATCAAGGTTTTCCGCTTCGCCACGCAGCCGCCAGATATTTTCCGGCAAAATGCCAACCTGATGCAAAAGCGCATGCGCCGCCATGCGATAATTTGACCGCTCGTCATCATGCGGCACGGCACGTTCATCACCGAAAAGGATGATTGTTTGTTTCCAGGGGATGTTGGAACGCCAGGGTTCATCCGCCAGCAATTCATAAAATGCTTTTGGGGTTGATCCGCCCGATAATGCAAAACTAAAACGCCCGCGCTCCGCCACACATTGTTCGGCATATTCGGCCAAACGCGCCGCAGCGCTTTGAATCAATTGCTCAGGATTGGGTTTTATCAAGAATGATGGATTGTCTGTCATGGTAAAAGTACTTTTTCTCCCTGCCGTACAGGATAACAAACGGCGCGTCGATAAAAGTACTTTTACCGTGACAATGATCTACTATTAGGAATCGCCCTTTTTAATAACACACGACTCACGCATTATCATGACTAATTCGCACCAAAATCCCACCGCCCGGCGGTAGGTGCAAAAGTACTTTTGATGTCGTTGCCATATCCCATTTATGAGTAACCGCATCAAACGCGGCAAGACGTTGCGGCCCGCTTATTGTGGTTGTGACGGAATTGGCGTAATCCAAATTCACCACTAAAACATGGGTCGGCTTATCGGCTTTTCCAAAATACCCCATTAATATTCCCGCCGCGGGCAAGTGATTATTTCCCGAAAATTCCATCTGGAACGGCGCATCCTTCGGCAATTCCTGTGTGCCCGAATAGTTTTTTCCAAGATGATACGCATGCAGAGAATGCAATGATTTCAATTGCGAAGCGATCGCGACAAATTGAGGATTTAATTTTTTGGCCGCTTCATATTGCGGCGTCGGTGTGCCATCCGGCGTCATCATCTGGCCGGGATTATCTTTGTATTTTTGATAGAACGAATTCACGGAATAAACAAAATACGATATTCCCTGCGAGCCGTAAGCCAGTTGGGTGTAATTTAACCAGCGCAGTTCATTGGCATTTGGCGTGCGTACATTCGGGCTAAATTTACAGGCCTGCACAATGCCCATAAAGGGTATATTCGCCTCCAGCGCGGCCTGGCGAATAAGGCTTAAATTCAGGAAATAATCGTCGCCATCCTTCCCTTCCGAAAAATGGTAATGGTCATAACTCAGCAAATCAGGTTTGACGGTTTCGATGTATTGGCGCAAATATGCTTTATATGCTGTAATCTTATCGCCGGAAGTGCCCAATTGCTTGTTGGTGGCATAGGTAGGCAGGAGATTGATATAAGCCAATTTTCCGGGAGTTTCGCGCCGGAGATAAGCCACCGTTTTACCCAGCTCTTCAAATTGCGAAGCATTCGGCTCGTCGATAATATAATAACCATAAAGTTGAGGATTATCCTTAACTCTGGCGATCAATTCCTGCAACTGAGGGAATTTCACCGGATCATCCAACACATGCGGCGCGGTGCGCGGATTGAGCAAATTGGTTTGCAACATCCAGCGCAATCCGTGTTGCTGCGCCGTTTGCATTCCGCTTTCGGGCGTCCAGACCAGGTTAAATCCGCCTTCTTTCATCTGCGTTGCCGCCGCGTCCTTCATTGGCGGGCCGGCGAAATATGTCGTGATGGGTGTTCCCATTTCCCAGCGTTGCGGTTTCATGGTATTTGCGTTGTTGGAACAGGCGAACGATCCGGTGATGAGAAGAGCCGCAGTTCCTATGATTCCCGTGCGGATAAAAGTACTTTTCTTGCTACAGTTTTTTGTTTTCATGACGTTGATTTCCTTTAATTAGTGAACGGTGAAACGGTTATCGCGGTTTGCGGTTGGGCCAGCAGCATAAGGAACACTGGTGCGCGCCAACCACTTCACATGTCCATCCGCATGCAGGTAGTTATCACCATCCAGATGAATACCGGTGCCGGCGTAAAAATCATCTTTCGTGACACATGATGATCCGGGGTTACAAGGGCGTTCGGCATTTTTGTTCGTATCGCCGATAAAATTCGCGCCAATGCGGGAAGGATCCATTTCCCACAATAAAAAGACATCGGCAGGCGTGGCAATTTCAGCCAGACTTAAACGTTTGTAAAGGATAGGTTGATCATTGCCGCCGATATATATATTGAAATAATAATCAATAGCAGGATCGGTGGCTAAAAACGGCGGATATGCCCAGGCACTTCCCATTACCAATGTTGAAGTTTGACTGGGACAAACCCAGACCTGTTTATTTTTGATATACGGGGCTACCGCCGCGGCGTAGCTAAGATAGGGCGCACCACCCGGATACGCGAAATTCGCCGGGAAATGCTCATCATAATCCTGCGTATACATCATATAACCCAAACCAATCTGCTTGAGATTACTCAAACAACTGGCGCGCCGGGCACTTTCGCGTGCTCTGGCGAAGACGGGAAAAAGGATGGCAGCGAGAATACTTATTATAGCTATGACAACAAGAAGTTCGATTAACGTAAATGCCCTGCAACGTGTAGAGAGAGGCGGGCTAAGTTTTTGCTTGTGCATGTCAATGATTCCTCCTGGCAAAAGTACTTTTTTGGCGCATGAAACGCGCTAATCATCTGAAAGTGGCGGCGCCGTGGATCGGTGAATCGCCATTTCAGTGGGAAAGACGTGATGAAACTGCTCATTACCAGCATCATTTTCAATCGCCTGGTGCAGCAAACGCACCGCATGAGCGCCCATTTCTTCATGGGGAATATGAACGGAAGTCACCTCCGGATGAAAATGATATTGGCCGGAAACATCGTCGAATCCGGTGACACTGAGATCGCGCGGCACTTCCCATCCATCGCGCCAGGCATGATCGATAACGCCCATCGCCACCGGATCATTATGGCAGACGATGGCGGTAATCGCAGGATGTTTTTTCGACGAGCCGCCGTTTTTATCGCGCAACGTCTCCCAGCCCAGGCAAGCAGCGCATTCATTGCAGCCGTCGCACAGCGGAACGGAACCTGATATGGGCAAGCGTAACGAGGTGTCTATCCATTCATCGCGCACCGCGATTTTTGCTTCTTTCATGGCATCGAGATAACCTTGCAGGCGCACCGGAGTTGATGTTTCCCCGTTCACTCCCAGAAACGCAATGTTCCGATGCCCCAACTCCAGCAAATGCCGCGTGGCCTGATACATCCCCCGGTGATCGTCGCGGTCGATATTGTAGGTATCTTTGGTATGCCCCTGAAAAGTGACCACTGGTATGCCCAGCTTGCGCATGGCGCCAATCTGCGGCGGCGAGTCAAACAGCGTCACCACTCCATCCACCCCATGTGTTTCCACGATGCGCGGCAAATTGTCGGAGCGCATCAGGCAGATACACATATCCAATCCCAATTTTTGCGTTTCGGTTTCGATGCCTTCGATTAATGGCAGATAAAACGGAATGTGCCGCGGCGAAGATTGCATGGGCGGAAAAATCATCGCCAGCGTGTTGGTCCGGAGCTGCCGGCCATACCGCAGAGTAGCCAACCGGCGCGCCGCCTGGTTGGAACTGTCGTTATAACCCAACTCACGCGCCGCAGCCTCAATCTGTTCGCGCGTGCTGTCCGCCACTTCGGCATGGCCACGCAACGCCCGCGCAACCAGCGAACGCGAGATATTCAATTTATCGGCAATTTGTTGTTGAGTGACACTCATAAAATTTCGTAAAAGTACTTTTTAATAGCTATTTAACGCGTGTTAAATTTATTATACCCACTTTTGCCTATTTCTAAACATTTTTATTTCTTTATTTTTGTGAAGATTCTAATTTGATATGCCCCGGACAATCTCCTGTACTTCAATCATCCGGGGCAAAAGTACTTTTGTGGTTAAAAACGCCGTTCCAAAATCGCAATACCGCCATCCGGCACTTCAATCGAGACCTTTTTTACCGGCTTTTCGAATTGTTGCGTTTTGGCGACTTTGCCATCTTTGTCATAGAGATATAACGCCGCCGCGAACGCGCCATCCCAGCCAAAATCGCCGGAGCGATTGGTGATGATGCGTTCTTTGCCTTTCACCCAGCCTTCGTGCAATTCGATGGGCGTGAAGGGATAAAAGCGCGTCACAATATCGCTGTCATAATTTAAGGTGGTGCGCGCATACAACGTTCCAAAATCCAACGTGCGGCGCAATGTCGCCATATCAGGACTCCCCAACCCAAACGCCATAGGCGTGCTGAGATGAGTGGAATACACGCGCGTCATATCCCATTGTGATTCCACAAAAGATTGCGTTTGGCTGTGCTGGCGCATTGATGTGGTGGGGACGCCGTTAAATTGAACAATGCCGCCATGATCTTTCGCTTTTTGAATTGCTTTTTTGAAAACGCCGCTGCTCAAAATAGGAAGGATGCCGATTTTTTGCACGATCATTCCGGTGGCCGGATCTATCACCGCCGAGTGTCCATCCCATGCATTAAAGGTGATATTGGAAGGTAAATTTTCGCCGCTGGTTGCTTCCTTTCCGGGCTGCGTCATACCGGGGCCGTTACTCTCATCCCAATATAACCAATCGACCTTTGTTTCATCGAATACATAATCAATCTGACGGAGAAATGCCTTGCCATAACTATTGGTCAGCGTGGGATAAACGGTGCGATCCACATAGAAAACATCATCGCTATACTGGCTCTTGGCACGTTCGCCTTTGGCATCGATAATCCAACTATCTTTATATTCGGGATCGTTTTCTTTTTCCGGCGCAACGAAAAAGGCATGGTTGTAATTCGCTACTTTGATGTTGGGATCGGCTGCGTGCAAATTGGCAACGGCCTGCTTTTCCAACTCCATTTGTTCGCGCAACTCGGGTTTTAACATTCCGGCCCCGCGCCCTAAAACGCGTTTATTATCCCATTCCGATGATTTGTCCTGAGTGCGGATTTCCCAGAATGCGATGTATTTCGCATGGTTTTTATCGATCATTTTTCTCAACTGATCCGGCGTGCTTTTTGCGATGCCATGGTAATTCGTAAAATAAAGCGGCCCCTGCATGGTGAAATTGACATCCCAATCGCGGCGCAGGCGGTTGATCATATAAAAATAATCAGCACTGGGCAGTGTATAAATGGACCATTTCATCGTATAAGCGGCATGAGGCGCCAACGCAAACATGCTATCACTGATTCCCGATTTTTTAGTATCGGTATCAAAATAAAAGTTACCCTGATTGCGATAAAAATCATCCTCCGCAACCATCGTCAGCGACGAATTCTTCATCGGGAAAAACAAGGTGGGATTACCGGCGCTATTGATATTATTCACGCCTTGCGCGCGTAAGCCGCCAATACGAAGATAGTTGATGCCGGGGTGTCCGGAGAGATTAAACTCGTTGGTAAAAATGATGCCGACATCTTTATCCGTTAAATTACGGAATGTGTCCCGCACCTCGATTCGACCGTTTGTTTGATGAATTTCGCGAACCAATTGATAGTATTTTCCGGACGCTTCCACCTTCCATTTTCCGTTGCCCTCTCGCGTCACTTGCGGTTTCCATAGAGCTTCTTTGGAAGTATTGCCAAAATGATTTTGACCGCCGCCGGGCACGGAAAAGGATGACTCAACGGCAAGCGGTTTCTCTCCGGCGGCGATTTGCATCGCGCCATCGGGAGTGACATTCAATGCGGGTAAGGGCGAGACTGCCGGGCTTTCTACATCTGCCACATTTTGCGGCAGTTGCGCGGCAATCCAATCAACCGATGCCACGATATCATGCTGAACCGAGCTGCGCACCATGCTGGTGATTTCAAATGTATTGGGTTTTCCCTGCGCGATCAAATCGCTGACATCCAGGACATACGTGTAGGGATCTTTCGCGGAGGGACTATATCGCTTGAAAGAAGTGTCAAAACTTGGGGAAAAAATAGTTTGCCACAAACCATCGCCACGGCTCCACGGCACAGCCAATCCCGTTTCACGCACGAACGAAAGAGGCTTGTTGAGTAAGCGCGATTGATACCGGTTTTTAGCGCCATCCACCGGCTCACCGTTGAGCGTAAACATAGCGTAAGCGCCATATCCTCCCGGCACGGGATTGTCGCGCCGTATCGTCACTTTCAGCAAATATGATCCCGCGGAATTAAGCGGTGGCAATGGCATTTTGCGGGTCTTGCCGGGCGCGATTTTTATATCTTCAGCAATAGATTTCTGTTCCAGGATTGTATAATTGGGCGAGTCAGTTTCGGCATTGGTAAAAGCGATGCCGTCAAACCACACATCCCGCGGCGTTGCGGAATCATACACTTTGCCCTTGAGATAAATCAATCGAAAGCGGATTTGATGCACGGCTGCCGGATTAAAATCCGCTGCATGTGCACCATTCCAACCGGCCTTTTTAAATTCCCCCGCGGCGGCAAGGGGAAATTCAAGGTGATTCCAACCAGCCTGCAACTTTATATTGCGATTGATCTGATGCGCCTGCACGCCATCGCTCATCAGCGCCAACTGCATATATTGGAAATTTGTTGTATCACCCAGTTTGATATCAAAACTCAATGTTCCTCCGGCAAATGAGGAAATATCCAAATAATGCCCGGCAGGAAAAATCAAGGCCGGCCCCAACGCGCCGCCTTTGGCGTAATGAATGCCGGTATATTTGATAGACGATTTTCCGGCTTTTTTATCGGTGGAATCAGCGGTGATCGAGGTCTGTGTTCCCTCATAATTGCCCCAGCCAAAAGTACTTTTCATAGAAGTACTTTCCGTCCATTGTTCGGCATCGGGAAGCGTTTTAGCATTCGCGGTAAGCGCTGCAACTGGCATCAACAACAGACTGCATATAGACAGCAAATAGATTTTATTTTTCATTGGTTAATTTCCTTAAAATTACTTTTACATCGATACACAGGATGAACAGGACAACACGTTTTTTTGAAGTTTCTGTTTTCTTTCTGCACGACACAAAAAGTACTTTTCAGCAATAATTTTAATGACTGCTAAACGGGTTCCAGGCACTGGCTGCGTTATGTTCGGTACGATGCGTTCCATTGGATAATGTAAATCCACAATCGGTACATTTTCTTGCCTGATTATAAACCTCACTGGATCTTAACCATTTCGCATGACCATCGGCAAAAGCAATATTAAGTCCGTGAAAATGACGTCCATCCATATAGTCCTTTTCGCGCGCATTGCTGGCTTCTGTCCCGGTGTTCGTGTATGCGGGAGAACCTGCCAGGCTGCCGCGCCCGGGCAAATAATACGAAGTAAATGCTGATCCCGTGACTGGAGAAATCCCCGCCATATATCCTACTGGAGCCATTACATAATTTCCTGCGTCCATTATCATGTAAGTGGAAGCAGGCGATTGCACGGCTGCCATTTTGACTGCCGGAATGCTTGATGCGGCCTGTTCCACTGGCGGTGGGAAGAGCATGACATTCACGCCGTATTGATCAGTATTGGCGATGGGTTTTCCCATACTCGAGGTAATCGTGCCTGTCACTGTGTAAGCTGAAGATGGACAAAATAATACCTGATGACTGTGGTGATAAGGATAGATAATCTGCGGCCAGAACCACATGGAATAATTGACCCACCAATACCCATCTGGCGGAGGTGATTGCGTTGTTCGCACATACGACGGCGGATAGGTTTCATCATAATCCTGCACATACATCATTACTGCAAGCTCCATCTGCTTGAGATTGCTCAGACAACTGGTCCTTCGGGCGCTTTCCCGTGCCCGCGCGAACACCGGAAACAAGATGGCTGCTAAAATAGAAATAATAGCTATGACAACCAATAATTCTATTAATGTGAATGCCCTGGTCGATTGCTTCATAAAACGCTTTGGCATCTAATCTCCTCCAGTAAAAGTACTTTTATTATACCCGGACAACGCACTAGTATAACTCCAGTTTCGTTCAGCAACTTCCGGTTTCAGACATTTTTGTTTCTACGGCGAAACTCCAGCGGCGTCATTCCAAAACGGCGCTGAAAAAGATCGTGAAATTGGCTGCTTTTGAGGCCTATCAAAACGCAAATATTTTGCACGGAATGAGCATCACTCCGCAGCCAGTGTTGGGCTTCTTCCAAACGGCGTTCCGTGAGATATTCGTTAAATGTTTTTCCCGTTTTTTGGCGGAATTGCGTCACAAAATTTGTCCGCGCCATAAAAACAGCCTGCGCCACGACATCAATGGTGAGCGATTGGTTCAAATTCCTATCAATATACGTAAGTGCCATCTCAATCGGCGCGGTAGATGACCGCGCCGATTTTGGTAAAGTGTTAATACCGCGATCATGAAAACGCCCCTTCTTAATTTCGCGCAAAAAGAGAAGGAGAAACATCTGCAAGGATGCAGACGCGGTTTTCTGGTAATTTTCCCCTCGCTCCTGCATTTCCTCATTAAAGAAATGTAGTAACTGTGCAACACGCGGATTTTCCACCATATAATAATGGCCGCTATTGATATGCTTGTCTCCAACAGAATAGCAAACGGACAGCGCCACGAATGCATTCTCACCGCTACCATGAAACCACCACATCTCACATTCTTTGCCTTCGCGCGGCGAGTCAAGATGGGGCAAGCATCCGGCCGGCATTGGCACACCTGTTGTCATCAGCAAAAAATGACTTTGCGGGAATTTCGCCACATAATCACCCAATGGAACTTCCGCCTGACCGCTTCTGACAAAAATCAAAACCGGAAAACGAATCGTATGAAGATCGTCCTGTGGCCATCGCGCAATAATCCGGTCATTGCCGCGGCGTCCCGAATGCGATGCCACTTTCTTCCCTACCCGTTTTTTCTCCCAGACCGATACATGTTGCGGGATCGTCTGCGCGGCAAATTCCTGCAGCGTTGGCGCACTCACCGCCAAGCGATCCAGGCCATAACGTTCCCATGCCGGAATCATCTGGCGTTCCAGGCACATGATCACTTCATTATCAAATGCGCCATCGCGGTTAAAAGTACTTTTATGGCTCATCCTTTTTTCCCGCCAGGCACAAAGCGCCGCAATGGCCCCAATTCGTCCACCCGCAAGAGAACTGCAGCCGCGGTAAATGCAATGACGCCAGCAATGGCGCCGCCGCATAGCATTAATAAGCGCATCAACAATTTAATGACAACGCGAGTCTGATTGGTATCGAATCCGGCGAGTAAATGCATCAGCATGGCGGAAGTATATTGAGCGGCAAAAAAGGCAATGACTGCGGCGATCAATCCCTTCAGAAATAAATCACGGGTTTTGCCACCATCCCAGCCGCCCAGGCTGCGGCGCAACACCAGCGCCATCGCGATACCTAATAACGTTAATGAAAAAGCCGCAGCGCCCGCCAATCCCATCGCGCCCAGTGGCCACACATTCACCACGATAAACGCCAAACCGCAATATAAAATCATGGTGGCGACGCCGATAATCACCGGTGGCATGGCGTTGCGCATGGCATAAAAGCCGCGTGCTAAAACCTGTTGCAAACCCAATCCCAACACACCGGCCGAATAGCATAAAAGTACTTTTGCCGTGAAGTGAGAATCTTCGGGTGTGAATTTTCCGTGTTCCAGCAACAGATGCACGATGGGATAACGCAATGCCATTAAAAGCGATGTGGCCAGCAGCATTAACAAAATAATGCGGCGTAGCGCCGATGATAATTGCAAACGGATTTCCCCGGTTTTGCCTTCCGCATGCAAGATCGATAACGTGGGCAAAAGCGCAATGGCCGGGCCCGAAGCCATCACCGCCAGCGGCACCTGCATCAAACGATTGGCATTGTCGAGCGCTGTGATATCGCCGCCGTGAAATCCGATGGCGAAAAATTTGGGCAATGTTAATGCGATGAGCTGTCCGCTGGACAACCCGAAAACAATGGGCAATAAAGTGCGCAGCACTTCGCGCACGCCGGGATCTTTTAAATCCCATAAAGGCCGCAGCGACAGGCCGTTTTTGAGAATTCCCGGAACCTGGATAAATACCGATCCCGCGATAGCGCCGGCCAGCGCGCCCCAGGCCTGACTCTCAATGCCCCAGCCCATCGTCATGGGAAAAAGGATGCCCAAACCGATAATACCGAGATTGAACATCACTGGCTGCAGCGCCGAATACCAGAACAATCGCAGCGCATTTAAAGTGCCCGAGAATAGCCCGCCCAACACATAAATAAATTGGGCTATGAGCAAAATCCGCAGAATGCGCAAATAGAGGTCAGCAACCTGCGGCGTCACTTTTTGAGGCGCCAGCAAGGTTCCCCACGGCGTGTAAGTGAGCGCAAATAGCACTACGGTAATACCGCCGAAAGCCAGCACCAGCAAGGTCAGCATGGAGCGGAAGGTGCGTTGCGCGGCTGCAGTTTCGCCTTTGGCGATTAGACTGCTGAGCACCGGCACAAAACCGGTGGCCAGCGCGCCTCCCGCCACCAGAATACTGACGGTATCGGGAATATTAAAGGCGGCATTATAGGCATCGGTCACCGGGCTAATGCCGTATAAATAGGAAGTGAGAACCAGACGGCCAAACCCCACCACGCGTGAAAGCGCGATCATGGCCGACAACAAAAGTGCGGCTTTGCCAATGGATAAAGCAGTGGAAATTTGAGGTGCGCGGCCCGCTGCGGATTCTGATTTTGCCATAAAAAATAAACGCCGAAACGCCGCTTGAATTTTACCCGCCCACAGCCCGCACGGCAATTGAAAAAGTACTTTTGATCACCGGCGCAAGAGCGGCTGGCGAAGCAAAAAACAAAAGGCTATCGCAATCGCATCCGCGACGTCGTGCGGCGAAGGCGTTTGTTCCAGACGCAATCGTTTTTGCACGGCGCTCTGCATCATCTCTTTGCTGGCGTGGCCGTTTCCGGCGATCACCTGTTTCACCTCATTGGGCGAAAAATGGCAAACCGGCACTCCCTGTTGTTCCGCAGCTAACAGCAAAACGCCTCTGCCATGTGCCATCAGAATGGCGCTGCGCGGATGGGCGAAGGTAGAAAAGACGTCTTCCAGCACCATCACCTGCGGCTGATGGCGCGTAATGACTTCCTGCAATTCATGGAACAACACGTCCAGGCGCGCGCCCAATTCTTCGCGCCGCGGCGGTGCTAAGAAACCGCTTTCCAGCACCTGAGGGACGTTGCGTTTTCCATCACGTTGCAAAATGGCAAAACCGGTGTGCGATAATCCCGGATCAACGCCCAGAACCACATCCGCCGCCGGCATACTCGCGATGGCAGCATGCCGCGCCGCACGCGAACCTCGCGGCGCGGAGAGATTATTCATATCCGGTTTCGGTGCTAAACGGATTGGCATGAGCAATGAACAATGAGCAATGAACAATGAACAGTGAGCAATTGGGAAGACGTTACAAAAGTACTTTTCTATGTTGCTCACTGTTAATTGTTCATTGATTACAGCAGGCGACTAAATTTTTTATAGGCGTTATCCCAGTAGCCGCGGTTTTGTTCGTTGGGCTGGTAGGTCACGGTGTCGCCCGATTGCCGCACGATATGGCGCAGTTCTTCCAGTCCTCCAATGCGGCCGCGGGCCATGGCCTGCACCAGAATATTGCCGCTGGCGGTTGCTTCCACCGGCCCTGCGATAACGGTGCGTCCGGTGCAGTCGGCCGTTAATTGGCAAAGCAAAGTGTTTTGCACGCCGCCGCCAACGATGTGCAATTTCTGCAATTGGCGGCCTGTCAATTCCTCGAGTTTGCAAAGCGTCCAGCGGTATTTCAGGACAAGGCTTTCCAGACAGGTGCGAATCAGAACGGCTTCGTCCAGCGGTGGTTTTTGCGCGGTTTGCACGCAATATTGACGGATTGCTTCGGGCATATCCGCGGGCGCTACGAAAGCCTCCGCATCGGGATCAACCCACGATTCGAGCGGCGGCGCTTCGCTTGCCTTCTGGGCCAATTCCGCGTAGGAATATTCGCGGCCGCTGCGCGCTATGCTGCGGCGGCATTCCTGCACCAGCCACAATCCGGCAATATTCCGTAACAGACGGATTTTCCCATCAACGCCCCCCTCATTGGTGAAGTTGTAACGTTCCACCGAACCATTAATCAATGGGCGATTCAGCTCCACGCCCATCAAACTCCAGGTGCCGCTGGAAAGATAAGCCCAATCTTTGCCGCTTTTCGCGGGAACAGCCGCCACCGCGCTCGCTGTGTCATGCGCCGCCGGGGCAATGACCGGCGTTTGCGGAGCAAGGCCGGTGCGTGTTGCCACCTCGGGCAAAATCGTTCCTATCACCGTTCCCGGCATGGCGATTTTGGGCAGCATGCGCGAAGGCAAACCGAGGCGTTCCATGAGATCCTTATCCCAATTGCAACTATTAGCATTGAGCATTTGCGTGGTGGAGGCGATGGTATATTCAGCGCAACGCACACCAGACAGCGCGTAATGGAATAAGTCCGGCATCATGAGAAACGTTTTAGCGGCATCCAGTTGCGACGATTGCTGGTGTTTCATCGACATTAATTGATAGAGTGAATTGAATTCGAGGAACTGCAATCCGGTGGAGGCGAAAATCTCCTGTTTGGAACACACTTCAAAAGTACTTTTCATGACGCCGCGCGTGCGGCTGTCGCGATAATGCACGGGATTGCCCAGCAATTGCCGCTGCTCATCCAGCAGGCCGAAATCCACGCCCCAGGTATCGACGCCAATACCTTCCCATTCTGCGCCATAAGTCGCCACGGCGCGTTGCAATCCATCGAGGATGTCATGCCATAATTGCAGAAAATTCCAGTACAACACGCCATTGCAGCGCACCGGTTGATTGGAAAATCGATGCACCTGATGCAACTGTAATTTACCGTCTTCCAGCATTCCCGCCATGACGCGGCCGGATTCCGCTCCCAAGTCAATTGCAATATATCCCATGTCTGGCACCTTGTAAAAGTACTTTTGGTAACGTCTTATTTATCATATGCGCCGGGCTGATACGCGCCAGGCACACTATTCATCGAAATGGAAAGGCGATTCCAGCTATTGATGGTATTGATTAAAACAATCAAATCGACATATTGCCGTTCATCGAAATGTTCGCGCACCCGTTCATATAAATCATTGGGCACGCCGCCCTGCGATATTAAAGTCACTGCTTCGGTGAGTTCCAGCGCGGCCCGTTCCTCATCACTGTAAAACGGGGCTTCCCGCCACGCGTTCAACAAATAAATGCGTTGCTCGGTTTCGCCGATATGACGGGCATCTTTGGTGTGCATGTCGAGGCAAAAAGCGCAGCCGTTGATTTGCGAGGCGCGGATTTTCATTAATTCGATCAGCTTGCGATCGAATCCGGTGGACTTGGCATAGACTTCAAAGTTGCGCATTAATGCGAATGCCTCGGGCGCGACTTTCATGTAATTGACTCGTTGTTGCATTTTGGATAACTTCCTTGATGTGCAGATTGATCATGCGTTCATGATCGGACGACATGCTTTATTATACTAACGTAAGTTGACCCTATTGCAAAATGTCTTTCTTCATTACCCGTAAAAGTACTTTTAAAACATTCATTTTGCCGCGCCCTACTCGCTTCACGCTGCTTTAAGGTTTCAGCTATACTAAAAGTACTTTTAATGAGACCTGCCAATCCCAAGTCTTCCACGGAATCTCCTGTTCCTTCACCTCCATCCGGCGCAGCTGTGCTGGAAAATGATCCTGCTGCGTTTGAAGCTGCCGCCCGTCAAAAGATCCGCGATCTGGTGATCAAAACCAAAGACGCGCGCACGTTCTCGGATGATGATTTGCTGCAACGCGCCTATGCCTTTGCCAGCGAACAACACGAAGGGCAAAAGCGCATGAGCGGCGAACCTTACATTGAACATCCCGCCGCCGTTGCAGGCGTTTTGGCCGAACTGGGAATGGATGATGTTTCTATTGCGGCGGGTTTGCTGCATGATGTGCCCGAAGATTGCGGCGTGCCCATCTCCGAAATACAACAACGTTTTGGCCCCGAAGTGGCGCAATTAGTGGACGGCGTCACCAAACTCAAACATCTCGATTTTAATACACGACAGGAAAAGCAGGCCGAGAATTTACGCAAATTATTTCTGGCCATGGCCGGAGATATCCGCGTCGTGATCATCAAACTGGCCGATCGCCTGCATAACATTCGCACGCTGGATCCTTTTCCGGAAGACCGCAAACGCGAAATCGCCGCGGAGACCATGAACATCTTCGCGCCCATCGCGCACCGTCTGGGCATTTGGCGGATTAAATGGGAATTGGAAGATCGTTCTTTCAAATATCTGGAACCGCGCGTTTACAAACAGATTTATGCCCTGGTGCAGCGCACCCGCACTGAACGCAGCCGGATTGTGGAAGAAGCCATTGAATCGCTACATGCCCGCCTCGAGCAGGAAGGCATCCACGCTGAAGTGACGGGCCGCCCCAAACATTTCTATTCGATCTACCAGAAAATGATCCGTCAGGGATTGCGTTTCGATAAAATTCACGATCTATCCGCGTTGCGCGTTATCTGTGATACCGAACGCGATTGCTATCACGCACTGGGCGTGGTGCATTCGTTGTGGTTGCAGGTGGAAGGCATGTTCAGCGATTACATTGCCAAGCCCAAACCCAATAACTACCAATCGCTGCACACCAAAGTCCTGGGGCCTAACGGCGAATTAATCGAGGTGCAAATACGCACCAAACAGATGCATCGCGAATCGGAGTATGGCATTGCCGCACACTGGCGCTATAAAGAAGGCGAACATTCCAATCAGAACTTCAACGATAAATTGAACTGGTTGCGCTTTGTGCTGGAGCTCCAAAACGAAACCGCACATAATGCCAAGGACTTTCTCGATTCATTGCAACTGGATCTGGGCACAGATCAAATCTTCGCTTTTACCCCGCAGGGCAACGTGATCTATTTGCCTAACGGCTCTACGCCGGTGGACTTTGCCTTTCGCGTGCATTCGGAAGTAGGCAACAAATGCGTCGGCGCACGCATCAACGGGCGTATCGTGCCGTTGAATTACAAATTGCACAACGGCGACATCTGCGAGATCACTACCTCCAAATCCAGCAAAGGGCCCAAACGTGGCTGGCTGGAATTCGTGGTTACTCCCCACGCCAAAAATCGTATTAAGAGCTTCCTGCGCAAGCAGGCATTCGAGGATAATTACCGCGAAGGTCTCAAGCGCCTGGAGAAAGTGGCGCAGGGCGAACGTCTCAAACTGGGCAACATCGCCAATCACGAAGCGCTAACCACGGCGGCCAAAGCGCTCAAGCAAAAGAATGTGGACGAGTTAATTGCAGCCATCGGTTATGGTGAATTTTCCGCGGAAAGCATTCTGCAACGCATTCGTCCCGAACTGAAAAAACGCAAGGAGCGCAAAGAGAAACCCTCGTTCACCCGCCAGGAATCACTTTCCGGAACTGCCAATTCCCTGCTGGCGCGCATGCCGCAGGCCAACAATGAAGATGGCGATGTGGGTCAGGGCGATCTCGTTTTTACGCGCATTGGCCGCGGGCTTCAGGAAAATGGCAATTCTACCGCAAAAGACGGATTGCGTTCCCATGAGAATTTCAAATACACCTTAGCGCGATGTTGCGCGCCATTGCCGGGCGATGACGTTCGTGGTTATGTGACGCGCGGCCGCGGCGTCACCGTGCACCGCGTCGGTTGTCCCAATTTGCGCTATTACGAAGAACGCGAGCCGCATCGCTTACTGCATGCGGAATGGACAAAAGATTCCGGGCGCAGCTGCCAGACACTGGTGGCGATGGAATCGGATGACCGCGTGGGATTACTGCACGAAGTGACCAGCGTTATCGCCGCCCTTCATATCAATATCATCGCTGTTTCCACCTACCCATTGCGTGGCAAAAATGTGCGCCTCAATATCGCCGTAGCAATCAGCGGCATTACTCAACTCGACGAACTCATCCAACGTCTGCAACAAATTTCCGGAGTCGTCAAAGTACATCGTGTTTAAAACACGCTCCTAAAACACGTAGGGGCGCAGCATGCTATGCCCCCTATGTCAGAACCTGTTTATAATCTTCTATGTCCGATATTTTTGTGTCATTTCGACCGGAAACATTTGTCTCAACAAATGTTGGAGTGGAGAAACCTTGCTGTTCAAGCTACTTTGATACAAAACGGCAAGATTTCTCCACTACGCTCGTTCCTCGCCACGGTCGAAATGACACCCTTTACTGCCATTATACATAGATTGTAAACAACTTCTCAGATACAATATCCCAATCAATAGATAAAAGTACTTTTAGAATTGCTGCACCTGCCCGCTGCGAATGGCTTTATCCGCGGCCAGCACGATGCGGGTGGCCTGAATACCGTCCAGGGCAGAAATCTCCGGTTCGCGATTTTCGCGCAGGGCATTTACAAATTCCACATTTTCGAGCTGGAAGCCTTCTTCTTCATCGCGCTCTTCCACCCAGGTTTCTTTTCCATCGCTAAAAGTGGCTTTTTTGAGGCGGTCGTAAAGCGTTACGCTTTTGCCATCACCAAATAGCTCAAAGAAAAACTTGCTGGTATAGGTGCCCACAGCAGCATCGCCCTGGATCCAACTGACAACATTGCCATTTTCCAGCATAATGGAAGCCACGCATTGATCGATGCAGGGATGGCCGGCATGGCTCAACGCGCCGCCCGCCGCCCAGATCGTTTTGGGTTCGCTACCCGAAAGATAGCGCAAAATATCGGTAGTATGGCATCCCTGCGAATGCACGTTAGCGCCGCCCCGCACGGGATCTTGCGCCCAGTGCGAATCGCCCCAGCGCGCATCCATCATTTGCCCCACTAATACCTGCGGTTGCGGAATGAATTCGTGCGCTTTGCGAATCAACGGATAATAGCGCATCTTGAACGCCGGCATCAGAAAAACGCCCGCTTCCTGCACCGTGGAAGCGATGGCCTCGCAATCTTCCATGGAAAGCGCCAGCGGCTTTTCAACCATGATATGCTTGCCCGCTTTGGCGGCTGCAATAGCTAAGGGAGCATGTGAATCATGCTGGGTGCAAATGTAAATCGCATCGATGTTGTCGTCATTTAGAAGTTTGCTGACATCGGTCGTGGCATAATCGCCACCGAATTCATCAAGGCGCGCCTGTGCTGCTTCTTCGCGCACATCCGCATAGGCCACGAAACTGGCGCCTTCGATTTTCGATACACAAGTCGCATGGATACCGCCCAAACCGCCACAGCCAATCAGTCCGAATTTCAAGTCTTTCATAAAAGTACTTTTCCTTTACACAAAAAAAGAGAAAGCCGATTGCTCAGCTTTCTCTTCATTTTATACCTCATATTGTCTCAGGGGCCAAGTATCCAAACTTTCACCGTGCGGCGTCCCCAGCGATAGACCTGCGAGGAACTCATCGCTAAATCAATGCGGTGGCCTTTGATGGCTCCGCCGGTGTCGCAGGCAAATGCATAGCCATAGCCTTCCACATACAGTCGGGTGCCCAACGGAATCACGCGGGGATCGACCGCCGCCACGCCATAAACAATCGGCATGCCGGTTGCGGTACGGCTCCAGCCGCCATTCTCTGAAGGAGAATCCGAATATGCGGTTGAATGGAGGGTAATGCTGCGTAAACGGCGTAAGGAATTGGTGCCGTTATACATGCGCTCACGCGGTGATCCACCACGGGCGGAAAGACTGTAGGAACGCGCATAGCGGTTGTGATAGGGAACTTTACCGGGCATTAAGGCTGAACTGACACCCAGGTAAACCACTTTGTCCTGCACCTTGCGGATGGCCTTGCGATCGGTAATTTCTTTCAGGGTAATTTTACCGTTCTTCATCCACACCCGTTCGGTGATCTCTTCCCTGCCGGTGCGCTGATACTGTTTGACTTGTTTCTTGCCGGGAGCAACCGAAGTCGTCAATTGATAACGTGTTTCCGGCTCATGAGTGACATAGCGCTTGTGATATCCCACGCTAACGCGGGTCAGGGTGATTGTCATGCCCGGTTTTACTGCCACGTCTAATTTTGGCGTAACACGGTCGTAATGATTCAGCGCCACACCTGCCGCATCGAGGGCCTCTTTCACCGTGCAATGCTTGTCGGAAGGAACAGTAAGCGCCAGATCACTGTGATGATTAGCATCTATTAAATGAACCGTCATCACATCGGCATGGGCCGAATCGTGAGAAACCGCCGTGGAGCCATGAGGAATTTTCTTCGCTGTAATTTCTGCGGGCGCGGGGTTTGCCAGGCTGGCAATATCAAATCCGCTCCACAACCCTACCGGGAAAACGACTGCACACACTGTAACGGCCCAGAAAAAAGGCAACGTTCTCCATCGTGCGCGCTTCGCATGCTGCTGTGAAATCTGTTTCGCCCATTTCTGGGTGTTTTCATCATTCACGCTGCGCTGCGTTTGGGGTGCTTTGTTTCGCACCATTTCACCACCTCGCTATAACTAAGATTCCTGCAACCTCTTTCATTCACAATATGCAAAAGACAAAATGTAAAAGACAAACAAAAAGCGACCCCATTTTATGTAGGATCGCTTTGGAAGGCTGCAATGAAATACCGATTCAATTCTACTATATCCCCATCATTTGTCAAGTTGGATGGAAATGAGGAATGGAAAAGTACTTTTGATGAGCATGCAGCAAAAACAAAAATTACTGCATCACCTGTGCAAACGCATCCAGCGCGAAATCTAAATCTTGCCGGGAATGCGCTGCTGAAATTTGCACACGGATGCGGGCCTGGCCTTGCGGCACCACGGGATATGAAAAAGCGATGACATAAATGCCGCGCTCCAGCAATGCATCGGCGATTTGCGCCGCACTCGCGGCGTCGCCGATCATTACCGGAACAATGGGATGTTCGCCGGGAACGATGGTTAATCCAATTTCGGTAATTTTCTTGCGGAAATAGGCTGTATTTGATTTTAAGCGTTCGCGCAAATCACCCGATTCTTTCAGCAGTTCCAGCACTCTCAACGATGCCCCCACGATCGGCGGCGCCAGGGTGTTGGAGAAGAGATAAGGCCGCGAGCGCTGGCGCAATAAATCGATGATTTCCTTGCGGCCCGAAGTGTATCCGCCGGATGCGCCGCCCAGCGCTTTGCCCAGCGTTCCGGTGATGATATCGATCTTGTCGCGCACGCCATGATATTCGGGAGTGCCGCCGCCGTTTGAACCCATAAAACCGACGGCATGCGAATCGTCCACCATGACCAGCGCCTTATATTTTTCCGCCAGTTCACAAATGCGCGGTAAATTGGCGATGATGCCATCCATCGAAAACACTCCGTCGGTGGCGATGAGCCGCAAGCGCGCATCGGCGACTTCCTGTAACCTGGCCTCCAATTCCGCCATATCATTATTGGCATAGCGCAAACGCCGCGCCTTGCATAAACGAATGCCGTCGATAATCGAGGCGTGATTGAGCGCATCGGAAATCACCGCATCTTCCGCAGTCAGCAAAGTTTCGAATAAACCGCCATTTGCATCGAAACAGGAGGAATATAAAATGGTATCTTCGGTTCCCAGGAACGCACTGATTTGCTGCTCCAGTTCTTTATGAATCTGTTGCGTACCGCAGATGAAACGCACCGAAGCCAGGCCATATCCCCATCGATCCAAAGCCGCCTTGGCCGCTTCCACCAGAGCGGGATGGTCGGCCAATCCCAGATAATTATTGGCGCACATGTTGAGCACGCAAGCGCCATCTTTCACCGCAATCCGTGCATTCTGTGGCGTGTCAATCACTCGCTCGCTTTTATATAATCCAGCTTCTCTGATTGCCGCCAGTTGTTGTTCAAAAGTACTTTTACTCAACGCATCCATCCGCTTAATCTCCTGTGACTTTTCGTCATTTGATTGTACTACAAAAGTACTTTGGAGCTTCTAAAAAAACGGATCCCAGGCAATTGCCTGAGATCCGCATTAAATATTAACTCATGTTACGCAACAATCACAAAATGAGGGGCTTAATATCCCTTGGATGAATCTGACTTGCTGTCGATGTCAGCTTTGTCACCGCTTTTGACGGCATTTTCTGCGGCGCCTTTGACGGCGGCGGCGCCTTCATCGGCTTTGGCCTTTGCCGCTTCTCCAGCTTTGGTAGCAGCTTCTCCAGCCTTACTGGCAGCTTCGCCCGCTTTGTTGGCAGCGGTTTTAGCTGCTGCCGCGGCATTTCCTGCAGCGTCTTTAGCGGCGCCGGCTGCTTCGGTAGCTTCCTTTACGGAACCCTTGGCGGCGGCTTTCGCGGCGGTGTTAGCTTTGTCAGCTGCTTCGCCAGCACTCGCGGCAGCCTCACCGGCGGCGTCCTTGGCAGCGCCTGCCGCATCTGATGCCGTGTTGGCGGCTTCACTGGCGACATCACTGGCCGCGTTGGTCACCGAATTGACATCCGGAGCTTGCGAGCATCCCGCTAACCCCACCGAAAGACATCCCACTGCTAACCATTTCCAGTAACTCTTTTTCATAATTTCCTCCCTAAAATGTATTTACGTAACGATTAATTGCGCCTCAGGCTGCCATTTTTAGCTAAAAGTATTCTCAGGAAATATCCCAAGATACTTCAAATCGCAGCCTTTCCGGCATCGCACGCAAACCTGGGTTGTTTACAGAAACAACCAAAAGTACTTTTAAGATACCATAAATTGACGGGACATTAACAATATTTCTGCATTATTTGCTCATTTCAGTTCCATTCACCGGGCAGGTGATGAAATTGCAAATAAGGTCGGCGAACTCAATGCGAGCGCCATTTTTCAAGGGTAATTTGGTTTCGGGCGCTGCCGCGAAGCCATCTAATTTGGTGGGATTGAGGGTTTTGTGCGCAGTCAAAAAAAATTCGGTTTTCTCCCGTTCGATGATGGCATGCTCGCGGGAAACATGACGGCCCGCATCGAAGCGGCTCAGATCGATATCAGGAAAAATGCCGGTATCGGGATCGGTGCGGCCCAGCAATGTTGTTTCCTTTTGGAGATAAAGCAACGTCGGCGGTGCATTGCGCGGCAACACGCGCAACATGATGACATAAATGGGACCGCGGCATTTACCGCAAAAAAGCGCGCGTTCGCTGCGCGGCGTGGCGCCGCATTGCGGGCAATAACAGGCCAGCAGCGGATGCAGGTTGACGGCACGCGGCGCGCCCACCGCTTCCAGCGACGGTTCATCGGGCGCCAGATTCAAGTGCTGCAAGGCTTCGCCCATCGCGGCCGCGGTTTGATAACGCGCATCCGGATCGATCTGCAACGCCTTGAGCACCACGGTTTTGAGACCGGTGGGAATTTGCGGATCGAAGCCGCGAAAGTTACGCGGCGTCTGGCGCGGTTCGGGCGTTTCGCCGGTGAGCAATTCATACATCACAGCGCCGATGGTGAATACATCCGCCGAGAAACTCACCTCGCCGCGCGTGCTATACAATTCGGGCGGCGCATAGCCTTCCGTGCCAAGCCCTTGCGTGGCGTGGCGACTTTTGGCGGCAAAGCGCGCGGTGCCAAAATCGATCAGTTTGCACACCCGTGCCGCGGCATCCCACATCACGTTTTCAGGTTTGAGATCGCGGTAAATAATCTGACCCGGCAAAGTGTGCAAATAATGCAATGTGGCGCAGATTTCCATGCCCACCGCCACCACGGTTTCAGGCGGGAACGGCTGATTGTTGTGCTCCTGACGCCATTGCTCGAAAACATCGCGCAAGGTGGCGCCCTGCACCAACTCCATCACCAGAAATAAATCTTCCTCTTTCTCGATGAGCTCAATACCGGCGACAATTTGCGGATGATGAATGGAAGTAAGTATTTCCGCCTCGCGGCGAAACAAACGGCGCTGATATTCAAAGTCTTCCTGCGATGCTGATCCGGTGTCGAAGAGCTGCTTCACCACCACGAAAGCGCCGTCGTGCGTGATGTCGCGCGCCCGGAAGACAGTGCCATAAGTGCCCTGCCCCAACACCGATTCCATTTCATAGAGACCACTTTTTCCCTGAAGTGATTCGCCTGGCTTGATCAGCATAAAAGTACTTTTTGTGGAGTAAGTTAAGGCCTGTCCCCACTAATAGTTGTTCGTATTTACTGCGTTATCTTACGAATACCAGTCGGCGCATAATCCGCGCTTTCGCACAGAAACACCTGATCCACGCGCACACCGGTTTCGCGGTTTTGGATGACAAATGTATTCACGCCGGCATTCAATTTGACGCGCGCCGTGCCGCCCACCCAATGCCAGTGGTCATAGGTGCCATCCTCGCCCAGAATTACCGGCGCTTGGCCGTTTACTTTGACGGCAATGGAATTGCCACAGCCGTTCTGCCAGAAAGTCCTGGCCCACAAATAATACAATCCCGGCTTGTCCACCTTGATGCGATAAGTAGCGCTGCCCAGGCCCTTGGTCTTGTTGCGATCCCAGGGGATTTCCAGATAACCGCGCCCGGAATACAGCTTGTTATAGCCCGGCAACACTTTTTTGAGGGGCGATACCAGCTGACTGGGCGCTTCACCCTCGAAACAAATCTTGTTATTGGATGCCCACGCCGCGCCTGGCAACAATCCCAACATGGCAGCAGCCAGACCAATCACTTTTTGATTTACCTTCATTTGATCACTCCTAAAAGTACTTTTACAACAAGGATTGCAAAAAAGTTTGATATGCTTTCGCTACGTCGTCAATTTGATCTGCCGGATCAACCGCCGGCATCACCAGCGCCCAGCCATCAAATCCATTGGCGCGGACGGCACGGATGCTTTCCGCCAAATCCGTGCCATCGGGATCGCCCGGCATTGCCATTTCCCAATCTTTACCACCAATGGTTTGCGCTCCGCGCGGGCTTCCGGCTTGCGCTAATTTATATACTTGCAAATTCAACACATCAGTCCACGGCGCTAAGCGCTTCGCGGCTTCATCGATGGAAGTGGTTTCCGAAAAGGGCAAATGGCAGGCATCAAAAATCAATCCGTAATTGGAATGATTTAGCTTCGCAAAAAACGCCTCGCAATGCGCCACGGTGTCAGTCAGAGTATTGACATGCAACTGGCTGATCAGTTTCACGCCATGTTCCCCGGCGATATCCGCAGCGCGGCGCAACGCGTCGAAATTATCTTCACGCGGAATCAAGCGGGCAAACTTGCCATTTAAGTGCGCAATAAATTCAATGGCGTTTTGAAAATCAGCAGTTGATGCTTCATCGATGGGAATTCCGCCCAGCGGCGTGAATACCAGTTCCAATTGATTTTTCTGCAAATGGTCTCGCGTGGCGTCCCATTCTGCGCGCGGCGGCAACTGGCTTTTGCGGACTTCAAATCCGGCATAACCCCAATCCCGGGCTCTGGCGAATTGTTCCGGCAACGGCGTTTGATCACTTTTGACGCTTTCCCACAAACGACCTGATAATGCTAATTTCATGAATTAAATATCCTTACTCCTGTTACGCAGTAGAATCGTAGCCGCAGGCCTGCGCCATTTCATAAACGCAGGCTAAAGACCTGCGGCTACGGGCGTTTACGTTTGTGATGCGTAACATGAGATCCTTAATGAAGTTAAACGATGGTCTATCAATGTTGCCGTTGAACGGCAACCTGCGTCGCGGCTATTTTGCCGCGAAAGTACTTTTTAGAAATGTTTTTAGCTCATGTATTACCACGCTGTGGAACAGCTCCTTCTCCCCCTGGGAGAAGGTTGGGATGAGGGCAAAAGAAAGCGTAAAAGTACTTTTTGCGCATAAAAGCCCTCACCCTGGCCCTCTCCCAAAGGGAGAGGGAATTTCTTTTTTAAATACTTTTAAGGCTGCAAGTTCAACACATCACCGCTTTCAGTTGCCGCTTTGAGGCTGATGCCGTCTGCGACTAACTGCACGATGGAAGTGTCTTGCGAAGCCTGCTGTATCATATCGCCCGAGGCATCGAACGCATACACTTTGCCTTTGCGTGTTCCGGTCACTGCCACTGCTTTGCCGTTGATGGAAGTGGTCACCAGAGCCGTCGCGGGACTGCCCAACTGGCGCAGCCAGCGCAACTTACCGTCCGCGCCAAAGCAATAGAGATAGCCATTATCGGATGTGGCCAGAATTTCATCGATGCCATCGCCATCCAAATCCGCGGCAGCCACGTGTTTCACTTCGTCGCCGGTATTGTATTGCATGCGCTCATTACCGGTTGAATCAAGGTAATAGATGTTGCCATCGCCGCCGGCGAAAATCACGCCGCGGGTTTTATTGCCATCGAAATTCCCTGTCGCAATGTCATAACAAATCGGTGCAGTGAAGCGCTTGGTCCACAACCGCTTGCCATCGTGGCTCAGCACCGAAGCGGTGTAATAATGTGTTCCCGCGAGAACTTCTTTTTTGCCATCACCGTCCAGATCGGCAATAGCGCCTGAGGTGGAAGCGTGCACTGTCTCGTATTGCCACAACTCTTTGCCTGCTCCATTATACACATAGAAGCGCCAGTTCTGGCTGCCGATCACCACTTCGTCCTTGCCATCGCCGTCCAGGTCGCCCATGCGCACCACATTGACATAGGGCGATTCGCGGTAGAACGAAAGTTGCTGGCTCCACAATTCGTTGCCGGAAGCATCCAGCAGCGTTGTCTTGCCATCATTGCGCCCGACGGCGATTTCGTCGATGCCATCACCATCCACATCACCGGCCGCCACGTCATTCAACGGCGAGGGGAACGCTTTGCTCCACAGCACTTTACCCTGCGGTGAAAGTGCCAGCAAGCTGCCTTCAGCAGTGGATGCCAAAAGTACTTTTGGCGCATTCTTTTGCAACTGCGCCAGCGTTAATTTCGTATAGGTGAAAGGCACTGCCGAAACGGCCTGCGATGCCGCCCTGCCTGTCACGCTGATTGATGCCAGGTAAATGGCGCTGTTGGCTTTGGGCACCAGCGTGAGACGCACATAGCGCGCGGTTTGTCCTTTGGCATCGATTTCATAATTCACCGGCGCGCCCCAGTCCGGATGATCGCCACCGGCAAGAGTGCCCAGCTTGCGAATATCTTTGGCGAAATTGTCATTGCTGATTTCCACATCGGCATGATCCAGCAGATAGGCCGTTCCCTTGCTGGAAGTGGTGGCCCACCATTGCTGCCATTGGATTTTGGAAAGCGGCGAGGCCTGATGTAAATCAATTGTGAGTTTTACGGTTTGCCCCAGCGGAAACATTACCGGCGCGTTTTTCAAGAGATCGCTTAATTCGTTGGAAGCAGCAATTAAGACATTGCCGTTGGGCTGCGGCCGGGGATCGCTGGAAAGAGCAGCTGGTTTTTCCACCGCGCCGGGCTGGCCCATGTTGCCGGTGAGCAGCACTTCTTTGGGTGCGGGATTCACGCTCCACACAGTTTTGAAGGAAGGCGCTTTATATTCACTTTGCAAATTCGCGATGGGCGGAGCCAACACTGTTTTGGGCGCTGGCGCATTGGCCGTAAAAGTACTTTTAGAAGGCTCCACGCTGTGCGATTCCGCAAAAACCGTCTTGCCGGGAACGGCATTTAATTCGACGCTGTTATCGGTCAAACGCACATCTACCGTCTGCTTGCCGGTGGCCAGTTGCACGCCGTTATAGCCTTGCAGGAAATTTAATTTCCATGAAGGCGCATCGCCCTTTGCCTGGCCATGCAAGACCGAAGCGAAGAGATAATGTTCCCCCTTCTTCAAATGCACCCGCGAAGTTGCATCCATCGACCGCACCACGGGATCAGCGTATTTATAACTACTCCAGTTTTTCGCTCCCAATTCGGCATCATTAATCAAGCGCAGCTGCGGGCCTTTGGCAACCTGGAACCACATCGAGGGGCCCTTTTGCGTCAGAAACATTCCGTCATCATTCAATTTTGCCGCGCCGATGCCATGCCACAACAAGCGGCATTGAAACTCACCCGCCTCATCTGCGGTGATGCGATCCAGCACCACGTAGGCATCTTCGTCTTTGAGCCAGATCACATAACGATCCCAATCCGCACCCGAATAATCGGCCAGCCGGGTGTGGCTGTAGCCATAATCATCAGATTCGCCATGTCCCAGCAATGCCGCGTACGGCGGCAAAGTGGACGCCTGGCCATCGCGCAGGATCAGCATAGTGTTATGATACTTGGGCTGCGATTTAAAGTAATCGTTATCGGCCAGCCAGATGCGGTTGAATTGCGTCAACTGCTCCAGGCTGTTGCCATCGCGGTGCCCGTGCCCGCCGTTGTTCAAACCATCCAGCAGCACATAGGAACTGTTGGGGTCGAACGATTTGCGGAAGGTCAACTTATCAAATAGCTGATTATCCACCGGACGCGGATCGGCGGGAAAGGTCTTAACATAGGCCGGTTCCAGAGGCCATGTTTTAACGCCATCGAAACCAGACGGCGCCGCCACCTTAGTGGCGCGCTGAAAATAACGGAATGTAAAGGAATTGCGCAAGTTTTGTTTCAATGAAGTCGCCCATTGCGCCGCTTTATTGCCGGTGGCAAAAGCAATGATATTCAGCGGTATCTGTTCCGCGGTGGATGCCGTCCATACGCCGGTATCGCCGTAGGGAACCTGATAGCCCAGGTTATTCATGGTGGCAATGGCATAGTTGGAAATGCGCTCCGCATTGCCATTTTCAAACACCGTGAAATCGGGACGCGCCACCGCATAGGTCATCATGTGGCCGTTGGTGAGCCATTGGTAGGTATTGCAATCTTCATTGGATTTAAAGTACTTTTCCTGGTTCTTGAAAACGCGGTCAGCCTGCGCCAGCCATTTGGAACCTTCCATCACATCGGGATATCCTGCCGTGAAATATAACCCGGCGCGCAACACGCCCAATGCCGGAAAGGTCTGGTGGTTAAACGCCACGCGCCCCGGCCTCACACTGGCTTTGGGAATCACCGCTTCGCGCAGCCAGCGCGCCATGTCTTTGGTGACTTCCAGGCGCTGGGCATCGGTAATAGCGGGATCTTCTTCGATATTGTCCCAACCTGCTACGACCGCAATCGAAGGAAAATCGCTATCAAAGCCCCACATTCCGCCGCCCATTTTGCTGGGATCATTAACAGCGCTTTTCGCATACATCTCCCATAGCGCCACAAATAACTTGGCCTGTTCGCTGTCGCCGGTGAGTTGATAACGCAAAGCCGTTTCGCGCAACAGGCCGGCAATCGAAGTATGTTTTCCGGTATCGAGAATTTCCTGTCCACGCTTCAGGCCTTTCTCAACGGTGTTCTTATCCGGCTTCTGTGTCACCCAGGGATAACGGCGTTTCAATTGTTCGCCATATTGGGCTGCAAAGAATCGGGGGATTTCAAGAGTATTCGCCGTAAAAGTACTTTTCTTGATTTTGTCGATAAATGTGGTTGCCGCGAGCTGCAATCCCGTATCATCGGAAGCGCCCACAATCACTGCGCCATGGCCATTGCCGAAAGGGTCATGCACAGTCTGCAAAAAATAACCGCCAGCGCCCGGACAAAGCGCATCCACTACGGTAAATTCGCGCGCATACAATAACAACATCGCGGGATTATCAAAGACATTTCCCAGCAAAATAACATTCTCATTGAACTCGCGATCAGCCTCTGTCGCCGTGCGCATTTGAAGGGAAACGCCGGTTTTTTCCTGAACAGCCTTGACAATTTGAGTTGCGGCTGCTTTGCCGGCAGCGGAATCGGGATAAAGAACCGTGGCCGCTGCCTGCTTGTTTTCGACCACAGGAATAGTGCGCATCAATTTTTTGGGCGCACTTAATTCATCTAACCCTTTCACGCGCGGCTGGGTGCGAATGTTGTCGATTTGCAAATTGACCGGAACATGATTTTCGCGGCTTCCCATAATGAATTCAATCCTATCCACCTGCGTGGGACGGCGATCTCCGACGACAGCTGTTTCAAACGACAGCGTACTGGCCAATCCTTTATCCTGAAAATAGAACGTCTTCCAGGTGGCTGACAACGGACTGCTCCAGGATGAAAACGACAGGCAGGGCTTGCTTTCACCTTTGTTGTAGGCACGCACATAAAACGCGGCGGTGTGCACCGGTTGCGAGGAACGCACATCCATGGCAAGGCGCACCGTAGTCAAATCCCAGGTCTTGCCAAGCGGCACCATGATGCCAAAATATTGACTGCCGCTGCCGGTTCTGCCCTTAGCGCCGGTGGTGGCTGAGAAGGTTAAAGCGCCATCGCCATCAGAGCTGTTTTCCTTGCCCTGGACAATTTTGAAAGAAGCCGAGTTGTTATCATGCATTGTCTGCGTGACACCACTGAGGCTATTAAGCGAAAGTACTTTTTCATTCTGCGCCAACGCCGTTCCACACATCGCACACGCCAGTAACACCCACATCGCGACTTTCATTGCATACCGATTCGTCATTGGTGATCCTATAAATTTAATATTTGCAGCTTAACCCTGCTTCGATGAACGCTTTTTCAAATCTGGTCACTTCGAGTGAACCCCGATGTCATCTCGAGCGAAGTCGAGAGATCTTTTGAAGTCGAGAGATCTTTTTAGGAATAACGGCAAGATTTCTCCATTCCGCTCGTGCCTTGCTTCAGTCGAAATGACACTCTCACCTTAGAAAAACCACGAGGAACTATTGTTCATCATTACATCGTATAAAAAACATCATATACAAATAATTTCATCCGGCCCCCCGGCTGACAACACAGCCTTAACTAATTAAGTCTATTGTATCATACCTCGAGCCAATGTATCGCGCGGCGATGCTTTAGCCGCTTTTGGCTGTGGAGGAACTGGCCGCGGAGGAGAATTGCGCGGCTTCCCCATTGGGAATGCGTCCCCACACGCTGATCGTTAAGGTGGAACGCCCCACAGCGGTTCGCAAATAGATGGGAAACGAATAGCGATTGCGGAAACGGAAGTCCTTGTAGGGCCAGGCCACAGTGGCGTCCAGGCCTTCAGGAACATAGGTCACCGGCAACGAATGATGATTGCGCTCCACAATTTTCAGGTGTCCGCCGCTTTCGCCATTAGTGCGGCGCACCGCGTTATAGAGTGTGCTGGAAACCTGGCAGACACCGCCGCCCACACCATCCACGATTTCGGCCTTTTCTTTATCGGGCTTTTTCACGAATATCTTGGCAACTTGATATCCTTTGGCCGGTGTGCGTTCGCCGGTGGTACGATTGAAGGAAAAGACATCGCCCGGCATCAGCACCTTGCCCTCGACGGCCGTGGCCGCAAGATGCACATTTACAGTGCGCCCTTCCACGCCGGGGTTAAACCGCGTGCTGTATTTGCCCAGCAACACATCTTGTCCTTCCAGCTGTGCGGCACGCAGCGTGGGCTCAGTCAATTTGCCTGGAATAGTGACTTCCGGAAGACCAGGAAAGTACTTTTTCTTGATGGCCGCGATGGATTCCGGCACTTCCATCCGCCTGCCTTGCTGTTCAGCATTAATGGAAACGACGCCACGTTTGACTTTCAGCGAGGCATCCCGGGGCTTTTGGTTGTAGGTATAAGCAATGGTCCACATCGTTTTGCGCAGGGCATCATCCTTCCAGCGCAGCGGCAACACATCGCGTTTTTCACCGGCGGACGAAAACCAGAATTGCCACAGATTCGCCAAAAGATTGCCTTTTCGTCCATAGCGATGCGCCTGTTTGACGGCATAATCATATTCCAGCTTTCCGCCCAATTGCGAGAGCGAAACGTGGTAATCCTGCCCCGGCGCGTGCAGCGTTACAAAGAGGCGGCCAAAGCGATCTTGTAGGCGTTGCTTCGCCACATCCGGCGTGAGACCACTGACGTTTTCTCCCTGAATAAAATAATGCGGCGCAATTTTATCGCTGCCCCGCCATTTGGTGTAAGCGCCATAGGTGGCGGCGATGGCAATGGTGGCGCACACGATGAGCAACGCGCCCGCAGCCACCAGAATTTGCAACCATCTCTGCGGTTGCTTCCGCCGGTTCTTCTTTGTCGCAGTTTTGGAAACAGGTTTCTTCATAAATGACCGCTAAAAAGTACTTTTAGGCATTACGTATTTGTATACACTTTTCCAACAAAGCACGCATCTCATGCAAAGGCACCATATTGGGGCCATCGCTCCAGGCGTTGTCGGGGTCGGGATGGGTTTCCAGGAATAAAGCATCCACGCCCACTGCCATGGCCGCGCGCGTCAGAGGCGCTACAAAACGGCGATCGCCGCCACTTTTATCGCCGCTGCCACCCGGCAATTGCACACTGTGCGTGGCATCAAAACAAACTGGCGCAAATTCGCGCATGATAGCCAGACCGCGATAATCCACCACCAGATTGTTATATCCAAAACTGGCGCCGCGTTCCGTTAAAAGTACTTTTTCGCAGCCGCCCGATTGCACCTTTTCCACCACATGACGCATCCCATCGGGCGCCATGAATTGTCCTTTTTTGACATTAACAGCGCCGCCCCTGGCAGCCGCCGCCGCGCCGGCAGCCACCAGCAAATCAGTCTGGCGGCATAAAAACGCCGGCACCTGAATCATGGCGCACAAATCCGCCGCTTCCTGGCATTGCGATATTTCATGCACATCGGTGAGAACCGGCACCTCAAATTCTTCCTTAATTAACGAAAGTACTTTGAGTCCCTCCGCCAGTCCCAGTCCGCGTTTACCATGTAACGAGGTGCGATTGGCTTTATCAAAAGAGCCTTTGAAAATGTAATTGATGCCCAGATCCGCACAGATAGATTTCACTTCCGCTGCCACCTGCCGGCATAAATCCGCGCCTTCAATGGAACATGGCCCGGCTATCAACAATAGCGGCGCGCCTTCTCCTACCTGGTATTGATCAAGTTGAAAATTCATAAAAGTACTTTTACTCCTCTGTGTTACTGCTATCTCAGTCCCTCTTTAAAAAGCTACCGTGTACCCATATCTTTTCAAGTGTGTCATTTCGACCGAAGCGAGGAACGAGCGTAGTGGAGAAATCTTGCTGTTAAGGCTTATTTTGATACAAAACGGCAAGATTTCTCCACTCCAAAATTTGTTGAAACAAATTTTTCCGGTCGAAATGACACGCTACGGATTTGTGGGTACACCGTAGCCTTTAAAAAGGGGGAATTTAATGCCCACCCTACGCTCCCAGATACGCCTCCTTGATGCGCGGGCTACTGGCAATTTCTGCAGATGGCCCTTCCATCACCACGTGGCCGGTTTCCAGCACATAAGCACGATCAGCAATTTCCAGCGCCTGATGGGCATTTTGTTCCACCAGCAAAATGGTGACGCCGCGGTCGCGAATGCGTTGCAGGTTCTGGAAAATTTCATGCACCAGCAACGGAGCCAGGCCCAGACTGGGTTCATCCAATAACAACAACTTGGGGCGTCCCAGCAAAGCCCGTCCGATGGCCAGCATTTGCTGTTCACCGCCCGACAAAGTGCCGGCCAGCTGGCCGCTCCTTTCGCGCAAACGTTCAAATAGCGTAAACACTTCTTCGACATCCTGCCTGATTTGCGCCGCGTCGCGCCGCCGGTATGCGCCGAGCCGCAAATTTTCATCCACCGTCATATCCGCGAACACGCGGCGGCCTTCGGGCGATTGCACCAATCCCACAGCCACACGCTGATGCGGGGCGATCTGCAACAAATCGCGATCTTCAAAGGTGATGCTGCCTGCACTGGGATTGAGGAGTCCCGATAAGGTCATCAGCGTGGTAGATTTGCCGGCGCCATTGGAGCCGATCAAAGTGACGATTTCTCCCTGATGCACTTCGAACGAAACGCCGTGCAGCGCCTGAATTAAATCGTAATAGACATCGATTCCGGTAACTTTGAGCATTGTTATTGTTGGAACTTTCGCAATAATATCGCTTCAACATTGGCCGGTACGCTGCCGCTGATGACGCGTTTTCCCAATACCGCCGCCTGACGCACCACACTCGAACTGAGATAAAGATGGCGCACGCTCGGCATCACAAAGATCGTTTTTATTTCATTTTCCAATTGTTCATTAGCCAGCACCAGCGACATTTCATGCTCGAAATCGGTAACCGCCCGCAGTCCGCGTACGATATATTTTGCCCCGTGTTCTCTGGCGCAATCTACCGTCAACCCGGGAAACGCCACCACTTCCACGTTTTGCAACGATTCATCCGCCACCGCCTGCTGCAACATTTGCAACCGTTCCTCCAACGAAAAAAGCGGCACCTTTCCGGGATTAACTCCCACAGCGCCGATAACATGCTCAAAGAGTTTGGAAGCTTCCCGCAAAATGTCCATGTGGCCATTGGTAACCGGATCAAAAGTGCCCGGATAAATTGCTGTTCTCATAAATATAAATGGTTAATCGGAAACGCTGATAGTTTACACATTCCTGCCGGCTGGTGTTACTGAATGTTAGATAATGGGAGACGCCCATGACAAATTTTTTGAGACGTCATTCCGGCGTAGGCCGGAATCCAAAAAACATCGCGATAAAAAAGTACTTTTATGCATTACCATCGGCATGGATTCCAGCCTGCGCTGGAATGACGATCATGTTGGATGGGGTTAGGGACAAAAGTACTTTTACGTCTTACGCATGCACGGACGATTCGGGTTCGCCCAAATAAGCGGCGATCACATGGGGATTATTCTGCACCGCGAGCGGCGCATCGTCGGCAATTTTGACGCCGCCATCCAGCACGATAATGCGTTCGCAGATTTCCATCACCATGCTCATGTGATGCTCGATCAACAAAACCGTCAAATTGAACTGCTTCCAAATCTGCAAAATAATCTGGGTCACATCGCGCGTTTCCGAAGGATTCATGCCGGAACTGGGTTCATCCAGCAACAGCAATTGTGGCCGCGTGGCCAGCGCGCGCACCATTTCCAGTTTGCGCTGGTCGCCATAGGATAAATTTCGCGCCGCGGTGTGGCGATGTGGCAATAGCCCAAAAATATCGAGCAGATCCAACGTTTCGCGACGGATTTGTTTTTCGCCTGCCACGTATTTACCGTTGTGAAACAGCGTGTCCATCAAGCCATATTCGGCGCGCGAGGTGCAGGCGCAACGCACATTGTCCTCCACCGATAAATCGGCGAAGAGCCGGATATTCTGAAAAGTGCGCGCGATGCCCATGGCGTTGAGACGATGCGGACGCTGGCTCTTTCCCGGGCTGGCAATGTTTTTGCCATCGAACCATAACTCGCCGCTAGTGGGCGCGTAGACGCCGGTGATAAGATTGAAAACGGTGGTTTTTCCTGCGCCGTTCGGCCCGATGATCGCCGCCATTTGCCCGCGCGGCAATTCAAAACTAAGCGGCGCCACCGCCGTCAATCCACCGAAACGAATCGACGCCTCGCGAAACTGCAACAAAGCGGGCGCGGAAGAAGATGCCAGAGAGGAAGTTGATTCGGTTGCAGACATAAAAATATCGCATCATATCTTGACCAATTTCGCTGCTTGGCACAAGCCATTTCCTAAAAGTTACTCAACTTGCTACCCGTCGAGATCATTCCCGCGAAGGCACAAATCCAGTGGAAGCGGCATCTTGCCGCTTGTTCTCCGGCGAGACGCCGGAGCCACGAGAATGACTTCCCGCCTTCGCGGGAATGACGAATACGAAATTTAATAGGTAGCAGGTTTGGCTCAAAAGTACTTTTAAGGAACAGCCTGCGGCATCACGCCGGCCTTTTTTAATTTTAAAAGTACTTTTTGATGATCCGCAAACCAGGCTGAGACCTGCTGCGCTGTGTGTTCGCCAATGCCGGGAACGGCTTCAATTGTTTGAGGAGTGGCTTGTGCGATTGTATCTAAATCATGAAATTGCGCCGCCAGTAATTCCGCTGAACGCGGCCCTACCCCATCAATCCCCAGCGCCACCAGAAAATGCGCCAGAGCCGGTTTTTTCGCTGCGCCAATTGCTGCCAACAAAGCCTCCGTGCGTTTTGCACCAAAACGGGGTAATTGTTCCAATTGCGTTTCTTGCAATAGAAAAATATCCGCGATGTCATGCACCAGGCCGGATTCCACTAATTGCTCTGCCAGCTTGGGGCCCAACCCGTGAATCGCCAGAGCCGGCGCGGATGCAGCGTGTTCGATTTGCCGCGCCAACATGGCCTTCTCCAAATTATCCGGCTCAGGCATTTTCCATGGTTGCTGGCTGCCATCGCGGCGCTCTTTGAGCACACGCACGATTTCGGGGATGATTTCATTCGCCTTATGTACCACCACGAAATCACCTGCCCGCACATCGAGCCGCCGCACTTCATCGATATTATGTAGAGAGGCGCGCCTGATTTGCGTGCCATCAATTTCCATCGGCTGCAATTCAGCCACCGGAGTGAGCGCGCCAGTGCGGCCCACTTGCAACGTGATGAAAAGTACTTTTGTGATCTTTTCCGCCGGCTCAAATTTCCACGCCACCGCCCAGCGCGGCTCATGACTATTGGCGCCCAGTTGATGTTGCCACGCCAACGAATTCACTTTGATGACCACGCCATCGGTGGGAAAATCGACGTTTTCCCGTGCGCTTTTCCAGTGCGCAATATACTGCCTGACTTCCTCCAATCCATGCGCGCGCTGGTTGTGATCATTAATGCGAAACCCCAATTGCTTCAATCCCTGCAACAATTCCCATTGCGAGGCAAAACTTATGCCGCGCGTTTCGCCCACGGCATAGGCGATGAATTGCAAATGGCGAGAAGCGGTCACTTGCGGATCATGCTGACGCACCGCGCCCGCGGCGGTGTTGCGCGGCGTGGCCCAATTCTCCCCTGTTTCGTTTTGCCGCCGGAATTCCGATAGCGGCATAAAAACCTCGCCGCGCACTTCCAATATCTCCGGAGCCGCGCCACGCAACACCAGCGGAACGCTGCGAATGGTGCGGATATTGGCCGTCACATCTTCGCCCACTTTACCGTTCCCTCGTGTGGACGCTGTCACCAGATGCCCTTTTCGATAGAGCAGCGAAATTGCCAGGCCATCCAGCTTGGGCTCGCACACATATTCCAGAGAATCGTCTAATGACAAATGCAGCCTTTGCCGCAGATCGTTTTCCCATTCGGCCAAAACTTTGTCCTGCCGAATATCGCGCAACGATAACATCGCAATGCGATGATTGACTTTAGAAAAATCATCATGCAGCGGCGCGCCGACACGCTGAGTGGGAGAATCCGGCGTGATCAATTGCGGAAACTGCGTTTCCAATGCGATCAATCGCCGCTTGAGCCGGTCATATGCGGCATCACTGAGTTGCGGATCATCCAGCACATAATAGCGATAATCGGCTTCATTAATCTGTTGCCGCAATGTGGCTATTTCCGCTCGGGCAGTTTCTAAAGTGCTTTTGGTAAAAGTACTTTTAGGAGCGCATGGCGCAGCGTTGACGAAGAAGAGTCCTGTGAAAGCCACGCAGATGAAGATACGGAGAAGTTTGGCAGGCATGCGATATTGTAACACATCGCGGCATTTGAAAAGTCACTCATTTCTACAAAAAAGTTCCACTTATTGATTTCGCGCCTCTCTCAAAAATGCCGCCAGCCATTGCCCATTTCTACCATTTTGCCATCCAGATAAAAACGCACCCGCGGCCCGGCTGCATCTGCCGGAACGCAATGACCAACATGATGCACCGCGGTGTTCGTGCTGGCATGAATCGCAGCAGCCACCTGATCGG
>Ga0182738_1000948_pt1 | contig 38005 bp, 35 predicted proteins | sample eDN5th30CBELigMG_FD_128876 | JGI IMG/M metagenome (GOLD analysis project Ga0182738, IMG submission 128876) | Enriched Miracle-Growth compost microbial communities from Emeryville, California, USA - eDNA 5th pass 30_C BE-Lig MG (version 2)... ...
AACCGTGATCGAGGCGCAGGGTCGCTGGGTCACGCCCGGCATCATCGACGTGCATTCGCATCTCGGCGTGTATCCGAGCCCCGCGGCGGATTCGCTCGCCGACGGCAACGAGATGACCAGCCCGGTGACGCCCAACGTCTGGGCAGAGCATTCGCTGTGGCCGCAGGACCCGGGCTTTCAGACGGCGCTCGAAGGCGGGGTGACCACGCTGCAGATCCTGCCGGGCTCGGCCAACCTGATCGGTGGCCGCTCGGTGGTGGTGAAGAACGTGCCGGCCGTGACCTACCAGGGGATGAAGTTTCCGCAGGCGCCGTACGGGCTGAAGATGGCCTGCGGTGAGAATCCCAAGCGCGTGTACGGCAGCCGCGGCCAGCCGCCCCAGACGCGCATGGGCAGCGTGGCCGGTTATCGGCAGGCCTTTCTCGATGCGCAGGACTACCAGCATCAATGGGACAAGTACCAGCAGGACCTGCGCAAGTATGAGAAGGAGCAGGCCGGCGGCAGGAAGCGCAAGGCCAAGGACGGGGATGAGCAGGCGCAGCCGCCGATCCCGCCCAAGCGGGACCTGAAGCAGGAGACGCTGGTCGGCGTGCTCAAGGGCGAGATCCGGGTGCACATCCATTGTTATCGCGCCGACGAGATGGCCACCATGCTCGACCTAGCCGACGAGTTCGGCTTCAAGGTCGCCGCGTTCCATCACGGCGTGGAGGCTTACAAGATCGCCGACCGGCTGGCCGAGAAGGGTGTGTGCGCGGCGCTGTGGGCGGATTGGTGGGGCTTCAAGCTGGAAGCCTTCGACGGCATCGAGGAGAACCTGGCGCTGGTCGATCGTCCCGACAACAGCTGCGCCATCGTGCATTCGGACTCCGAGGAGGGCATTCAGCGGCTGAATCAGGAAGCAGCGAAATCGATGGCGCGTGGCATACGCCTGGGATTGTCGATTCCGCCTGAACGTGCGATTCGCTGGCTGACTGCGAATCCTGCCAAGGCCTTGGGCTTAGGCGAGCGCGTCGGGACACTGGAGCCGGGCAAGATGGCCGACGTGGTGATCTGGAACCGCAGTCCTTTCAGCGTCTACGCGCTGGCGGAGCAGGTGTACATCGATGGCGCACTGGCCTTCGATCGGGCGCATCCGCGTCCTGAGCCCCGCTCCGATTTCATGCTGGGACAGCCGTTCGAGGGAGTGCTGCAATGAAAACTTCAATGCTCATCGCGGCGCTCGGCGCGCTTTGCATCATGATGCAACCGGCATCTGCCCAGGACGTGTTGATCCGCGGCGCCACGGTTTACACCCTTGCTGCGCAAGGCACACTCGAGAACACGGATGTCCTGGTGCGCTCCGGCAAGATTGCTGCGGTCGGCAAGGGACTGACCGCAGCGGAAGGCGCGAAAATCATCGACGCGAAGAATCGCCCGCTCACGCCCGGCCTGTATGCCGGGTTGTCGAACATCGGCATCAGCGAGGTCGAGGCGGAACCGTCGACGGTGGATGCGACGCTGAATTTCACCGCGCCGGCCTGGCATCAGCAGTGGCGGCCCGAGTTCGACGTAACCCGTGCCTACAACCCGCGCTCGGTCGTTATTCCCGTGGCGCTGGTCGAGGGCCTGACGTGGACGGTGCTTTCGCCGGCCAGTGGCGATGGTGTCGTTGCCGGGCAGGGCGCAGCGATGACCCTGGACGGTCGCTACGACGCGGTTCTCGATGGCAGCCGCTCGCTGTTCGTCGATTGGGATGGGCCCGGTCCGATCTCCGGCGGCAGTCGCGCAGCGCTCTACATGTTGTTCGATCAGGCGATCCGCGAGGTGCGCGCTGGCGGCGCGGTGAACGAGCAATCGCTGCTGCACCCTGCCGGACGCGAGGTGTTGAGCGGCTATCTCAACGGCGGCCGTGTCGTCTTTCACGTCGATCGCGCTGCGGACATTCGTGCCGTGGTTGCCTTTGCACGGCGTAACGGCATGAAGCCCGTGATCAGCGGCGGCGCCGAGGCCTGGCTGGTTGCCGACGAGCTTGCGCGCGCCGGTGTGCCGGTCATTCTCAATTCCTTGCAGAACCTGCCTGGAAGTTTCAACACCATCGGCGCACGTCTCGACAACGCCGCGCTGCTGCAGAAGGCCGGAGTGCGGATCGCGTTCTCGCCCAACGATGTGTACAACGCACGCAAGATCCGGCAGCTCGCCGGCAATGCCGTTGCGCATGGCCTGCCCTGGGATGCGGCGCTTGCGGCGCTCACCACGACACCGGCGGAAATTTTCGGCCTCGGCGCCTCACGCGGTCGTATCGCGCCCGGCCAGGTGGCCGACCTGGTGCTGTGGGATGGCGATCCGCTCGAAGTGACCACTGTCGCCGACCAGGTGTGGGTCGGCGGCCGTGCCATCCAGATGCGTTCGCGCCAGAGCGAGTTGCGCGACCGTTACTTCACCCCGGGCGCCAGTCGGTGAAGGGTCTATTGCGGTAGTCTGGTTTCAGGGGCAAGGCTGTCGCGCGTACTGGCAAGATGCCAGTCGCGCGACGGTGCCTGCCCCCAGCTCTGCAATGGTGCTGACGTAGCCGCCGCAGTAATCTAGCGTCCATGCAAGAGCCCACATTCAACGATGTCCTGGCAGCCCGCGACCGGCTGTCAGGCCAGGCGGTCATGACGCCGCTGCTGCGCGTCGCGGAGCTGGATCGGCGGACTGGCGGAACGATCCTGGTGAAGCCGGAGAACCTGCAGGTCGCGGGTGCTTTCAAGTTTCGCGGTGCGTACAACAGGTTGGTGCAGCTCGATGCCGATGCACGTTCCCGGGGTGTGGTCGCCTGGTCCTCAGGCAATCACGCTCAAGGTGTAGCGGCAGCAGGGATGCGGCTGGGAATTCGCACCACCATCGTGATGCCTGCCGATGCGCCGGCCATCAAGGTCGAGAACACGCGGCGCATGGGGGCCGAAGTCGTTTTCTACGACCGTTACAAGGACAACCGTGAATTGATCGGGCGCCAGTTGTCCGAGCAGAGCGGCGCGACCATCGTGCCTCCGTATGAAGATCCGCACATCATCGCAGGCCAGGGAACGGTCGGCCTGGAGATGGCCGCGCAGGCGAAGGATCTGCATGGCGCGAAGCTGGATGCGGTGCTGGTGCCTTGCGGTGGCGGCGGACTGATCGGTGGCTGCGCACTCGCGCTCGCTGGTACGAGCCCCGGCACCAAGGTCTACTGCGTGGAGCCCGAAGGTTACGACGATACGACGCGCTCGCTGGCAAGCGGTACACGCCAACAGTCGATCAAGGGCGCTCCATCGCTATGTGACGCGCTCATGGCGCCGACGCCCGGCGAGCTGACGTTCCAGATCAATCGGCGACTGCTGGCGGGTGGTTTCGCGGTCAGCGACGAGATGGTGCTGGCGGCGATGCTGTTCGCCTGGCGGGAATTGAAGCTGGTCATAGAGCCGGGCGGCGCCGTTGCACTCGCCGCCGTGCTGCACGGTGCGATCGACTGCACCGGCAAGACCATCGGCATCGTGCTGAGCGGCGGCAACGTCGATGCCGAGCTCTATCGACGAGCGCTGCAGTAAATACGACTCAGGAGTGCTGCTTTCTGCGGTGATCGCAATCAGCCGCCTGATGAGGCGCCGCTGTGCCTGCCTGTCACTCCCGCGTAGGCGGGAGTCCATCTTGCTGACTCGATGGATTCCTGCCTTTGCTGCGCGCGGCAATGACGAGAAATCGAGCAAATCAGACTTCCCGCGGCGATCTCAGATCGTAAAGCCTTCGCGCTTCAACGGCAGCGTGCGCACACGATGTCCGATCGCGGAGAAGATCGCGTTGCAGACGGCTGGCGCCAATGGCGGCAATGCCGGCTCACCGCATCCAGTGGGCGAGTAGTCGCTCTGGATGAAGTGCACTTCCACCTGCGGCGCCTGCGCGATACGCAGCAGCGGATAGCGATCGAAGTTGGTCTGCTCGATGCGGCCGTTCTCGATCGACAGCTCCAGCCCCAGCGCGGTGCTCAGGCCGTCGATCACCGAGCCCTGGCACTGGTTCTCGGCGCCGCTCAGGTTGACGACGGGACCGATGTCGCCGGCGACCACCACGCGATGCACGATGATCTTCTTGTTGTCATCCACGCTGACATCAGCCACTTCGGCAAAGTGACCGGCGTGGCTGAAATGGAACGCCAGGCCGAGCGCGCGGCCTTTCGGCTGCGGCTTGCCCCAGCCTGCTTTTTCCGCAGCGAGCTTCAGCACGCCGGCAGCGCGTCCGGTGTTCAGCGCGAACTCATTGTTGGGCGTGAGCCAGCGCGGCTTGCCCATGATTTCGAGCAGGAACTCCAGATGATCGCGCTTGGCGGTGCTGGAAAGCTCGTGCAGGAAACTCTGGACCGCGAATGCAATCGAGTTCGAACGCGGCGCACGCCACCAGCCGGTGGGGATCTGCGATGGCAGCTTGGTCTGCGTCAGGCGGAAGTTCGGCACCAGCAGCGCGGGGAATTCGTCCGGCGCGATTTCGCCCGCCAGCACCGGCTTTTCACCATCGGTGCTGAAGGTGATGAAGTGATCGCCCCAGGCCACCAGCTTGCCTGATTCATCGACGCCGCCGCGGAACGAGTGGAAGCCGCCGACACGATAGAAGTCGTGCTGCATGTCGTCTTCGCGCGTCCATTGCAGCTTCACCGGCACGCCGGCCTGCTTGGAGATCTGCGCTGCTTCGCACATGTAGTCGTTCATCAGACGCCGGCCGAAGCCGCCGCCGACGCGGGTCTGGTGGATCGTGACTTTTTCCGGAGCGATTCCCAGCACGCCGGCGATCAGTTTCAACGCACCATCCGGCGTTTGCGTGGGCGCCCAGATTTCAACGGCGCCGTCGCGATAGGAGGCGGTGCAGTTCTGCGGCTCGAGCGTTGCATGAGAGACGTAGGGGTAGGTGTAGAAGGCTTCCACGGTTTTCGCGCCCGTGATGGCCTTGTCGAAATCGCCGACGGATTTCAGCGTTTCCGCGCCTTCCTCGCTGGCGAGCTTGCGTGCCTGCGCCGCGGCTTGGGTCCAGCTGTCCTTCGATGCCGCGGATTCATCCCAGTCGACTTTCAGCTGGCGCCGGGCGCTGATCGCTGCCCAGGTCGAAGTGGCCAGGATAGCCACACCGGGCATGACTTCGGTGGGCTTGCCAGTGCCGTCGACCACGAAGGCGTTGGTGACGCCGGGCAGCTTCTTTATCTGGTCCAGGTTCGCCGAGCGCACCTTGCCGCCGACGGCGGGACATTTCTCGAACACGGCGTACTGCATGTTCGGCACCACCTGGTCGATGCCGAACAGCGGCTGGCCGGTGACGATCTGCAGGTTGTCGACACCGCTGACGCGCGTGCCGAGCAGTTTGAAGTCCTTGCGATTCTTGAGCTGCACCGACTTCTCGTCGGGAACCGGCAGCGCCGCTGCTTTCTCGGCCAGCGCGCCGTAGTCGAGCGAACGGTTGCTGGCCTTGTGGGTCGCCACGCTGTTCGCGGTTGTGATCTCGGATTCGGCGACGTTCCATTGTTTTGCTGCTGCGGACACGAGCATGGCTCGCGCCACGGCGCCCGCGCGTCGCAGTTGCTCCCACGCAGTGGGAATCGAGCGTGAGCCGCCGGCGCTTTGACGGCCGTACACGGCCGGGTTGATCGCAGCCTGTTCGACCTTCACGCGCGACCAGTCCGCGTCCAGTTCTTCCGCCACGATCATGGGGAACGCAGTCTTGATGCCCTGGCCGAGCTCCGGGCCCTTCGAATAAATGGTGATGGCGCCATCGGGCGAAATACGCAGGAAGGCGTTGGGCGCGAAAGTCCTGGCAGCATCGCCGCCGGCGGCCGATGCGACCGATTCATCGCCCATGTAGAAAGCGAGCACGAACCCGCCGCCTGCCAGGCCGGCGAGCTTCAGGAAGGAGCGTCGATTCACGGCAACCGGAAGCGGTGCGCGCGCTTCGACCATGCGCGCGATTTCCTGCAGATAGTCGTCGCTCGAGAACAAGGTGGTTTCAGCTGCGCTCATGTCCTTGCCCCTCATTCATGAGCCGCTTTGGCAGCGGCGTGAATGGCTTTGCGAATGCGGATGTAGGTGCCGCAGCGGCACAGGTTGCCGCTCATGGCCGCATCGATGTCGGCGTCCGTCGGCTCGGGAACCCGCTGCAGCAGCGCTGTCGCCGACATGATCTGTCCAGCCTGGCAATAGCCGCATTGCGCGACGTCGTGTTCGATCCAGGCGGCCTGCACCGCGTTCAGCTTGCCGTCGGGGCCCGCCAGCCCCTCGATGGTCGTGACTTTCTGTCCCGCGATGGCCGAGACCGGCACCGAACAGGAGCGCATCGGGCTGCCGTTCACATGCACGGTGCAGGCGCCACATTGCGCCACGCCGCAGCCGTACTTGGTGCCGACCAGATTCAGGCGATCCCGCAATACCCACAGCAGCGGCGTGTCCGGGTCGAGGCCATCCAGCTCGTGCTCTTTGCCGTTGACGTTCAGTCGCATGGGAAATCTCTCGTGAAATGCGCCGGAAAGGAAAAGAGTCAGGCGCCGGATTGTTCCACGGCCGGCGTTGCCATAACAGCCTGCCGCGAGATTCCGCGCAGTGGCATCGCAGGCGCCTGCCAAGGACGACGCTCTCGTATAGAATCGTCTTGCGCTGCGGTAGCCGCGCTAAGCGTTTTCCCCAAGGAGATGACTCTTGAGCGACAGCCCTTCTGCCGCGATCGACGGCGCCATTGCCACCGACGTGGTCATCGTCGGTGCCGGCCCCTGCGGCCTGTTCCAGATTTTCGAGCTGGGTCTGCTGGGCATCCATGCCCATGTGGTCGATTCGCTGAAACATCCCGGCGGGCAGTGCAGCGAGCTGTATCCGGAAAAGCCCATCTACGACATTCCGGCATTGCCCGTGTGCGGCGCGCAGGAGCTGGTGGACCGGCTGCTGCAACAGGCCAAGCCCTTCAACGCACAGTTCCACCTGGGCGAGGAGGTCACGGAGCTGAAAGTGCTCGAAGACCACAGCTTCCTGCTGCGCACTTCGCAGGACACCCGGTTCCACGCCAAGGCCGTGATCATTGCCGGCGGGCTCGGCTCGTTTCAGCCGCGTCGGCTTGCTGTGGAAGGCGCGGAGCCGTTCGAGGGCTCACGCATCCATTACAAGGTGAAGAGCGCGGCCGAATTCACCGGCAAGAACCTGGTCATTTTCGGCGGCGGCGATTCGGCGCTGGACTGGACGCTGGAGTTCGCGGGCAAGGCCCGCAGCGTCACGCTGGTGCATCGACGGCCCGAATTCCGGGCGGCGCCTGCCTCGGTGGCCCGGATGCGCGACCTGGTCGCACACGGCAGCATCAAATACGTGGAAGCCATCGCGCAGTCGGCGATCGTCGAGGGCGGTGAATTCCGCGGTGTGCGGGTGAAGAGGAGCGACGGCCAGCTGGAAGATCTGCCTGCCGATCACGCGCTGGTGTTCTTCGGCCTGCATCCCAAGCTCGGTCCCATTGCCGAATGGGGGCTGGGCATCGACAAGCGCGCCATCACGGTCGACACCGAGAAATTCCAGACCAACATCCCGGGCGTGTTCGCCATCGGCGATATCAACACCTACCCGGGCAAGAAGAAGCTGATCCTGTCGGGCTTCCACGAGGCGGCGCTGGCGGCGTTCGCGGTGGCTGCGCAGCTGAATCCGGCCAAGAAGATTCCGCTGCAGTACACGACCACCAGCCCGATCATGCACAAGCGTCTCGGGGTTCCGGACTGACACTTCGGATGAATGCCCGCAGGGTCTGCCCCTGCGGGCGCACCTTGCGGCATCGGCGGTGACTTTCCGGTCACGCGATGCTTATCAGCTCATATCCAAAGTTTATTTAGCGGTCCCGAGAAGGCGGCTACAGTCGGGCGCATGTATCGGCACGATCATGCAGCCAACCTTCCAGGGCCCGCGGCCAGGCGCCGGCTCGTCAAGCAGCGTGAGCTGATCGTCGATGACTGGCGGTATGCGGAGGAGGATCCGCTCGGTCGCGAGCGCGCCCTGATCCTGCCTTTCGCCCGCTGGAGAGAAGAGCGCGAGCGCTGGTGGTTGTGGGACGGCCGCCTCGGCGTGCGTATCGGGCCGACCGATCCGGTCGCGGAGCTGGAGCACGACTTCCTGCGGCTCGCACTGGTCGCCATCGAGTTCGGCGACCTGGGAGAATCCCGCAGCTACAACCAGGCGCAGCTGCTGCGCAAGCGCTACGGATTCACCGGCGAGCTGCGCGCCATCGGCAAGATCCAGCTCGATCAGCTGCCCGTCATGCCCCGTTACGGCTTCGACGCGTTCGAGCTGCCGAAGAACGTGAACATCGAGGAGGCGCTGGCGGCCTTCGACGATTTTGCCGTTGCCTATCAGCCGGCCGTCGACAATGGCCTGAGCCTGCAGCGGCGCGCGGTATAAGTACTCGTTCGCGCTGCGCTCTCGCGCAGCGTACACAGGCTGCTTCCCTGATTCGTCATTCCCGCGCAGGCGGGAATCCATCCGAATCGCCAGAGGGACTCCCGCCTACGCGGGAGTGACGAGTAAATCTCGAATGCCCCTAACCGACGTGCTCGCGAGCGGCATCCTCCTGCAATCCATTGCTTGCCGCTGCTGCCAGGTCCGTGAACTGCAATGCAGCCAATCGGGCATACAGCGGATTGGTTTCCAGCAACTCTGCATGCGTGCCGATCGCGACGATCCGGCCGTGATCCATCACCACGATGCGGTCGGCTTTCAGAATCGTGGCCAGCCGGTGCGCGATGATGATGGTGGTGCGGTGCTGCATCAGGCGCTCCAGTGCTTCCTGCACGTAGCGCTCGCTTTCTGCATCGAGCGAGCTGGTCGCTTCGTCGAGCAGCAGAATCGGCGGATCTTTCAGCAGGGCGCGCGCGATGGCGATGCGCTGGCGCTGGCCGCCTGACAGCCGCGCGCCGCGTTCACCGAGAAAAGTATCGTAGCCATCGGGTAGCTCACGGATGAAGGCATCCGCGCCGGCAGCGCGCGCTGCCGCTTCGATTTCGGCATCGGTCGCGGTCGGTCGGCCGTAGCGAATGTTCTCCCGGGCGCTGGTGCCGAACAGCATGGTTTCCTGCGGCACCAGTCCGATGCGCTGGCGCACGTCTTCGGGCGCCGCGCGTGCGATGTCCACGCCGTCGATGAGAACGCGGCCATCTGCCGGATCGTAGAAGCGCAGCAGCAGCTGGAAGGTGGTGCTCTTGCCGGCGCCGGACGGTCCGACGAAGGCGATGTTCTCGCCGGACCGGATATCGAGCGTGAAGTTGTCGAGCGCCTGTGTGTCCTGCCGCGACGGATAGCGGAACGTTACGTGCTCGAAGCGAATCTGCCCGCGCGAGGGCGTGGGAAACGTCTGCGGATTCTCGGGAGCGACGATCGTCGGCGTCGCGTTCTTGAGCTCGACCAGCCGCTCCATGGCGCCCGCAGCGCGTTGCACTTCACCCCACATTTCACTCAGTGCCGCAGCGGCGGTGCCTACGTAGACGGCATAGATCAGGAACTGGCTCAGCTCGCCCGGCGTCATCTCGTGTGCCAGCACCCGATGCGCGCCCTGCCAGAGCACGAACGTGATCCCGCCGAACACCGTCATGGTGCCGAACGCGGTCAGCAGTGCTCGCACCTTGGTGCGCTTCACGGCGGTGGTGAAAGAGCTTTCGACCGCTTGGTCGTAGCGCTTGCTGTGCAGCGACTCCAGCGTGAAGGCCTGCACGGTCTGCATGGCGTTCAGTGTCTCGCCCGCCAGGCCGCTGGTATCGGCGATGCGGTCCTGTGCCAGGCGCGAGAGCGTACGCAGCTTGCGACCGACTATGATCAACGGCGCGATCACCAGCGGGATCAGCAACAGGATCATGGCGGTGAGCGACGGACTGGTGACGACCAGCAGCGCCAGCGCACCGAACAGCTGAATGGCCGAGCGCAGCGTGATCGAAAGGTTCACGCCGGAGATCGACTGCACCAGCGTGGTGTCGGTGGTCAGCCGCGACAGTACTTCGCCGGTGCGCGTGACCTCGAAGAAGGTCGGATCCATGCGCATCACGCGCCGGTAGATATCGGACCGTAGATCCGCCACCACGCGCTCGCCCAGCCAGGTGACCAGATAGAAGCGCAGCGCTGCGAACGTGCCGAACGCGGCAGCGGCGGCAAGGAAAGCGACGAAGTAAAGATCGAGCGTGGCGGCGTCCTGCACCACCATGCCCTGGTCGATCACGTTGCGGAACGCCATCGGCAGCACCAGCATGGCGCTGGATGCGATCAGCAGCGCGCACAGCGCCAGCACCAGGGTCGTGCGGTAGTTGCGCAGGTATGGCCACAGCGACCGCAGCGGTTTCAGGGAGCGTGATTTCGGTCGATCGGGAAGTGAGTGGGGCATGGTTCTCGTCGTTGTGCCGCTGATGCGGCTAGCGATACACCGGCAGCTGTACGTCCGCGAACAGGGCCTCGACGTCGGCAGCGCTGGCGGCGTTGCCGGCGCGATCGACCAGGCGGCGGGTCAGATGCGGAGCGAGCAGTTGCAGGAAGTCGTACATGTAGCCGCGCAGCAGCGCGCCTTGGTGAAAACCGGCCCAGGTCGAATGGGCCGGGAACAGGTGGGACGCATCGATCGACACCAGATCCGCATCCTCGCGCGCATCGACCGCCATGCTGGCGACGATGCCGACGCCGAGGCCCAGGCGCACGTAGGTCTTGATCACGTCCGCATCCCGCGCCGTGAGCGCAAGGTGCGGGGTGATGCCGGCGCGCGCAAAGATCTGTTGCAGCGATGACGGCCCGCTGAAACCAAAGACGTACGTGACGATCGGATATTTGCCCAGGGTCTCGATGGTCACCTTGGACTCGTGGGTGAGCGGGTGGCCGTACGGCACCACGATGCGCCGGTGCCAGCGATAGCAGGGCAGCAGCACCAGGTTGGCGAACAGCTCCTGCGAGCCGGTGTTGATGGCGAAATCGATGCGATCGCGTGCCGCCATGTCGGCGATCTGCTCGGCCGTGCCCTGGTGCAGGTGCAGCTCCACTTCCGGGTAGCGCTCGCGGAACTTGCGCAGCACCTGCGGCAGCACGTAGCGGGCCTGGGTGTGGGTGGTGCCGATCGACAGCGAGCCGCGGCCGTCGCCTTTCTGCTCGTCCGCCAGGCGCTTGATGCTCTGCACTTCCTTGAGGATCTTCTGCGCCCGCTCGATGACCCGTTTGCCGGCCGGCGTGACCCGGGTCAGGTTGCGTCCCTGGCGCAGGAAGATCGGAAAGCCCAGCTCGTCCTCCAGCTGCTTCAGCTGCTTGGAGACGCCCGGCTGGGAAGTGTGCAGCTTCTCGGCCGCGGCGGTGATGTTCAGGTCGTTCTCGGCAATGGCCGCCAGATAGCGTAATTGTTGTAGTTTCATGGGCTTGAATGTACCCGAACGATAGCTCGCGAAGTCATAACGCGGCCGCATCATGACAGAACAAAAGGGTCTTTCCCTGGTTATAAGCCGGTTAGATACAGTCGCTGCGGCCTCAAGAATCACCGGCTTACGTCACGCCTTCGCAGCGAAAGAAGAATCCATGACCTCGTCCACGCCTTCCGTCAGCCCGGCCACCGGTCTGGAGCCGCTCTCACCCCGCCTGCAATCCCTGGTTCAGAACACGCGCGCGCTGCTGGAGCATGCGGTGCGCGAGTACCAGGACGTGGTGTATTCGAACAGCCTGGGCGCGGAGGCGATGGTACTCACCGACATCATTGCCGCCAACGTGCCTGAAATCGAGATCTTCACGCTGGATACCGGCCGGCTGCCCGACGAAACGCTGGCCCTGCTGGATCGCCTGGAGCGCCGCTACCAGCGCCGCATTCCGGTGTTCTATCCCGATGCCGCGGCGCTCGAGCAGTACGTGCGCGACAACGGCATCAACGGCTTCTACCTGGGGCTGGAAGAGCGCCAGACCTGCTGCGGCATCCGCAAGATCGAGCCGTTCCGCCGCGCCATCGCCGGCCACAAGGCCTGGGTGACGGGCGTGCGCCGCGAACAGTCGGCCGAGCGTGCCCACGGCGAACCGCTTGCCTGGGACGAGCGCTACGGCCTGTGGAAAGTGAGCCCCATGCTGGAGTGGAAGGAAGAAGACGTGTGGGCCTACATCAAGGCGCGCAATCTTCCGTACAACCCGCTGCATGACAAAGGCTTCCCGAGCATCGGCTGCGCCCCGTGCACGCGGGCGATCGAGCCGGGCGCCGACCCGCGCTCGGGCCGCTGGTGGTGGGAGAATCCGGAATCGCGCGAGTGCGGTCTGCAGCCGCGTCGCCGTGTCATTCCGATCAAGGTCGAGCCGCGTCGCGCGGCTGGGCAATAACGCGCACACGAATCGCAGTCCATGGACTATTTCCCGATCTTTCTGCGTCTGGCGAACGAACCGGTGCTGGTGATCGGCGGCGGTGAGGTTGCGGCGCGCAAGATCGAGCTGCTGCTGCGTAGCGGCGCCAAGGTGACGGTGGTCGCACCGGCGCTGATCGATTCTCTGCGCCAGACAGCGATCACCGGCCGCATCGCGCATATCGCCCACGAATTCCAGCCGCAGCATCTCGACGGCATGCGTCTCGCCATCGCCGCCACCGATAAGCATTCGGTGAATGCCTGGGTGGCGCATCAGGCCGAGCGACGCAATATTCCAGTCAATGTGGTCGACGACCGCGAGCTGTCGCGGTTCATCGTGCCGGCGATCGTCGATCGCTCGCCGGTGATCGTCGCGGTTGGCAGCAGCGGCGATGCGCCGGTGCTGACGCGACGGCTGCGCGAGAAATTCGAATCGCTCCTGCCGCAGGGGCTGGGTGCATTGGCGAGGCTCGCCGGAAAGCTGCGTCCCGTCATCAAGGCGCGGGTCGAGAAACCGGCCGCGCGCCGCCGCTTCTGGGAAAACTTCTTCGACGGTCCGATCGCCAGCGATGTGCTGGCCGGTCGCCTCGACGCCGACAAGGAGCTCACCGAGCTCAACATCAACGACGTGCTGCGCAGCGTGAACGCGACGGACACACCGCCAGGCGAAGTCGTGCTGGTCGGTGCCGGGCCCGGCGATCCGGGCTTGCTCACTCTGCGGGCGCTGCGGGCTTTGCAGAATGCCGACATCGTGCTGTACGACCGCCTCGTCTCGGAAGAAGTGCTCGATCTCGCCCGTCGCGATGCCGAACTCGTTTATGTCGGCAAGGCCGCGGGCAAAGCGCACGTTTCGCAGGACGAGATCAATGCGCTGCTGATCAAGCTCGCGCGCGCTGGCAAGCGCGTGTGCCGGCTCAAGGGCGGCGATCCCTTCATCTTCGGTCGCGGCGGCGAAGAGCTGGAAGCGCTCGCGGCGGAAGGCATCCGCTTCGAAGTCGTGCCCGGTGTCACTGCGGCGGCCGGCTGCGCTGCTTATGCGGGCATTCCGCTGACCCATCGCGATCATGCGCAGGCGCTGACGCTGGTGACCGGTCACGGCAAGGATGAGACCGACAACATTGATTGGCAGGCACTGGCGCGACCGGGCCAGACCGCCGTGTTCTACATGGGACTCGGCCACCTGCAACGCATCGTCGCCAATCTGCGCAAGCACGGTGCTCCCGCCGAGCGCGCGGCTGCCGTCATCGAGCAGGGCACGCGTTCGGGCCAGCGCGTCGTGACGGCGACGCTGGCCGATCTGGCTGCGAAAGTTGATGAAGCAGGTGTCGAATCGCCGGCGTTGCTGATCGTCGGCGAAGTGACGCGTCTGCACGAGACGCTGCGCTGGTTCAACGCCGGCGCGGCGGGTGATGTATCGCAAGGTTTGTTCGCGTTGACCCATATTTCCCACGGGAGGCGCTCCGCATGAGCAGCCGACACACCATCCGGCAGGGATTCGCCGACACCATCGGCCACACTCCACTGATCCGGCTGACCCGCTTCAGCGAAGAGACCGGTTGCGAGATCCTCGGCAAGGCCGAGTTCCTGAATCCCGGCGGTTCGGTCAAGGACCGCGCCGCGCTCGCCATCATCGAAGATGCCGAGCGCAGCGGCCGGCTCAAGCCCGGCGGCACCGTCGTCGAAGGCACAGCGGGCAACACCGGCATCGGGCTGGCGCACGTCTGCAACACGCGCGGCTATCGCTGCATCATCGTGATGCCGGACAACCAGTCGCCCGAGAAATATCAGACGATCGAAACCATCGGCGCAGAAGTGCTGCGCGTGAAGACGGTTCCGTACGCGGACCCGAATCATTACCAGAAGATTGCCGGCCGGCTCGCCGCCGAGCTGCCTGGCGCCGTCTGGGCGAATCAGTTCGACAACACTGCCAACCGCGATGCGCACGAGCGCACCACCGGACCGGAAATCTGGGAGCAGACCGAAGGCCGTATCGATGCCTTCGTCGCCGCGACCGGTACGGGCGGCACGCTGGGCGGCATCTCGCGTTTCCTGGCGCGCCAGACCAACGACCGCGGCGCCAAGGTGCGGATCGCGCTCGCCGATCCACAAGGCAGCTCGCTGTATCACTGGCTGCGTCACGGCGAGCTGAAGGCGACCGGCCCCGGCTCGATCACCGAAGGCATCGGCATCGGCCGCGTCACCGCCAATCTCGAAGGTTCGCCGATCGACGAAGCGCTGCACGTCACCGACGTGGAGTGCGTGAACACGGTCTACCGGCTGCTGCGTGAGGAGGGATTGTTCCTCGGTAGCACCAGCGGCGTGAACGTCGCGGCTGCGGTGCAGATCGCGCGCCGGCTCGGCCCAGGTCACACCATCGTGACCATCCTCTGCGACACCGGCGCCAAGTACCAGTCGCGCCTTTTCAACCGGAAATGGCTGGCAGACAAAGGTCTGCTCGAAGCGGCCGGCCTGACGCAGTCGCTCGGGCAGCAGCCCGGTGGTTCGCTGCTGGAGACGCCTCGCGTCGTCGACGGCGGTTATCAGCAACGACTGCGCGCCTAGATAAGGTCTGGTTGACTCATCCTTGGGTCATTCCCGCGCAGGCGGGAATCCATCCGAGTCAGCAGGATGGACTCCCGCCCCCGATGCGCGCGGGACGGGCAATCCAAAGCGTTCCTGAATCCGAACGTCATTTGCCGATAAACAAATGGCTGCGGCCGGGGTAGTATCGGCCGCATGCTGTATCGGCCAGTTGTCACGACCACACGTCTCACGATCCTGGGCTTGGTGCTCGGTGTCGTGGCGGCCTGTCATGCGCCTCCCGAGGTCCGTCCCGCGCTGCCGGCTTCGCCGTTGCAGCTGCTCGGGTCCGAGCCGTTGCAAGTGCCTGAGAATTGCCAGGCCGTGGGCAGTGTTTTTGTAGCCTTCACCGTCGAGCGCAACGGCACGACCCGCGATATCCAGCCTGCGGCCGCTCCGCCTTGCCTGCAGCAGGCACTCACCGCGTGGGTGGCCTCGTTCCGCTATTCGTCACAGGCTGGGCAGGTTCCCGCCAGTATCGAGTGGCTTCAGGTCGAGGGCCGCAAGGGCACCTGATCCGCTTCCTGTCCGCGAGTCTCGCGTCCTGCCCGGGCTGAGCGACTGGGCCGCCAATCGCGCTTTCCATTTCGATTTTCCGGTGCGTGATTCGCTGCATCGGCAAATATCCCGTCCTGGACAGTAAGTCGGCAGGCGGCCGCTCGAGTACGCCAGCCCAAATCCGATCGACCCGCCCGCAACCTTTCGTCGCGCCACCGCATCACAAAGCTGTCGTCACAGTGCGGAAAAAGCGATCGGTCATGAAACAGAAGATCCTGTGGAGCGTGCTTGCGGTGGTGCTGCTGGGCGCGCTCGGTGCTTACATAGCGACGCGGCCCGAACCCGCTGACACACGTTTCACCGGCGCCTATGCCCTCGAGGGCGGCCCGCTGGTGTTCATCACGCCGCGTGAAGGCAAGGTGTTGCGATATCGCACGATGGATGGCGAGACCGGCGCGTTGTGGCCAGTCGCCGACGGTCAGTACGAAGGTGGCAGCGGCTGGAGCGAGCGCGAACCGGTGGTGAATCGTATCCGCTTCGAGATGGAGGGCGGCAAGCCCAGCGGTTTCATCTGGGAACGCTCCGGAAGCCCGACACGCCACGCCAAGGCGCTGCATCTCGTCGAAAAGCAGTTCACGTTTAAGAGCGGCGACCTGACGTTGCGCGGCAAGCTGGTGCTGCCGGCGGGCACGGGTCCGTTTTCCACCGTGGTCATGGTGCACGGTTCCGAAGACTTCAGCGGCGTCGACTATTACTTCGAGCCCTACATGTGGGCCGCCAACGGTTTCGCCGGGCTGGTGTTCGACAAGCGCGGCACCGGTGAATCGCAGGGAAAGTTCACGGCGAACTTCCGCGTGCTCGCGGACGACGTGGTCGCCGCGGTGAGTTGGTTGCGTACCCAGAAGGAGGTCGATGGCACGCGGATTCACCTGGCCGGTTTCAGTCAGGGCGGCTGGATCGCGCCGCTGGCGGCGCTCAAGGACGGTCACATCCGCAGCCTGCTGATCGGCTTCGGCCCGCTGGTGCCGGTCATCGACGAGGATCGCTGGGGCTATGTGTATCCGATGCGCCAGCAGGGGTTCGGCGACGCGGCGCTGGCGCAGGTGGATCGTCTGAACGCGGTGGTCGCCGACATCGTCGACCGCGGCCAGGATCGCTGGAGCGAATTGGGCCGGATGCTGGAGGAGTCGCGCAACGAGCCGTGGATGGCGGCGATGAAAAGCGGCGATTCCATGCTGGCCGAGATCGCCAAGGCCAAGCTGCCGATGTGGGCGGTGCGGCTGTACGCGGACTGGAAATACGATCTCGGTAGCGAGGTGCCGTTCATCGACCGGCTCTACGATCCGGTGCCGACCGCGGCGGCGCTGACGACGCCGAGCCTGTGGATCTTCGGCGGCCAGGACTCGAGCATGCCGACGCAGTGGACGCTCGATCAGCTCGCCAAGCTGCAGGCGGCCGGCAAGCCCATCGATGACCTCATCTACCCGGACGCCGACCACGGCATCGTGCGCTTCGAGAGCGACGGCAACGGCGGACGCCGCGACCTGGGCTACGAGCCGGACTACTTCAAGCGCCAGATCGAATGGTTCCGTGCGCACTAGCGGTCGGTAGCGGCTAATGCCCGATTAATTTCCGGCTGATTCCCGGCAACGGCTCTGTACTCCGTCATTCCCGCGAATGATTCAAAGGGGCTTGTGTCATTCCCGCGAAAGCGGGAATCCACGGGGACGCTGGCCTGGCGGGCCTGATGGGACGGCGGCGGGAAAATCGGGTTACGCTTGCGCTGCTCCAGGTTCCCAGGCTTCAGACTCATGACGGATCGTTCGACCCGCGCAATTCCCTTCGCGGATTTGCTGCAACACCGGCTCACCCGGCGACAGCTGCTCGACACCGGCCTGGCGCTCGCACCGCTGGCAGCGGCGCCGGCACTGCTCAAGTCGGCTGATGCGGCTAACAACACGCAGGACGCCCTGAGCTTCGCGGCGATCCGCGGCAGCAGCGCCGACACGGTCGTACTGCCGCCCGGTTACACCTACGACATCGTCGCCCGCTGGGGCGACAGTCTCAGCCCGGCGGTGCCGGATCTCGACGCTGCGCGGCTGACGAAAGGCGTGCTGTTCGAGCCGCAGGCGGCCGAGCACCAGCGCGGCCAGTTCGGTCAGAACTGCGATGCGATCCATTTCTTCCCGCTGGACCGGCGCGGCGATCGCGGCATCCTGTGCGTCAACAACGAATACACCGACGATGCACTCATGTTCATCGGGCATCCCGGTTTCGTGGGCGCGATCAAAGGCAAGGGCCTGGACTACGTGCGACAGCATCCGCAGGTCGTGCCGGTTACGCAGGCGGCGCAAGGCGTCTCTGTGATCGAAGTGGCGCGCCGGCGTGGGCGGTGGCAAATGGTCAAAGGCTCCCGCTTCAACCGACGCATCACCGCGACCACGCCGAGCGACGTCGGTGGGCCGGCACGTGGCAGTGCGTTGATGCGAACGAAGGCCGATCCGAACGGCACGCGCGTGCTCGGAACATTTGCCAATTGCGCCGGCGGCGAAACTCCCTGGGGCACTTATCTGACCGCCGAAGAAAACATCCAGGATTACTTCGGCAACCTCGCTGGACTGCGCTCTCGCGCCGACGCCGATTCGTTCGTCGTGGATGCGCACCGGCGTTTCCGGATGTGGGACAACGCATCGCTTTACGGCTGGGAAGTGGTCGACGCTCGCTTCGATCTGGCGCAGGAGCCGAACGAGGCATTCCGATTCGGCTGGATCGTGGAGATCGACCCGCGCGATCCGCAGCGTCCGCCCGTGAAGCGCACGGCGCTGGGCCGATTCGCTCACGAAGGCGCCAGTCCCGTGATCGCACCAGACGGTCGTGTCGCGGTGTACATGGGCGACGATGACAAGTTCGAGTATGTCTACAAGTTCGTTTCCAGCGCGCGGTTCGATGCGAAGCAACCGCAGGCAAATCGCGATCTGCTGGATCGAGGAACGCTTTATGTCGCGCGCTTCGATGCGAGCGGAGAGGGCGAGTGGTTGCCGCTGGTCCACGATCCGAAGGGACCGCTGAATGCGGCTGCAGGGTTCCGCGATCAGGCCGATGTGCTGGTCAAGACACGCGCGGCGGCTTACGTCCTCGGCGCAACGCCGATGGATCGGCCGGAAGATGTGGAAGCGAATCCGGTCACCGGACGGATCTACATCGCCTGCACGCGCAACGAGCAGCGCGCGACGAAAGCCACGATGAAAACCTACGCAGGCCGCGAGATCGACTCAGGACCGAACGCCGCGAATCCGCGCGGCGCGAACAAATGGGGACACATCATCGAGATTCGCGAGGCCGGCGACGATCACACGGCGCAGCGATTCACATGGGAAGTATTCCTGCTGGCCGGCGATCCGGCCGGCAAGCTGATCACCGACGTCAGCGAGTTGCAGCCCGGCAAGGTCGACGATGCGGCGTATTACGCCGGCTATGCCAAAGCCGCCGACCTGAGCCCGATCGGTTCGCCCGACAACATCGGTTTCGACCGCTCCGGCAATCTCTGGATGGTTACGGACGGCGATCAGCCCAATGGCAGCAACAATGGCTGCTGGGTGTGCCCTACCTCCGGGCCGCAGCGCGGCCGATTGCAGCAATTCATGAGTGGTCCGGTCGGCGCTGAGATCTGCGGCTGTCAGTTCACGCCGGATGGCTCGACGCTGTTCCTGAGCATCCAGCATCCCGGCGAAGGCGGCACCGTCGCTGCGCCGATCAGCCATTGGCCCGATGGGCCGGGCACGCAGCCGCGAGCCACCGTGATTGCTGTGCGCCGGCTCGATGGTGAGCGAGTGGGGTCGTAGGGACGGGTTACCCTTCAGCTGCAGTCGACCCTCACCCGCGCTGTCGCGCGGCCTCTCCCTGGAGGGAGAGGCGAAGGGAGAACGGCTTCCGTACTGTTCTGTCATCACCTTCAGGGAAGAGGTGGAGGGCGAATAGCTGCTCATGCTGCCCTGTCGCTCTCCCTTCAGGGAAGAGGCGAAGGGCGAAAAGCTGTTCGTGCTGTTCTGTCGCTCTCCCCTCAGGGAAGAGGTGGAGGATGAAAAGCTGTTCGTGCTGCTCTGTCGCTCTCTTCAGGGAAGAGGCGAAGGGCGAAAGCCGCTCGTGCTCCCTCTGTCCCTCTCCCTTCAGGGAGAGGGCAGGGTGAGGGTCTGCGATCCCTCCGAAGCCGCCGCTCTCTATTTCGCCTTCGGCATGTAAGCAAAGCCGAGCTGCGCGCTGATGTCGGGTGTGTTCTCGAAGTTCTTCACGTTCTCGGTGAGCGCCAGGCTCCACAGGAAATTCCGGTTGCGCGACTGCAGGCCGAGGCTGAGCAGGTACTTGTCGTCTTTCAGCTGATCGATGGTGGTGTCCTGCACTACGCTGCGGCTGACATAGCCTTGCAGGATCACGCTGGTGCGCGGCGTCAGACCGAAACTGTAGCCGGCGATCAGGGTCGGTATCACCTGCGCGTCCTCATCTGGCATTTCCGGTCCGCCGGAGTAGTACACCGCGCTGCCGCTGACGTAGACCGCATGACGCCCTGTTTTGCCCAGCCGGCGCTGCAACGTGATCTGCGTGCCGTAGTCGTCGCGGCCGGTCGAGAGCAGGAAGCGCTCGCCGTCCACCGCGATCTTGGCCGCGAACTCCACCACTACGTCCCAGCCGAAGCGCGGCTCAGGCAGTGAATAACGGATGCCGAACACCGGATCGCCGAACCCGCCCTTGGTCTCACGGTCGAGCTGCGTGAAGCTGGTATCGCCGATGCCGTACACCACCTGGAAATGATTCTTCGCGACCAGATTGCGACCCTGCTGGCCGAGCCCGAAGATGCTGTGGAAGGATTCGACGGTGCTGTCGAGCACGCCCTCGCCGTAGCGGATGTACGGCATGGTCACATAGGCGCTCCAGTACTGGTTGATGCGGCGCTGTACGATCAGATCGTAGAGGCCGACTTCGCCGTCGACGTAGTAGGCATCGCCGGGCAGCGCCAGGATCGCCGCGGCATCCTCGGGCCGCAGCGGCCGACGGCCGATGTTGCGCTGTTCGAGATACTTGCGCGTGTTGTCGCTGAGGATGAACGTATTCTGATACGCCATCTGTAGTTCGAACGTCCATTTGTCTTCCAGCGCATCCGCGGTGTGTGCGGGCAGCATGTCCAGGCGCAGCAAGCCGAACGGCGACAGATCGCGTGCGCGCAGCAGGCCGACATGACTCCAGACCGGTTCGGCGGACTTGCCATCATCGCCGTTGGCTTGTGTCTGTTGCGGAGCTTCCTGTGCGAAGGCCGGTGAACCGCTGTACGCAACGAGCAGCGCAGCGATGGAAAGACAGCGGACGCGGTGATTGCGGATCGGGGTTGGGCTCGGAATCTGGTGTCGGCTTCGCATGACGGACCTGCCGCCGGATTCGCGGCCTGCAACTCGAGTCGCAGCGGGATGAAAGAAGTGTTGAGAGCAAACGCCGGCCGCACATGCCCGGTTCCGGCGGCGTGGGCAGCTACAGCACCTTGCCTGGATTCATGATCCCCTTCGGATCGAGCGCCTGCTTGATCGAGCGCATCACGCTGAGTGCTACCGGATTCTTGTAGCGCTGCAACTCGCCGCGCTTCAACTGGCCGATGCCGTGCTCGGCGCTGAAGCTGCCGCCGTAGCGCGCGATGAGATCGTGCACTGCGCGATTGATGCGCGGCGCCAGCGACGTGAACTCGGCTGGATCGCCATGCAGCGGCTGGCTTGCATTGAAGTGCAGGTTGCCGTCGCCGAGATGACCGTAAGCGACGATGCGTGCCTGTGGTGCGATCTGCTGCACGGCCGCCGATGCTTCGACGATGAAGCGCGGCAGTTCGCTGCTGACGACGGACACATCGTGCTTGATGCTGGCGCCTTCGCGTCGCTGCGCTTCCGGAATGTTCTCGCGCAGGCGCCAGAACATTTCGCGCTGGGCTTCGCTCTCGGCGATTGCGGCGTTCAGCGCCTCACCCTGTTCCAGTGCAGCAGCCAGCTCGTTTTCGATGCCTTCACGCAGTCCGGTGTCGCAGCGTCCGCAGCCGATCTCCAGCATCACGTACCAGTTGTAGGGTTCGTCGAATGGATCCTTGGTCTGGCCGATGTGACGCAGCACCAGGTCCATTGCCAGCCGTGGAATGAGCTCGAACGTGCTGACGGCATCGCCGCTGGCCGAACGCAATCGGGCCAGCAGGGCGACCGCCGCACGCGGCTCCGGCACCGCGACGAAGGCTGTAACCGTCGTGGCGGGCCGCGAGAAAAGTTTGCAGGCGACGGCGGTGATGATGCCCAGCGTTCCTTCCGCGCCGATGAACAGATCGCGCAGGTCGTAGCCGGTGTTGTCCTTGCGCAGCGAGGTCAGGGATTCGAGGATGCGCCCGTCGGGCAGCACGACTTCCAGGCCGAGCACCAGCTCGCGCATCATGCCGTAACGCAGAACGGCGGTGCCGCCGGCGTTGGTCGAGAGGTTGCCGCCGATCTGGCAGGAGCCTTCCGACCCCAGGCTCAATGGAAACAGTCGATCGACTTCTGCCGCGGCCGCCTGGGCTTGCGCCAGCACGCAGCCGGCTTCGACGATCATGGTGTAGTTGAGCGGATCGATCGAGCGCACGCGCCGCATGCGCGCCAGCGAGACCACCACCTGCGATCCATCTGCGCTCGGCGTGGCGCCGCCGCAGTAGCTGGTGTTGCCGCCGACCGGCACCACGCCGATGCCGGCTTCGTTGCAGAAGCGCAGGATGGCGGCGACCTGCTCGGTGCTGTCGGGACGCAGCACCAGCGGCGTGGCGCCCTTGTACAGCTTGCGATGATCGACGGTGTACGGCTCGATGTCGCCGGGCTGATCCAGGTAACCGCCGGGGCCGACGAGGGTCCGCAGCCGGTCCAGCAATTCCTGCCGCAAGGGGGAGGCTAGATTCATGGACCCGGATTTTAGACGTAACCAGTACGCAGCGCGTTACGGTATCCACCTGTGCGCGCCCGGCTGCGTGATCTCGCCGAATTCATGAGGATCGATCAAGCGCGCCTCGACCACTTTCATTTCGATCAGCCGGCAGACGAAGTACTGCGTCTCTTCACCGGGCGTCTCGCCACGACCGGCGATCAGGTGCTCGCCGTTCGCTTCGTCGCGATCCACCGTGACTGCAAAACCAGCGTTCGAGGGCAGCAGCTTGGTGTCGAGCAGAGCCTTCTGGCAGAACAGCGCCGGACACCGGCGCGCCGCATCGCCCGCGGTCGGCGAATCGCATCCCTTGACCACGGTTGCCTTGGTCGAGCGCAGCAGGCCCGGCTCCTGCAGCGAGTCGAGCAGGGAGAACAGACCCCACAGGCACAGTGCGGCCGCTGCGGTCACGATTGCAAGGCGCAACGACAGCATGCGGCAAGCTGCTCCTTTTGCGATTATCGCCGGCCTGAAAGCACAGCGCCCGGACTCACTGCCGTGAATCCGGGCGCGGTGGCTTGCGCATTGTCGGGAAGATCAGCCGGCGGCGTTCCGCAGGGCGGCGATGCGCTCTTCCAGCGGCGGGTGCGTCATGAACAGGCGCTTCAGCCCCTGGCCGAGCTTGCCGTTGATGCCGAAGGCCGCCATCTGGTCCGGCAGCGGGCCGGAGTGACGCTGTTGCAGCCGCTCCAGGGCGCCGATCATGGCCTGGCGACCGGCAAGGTGTGCGCCGCCGGCGTCGGCGCGGAACTCGCGGCGACGCGAGAACCACATCACGATCATGCTGGCCAGAATGCCCAGCACCAGCTGCGCAATGATCACGGTGATGATGAACGCCGGACCGTGCCCGCGCTCGGTCTTGAACACCACGCGATCGACCGTGTAGCCGATCACGCGCGACAGGAACACCACGAACGTGTTCACCACGCCCTGAATCAGCGCCAGCGTCACCATGTCGCCGTTGGCGACGTGGCTCACTTCGTGAGCCAGCACCGCTTCGGCTTCCTGCTGCGTCATGCCGTTCAGCAGGCCGGTGCTGACGGCGACCAGCGCATTATTGCGGCGCGCCCCGGTGGCGAACGCATTCATGTCGGGGGAATCGAAAATGCCGACTTCCGGCATGCCGATGCCGGCGGCCTGTGCCTGGCGGCGAACCGTTTCCACCAGCCAGCCTTCGTTGCCGTTGCGCGGCTGCTCGATCACGCGCACGCCCATCATGTGCTTGGCGCTCCACTTGGAGATGGCCAGCGAGAACAGCGAGCCGGCGAAGCCCAGCACGGCCGAGAACACCAGCAGGTTGCCGAGGTCCAGCCCGACGCCCTGCTGGTCGAGGATGCGGTCCACGCCCAGCAGGCGCAGCGTCACGCTCAGTACCAGGACGATCGCCAGGTTGGTGGCGAGGAACAGGAGAATCCGCTTCATACGACAAGGCTCCGGCGAGGGTGGCGATCGGTCAGCGATCGTCCGTCATATAAGGACAAACGGCTGCGGATTCAAGCGGGTGGGCGCGGTGCGCGGGAGGATCGGCAGCGTCCTTGCTGCGGTGGCGGGTGGGGGTCGAAGCAGTGCAATAAGTACCGGGAATCAGGGCGCCGGACGCGGCTCAGCCTTCGTCGCGGTCGCCGTAGTCGTCATCCATGTCGTCGTCATCTTCGTCCCAGTCGTCATCCTCGTCTTCGTCCCAGTCGTCTTCGTCCTCGTCCTCATCCTCGTCGTCCAGATCGACGTCGTCGTCCTCGTCCTCATCGCTGGCCCAGCCTTCCGGCTCGGAGGCGCGCTCCAGGTCCAGCTCATGCCAGGTGTCCAGGTCGATCTCTTCGACGTCGCCGTTCTCGTACTGGATCTCGACCAGCTCCGCATCCGGATCCACCGACACCACCTGGAAGATCTCGTTCTCTTCCAGATCTTCAAACCACTGCCCCTTGACCGGGTCGTAGTCTCTGCCCACGTGACACCTCAAAACGAACCGTGCTGACGGTTCGAACTAACCAATTTAGGGAACCGGCGCTGCAGTGCCCGGCGGCCGCATATTAGGGGGTTCGCCGGGTAGCAGGCAACTTGCGTCATGCACGTTGCGACGTACCCACAAAGCTGCGGGTACCTGAGTTCCATAGGCAGCGGCGCGTTGCGGGAATGGACCTTCTGCTAGACTTCGGCGCGCAAGCCGCCACTGGCGAGAACGCGCGTACGATCATCGCTTCGGTGTCTGCGCAGTGCGTGATCCGGTCGCCGGCCAACTCCATTTCAATTCCGTGACGATGCTCAACGATCCTGGACTCAAGGTGGATCCCAAGCCGCCGGCTTCGCCGCTGGCCGCGGCGCGTCGCGTCGTGGTCAAGGTGGGCTCGGCTCTGCTGGTCGATGCGGCCAGCGGCAAGCTCAACCGCGCCTGGCTCGAGACGCTGGCTGCCGACCTGGCGCGGCTGCGGCAGCGTGGTCAGGAAGTCCTGCTGGTTTCCTCGGGCGCCATCGCGCTGGGACGCCGCGGTCTGGGCCTGGAGCCCGGCAAGCTCAAGCTCGAGGAAAGCCAGGCGGCCGCGGCGGTCGGGCAGATCCGCCTGGCACACGCCTGGAAGGAAGTGCTGGACACCCATTCGGTCGCGGTCGCGCAGATTCTGCTGACATTCGGGGATACCGAGGAACGACGTCGCTATCTGAATGCGCGCGCCACGCTCGGCACCTTGCTGCGCCTCGGCGCCGTGCCGGTCATCAACGAGAACGACACCGTGGCGACCTCGGAAATCCGCTACGGAGACAACGATCGTCTGGCGGCGCGCGTGGCGCAGATGATGAGCGCGGATTGCCTGGTGCTGCTGTCCGATGTCGACGGCCTGTACACGGCAGACCCGACCAAGGACGCCAGCGCGCAGTTCATTCCCGAGGTCCATCGCATCACGCCGGAGATCGAGCGCATGGCCGGTGGAGCGGCTTCAGCCGTGGGCTCGGGCGGCATGGCGACCAAGGTCGCGGCGGCCAAGATCGCGGTGACCGCGGGCTGCCACATGTGTGTCGCGGCGGGCCGGGAACTGCATCCGCTCCAGCGCATCGAGGACGGTGCACGCTGCAGCTGGTTCTATCCGGCGGCAACGCCGGCCACGGTTCGCAAGCAATGGATTGCGGGCGCGCTCAAGGCGGCCGGTGAGCTGTATGTGGACGTCGGCGCCGCTGCGGCGTTACGTCGCGGCAAAAGTCTGCTGCCGGCCGGTGTCACCAAGGTAACCGGCAGCTTCGAGCGCGGCGATGCACTGATCGTGCGTGACACCGAAGGTCTGGAAATCGCCCGCGGCCTGTCGGCGTATTCAAGCGCGGATGCGGAGCGCCTGCGCGGCAGGCAGTCGGCCGAAATCGAAACGCTGCTGGGCTTTCGTGGGCGCGACGAAATCATTCATCGCGACGACCTGGTGGTTACGGTCCGCGACTAGCCGGCGCCTTCAGCGCCGATTCCCTGGAATATCCACGTAACGGGTGGCTGGCGGATCGCTGGCCGGATATGTTCCGTTCAGCGATTCGTCGATCGCCTGTTCCGAGGCGGCGAGCGGGTGCCGGACGCGCCAGCGCCGGGCAATGCCCTTGATGGCTGGCATGGCGATCAGTCCGAGCGCGCCGATCATCGCGATGCTCTCCACCAGATCGAGTCCGGCGCGGCGGCGTTCCTCCGATTCGCGCATTGCATCTCTCCTTCACATGGCTTTGTGGGATGGCAAGGCGGGCGCTCAATGGGTTCGAGCGGCGCTGCGTTTGGCCGCGCTGTCGATGGCGTCGGCGAAGGTGTCGAACAACGGCGGCGGCAAGTCATGCCCCATGCCGGGAATGACCAGCAGCTCGGCGCCGGGGATGTTGTCGGCGGTGTCGCGTCCGGCCGCCAGCGGCACCAGCGGATCGGCCGCGCCATGCACGACGACGGTCGGCGCCTGAATACGGCGAATTTTCTCGCGACGATCTCCGCTCATCGTGGCGGCGGCGATCTGTCGGGCATAGCCCGCTGGATAGTAGGAGCGCAGGGCCTCGGCGCGGATGCGCTCGCGCGCCGCTCTTTCATCGAAGGGATAGTCGGGACTACCGATCACGCGCAGCGTATTGAGACCATACGTTACATAACCCTCAGGATCCCTGATCGGGTCCGGCGGGCGCGACATCAATATGGCGGCCGCGGCCGGTGTGGGCGGCGGCAGCGTGGGATTGCCGGTCGTCGACATGAGCGAGGTGAGCGACAGGATGCGCTCCGGATGATTGGCGGCGACCTGCTGCGCAATCATGCCGCCCAGCGAGGTGCCGACGATGTGGGCCCGGGCGATGTCCAGCGCATCGAGCAGGCCGACGGTATCGGCGGCCATGTCGTCCACGGTGTAGGGAAGCGGCGGCCTGAGTCCCGCCATACGGGCTGCGATGAGCGCCGTCAGCTTCGGCACCGGTGCGTGATCGAGCTTGGTCGACAGCCCGATATCGCGATTGTCGAAGCGCACGACACGGTAGCCGCGCGCCGTCAGCTTCTCGCACAGGGGCAGTGGCCATCGTGTCAGCTGCGCCCCCAGTCCCATGACGAGCACGACTGCCGGGGCCGACGCGGAGCCGAACGATTCGTATTCGATCTGGATGCCGTTGGCCGTCGCTTGGGGCACGAGCGCTTCCTGTGAAACCGGGAGGAGCATCGGCAGTTTGCAGGCCGCTCCGCCGAGCCGCAACTTCGGCCCGGCGTGACCGATTGCGGAAACTACGCGCTGCTGCGGGTCGCTCGGATTAGAATGCTGGCATGAACGCTGCTGTTACCCCTGATGCCATTGCCTCGATCATGGAGCCGATCGGCCGTGCTGCCGTCGCGGCGGCGCAGTCCCTTGCCAATGCGAGCAAAGATTCCCGCAACGACGCGCTCATGGCAGCGGCTTCGGCAATTCGCGCACGCGCTGGCGTAATTCTCGCCGCCAACGCTATCGATCTGCAGCAGGCGCGCGAGCGCGGTCTGTCCGGCGCGTTGCTGGATCGTCTGATGCTGAACGATCAGCGCCTCGAAGCGATGGCGCAGGGCATCGAGGCCATCGTGGCGCTGCCCGATCCCATCGGCACCGTGATCGCCGAATGGACGCGTCCGAACGGAATGCGTATCCAGCGGGTGCGGGTGCCGCTCGGCGTCATCGGCATCATTTACGAAAGCCGCCCGAACGTGACGGCCGACGCCGGCGCCCTGTGTCTGAAATCAGGCAATGCGGTCATTCTGCGCGGTGGCTCGGAAAGCGCGCATTCGAGCCGTGCCATCCACGAATGCCTGACCGAAGGCCTGCGTAGCGCCGGCCTGCCACAGACGGCGATCCAGATCGTGCCGACGACCGATCGTGCGGCGGTGGGTTACATGCTCGGCTCGATGACCGATTACATCGACGTGATCGTGCCTCGTGGCGGCAAGAGCCTGGTGGCGCGTGTCCAGCAAGAGGCACGCGTGCCGGTCATCGGCCACCTCGAAGGCGTGTGTCATGTCTATGTCGATCGGGATGCCGATCTGAACATGGCGCGCGAAATCGTCATGAACGCGAAACTGCGGCGCACTGGAATCTGCGGCGCTGCCGAAACCTTGCTGGTGGATCGCGCCTGTGCCGCGACTCACCTCGCGCCCATCGTGAAAGTATTGCTCGATGCGAGCTGCCAGGTTCGCGGCGATGAAGCCACACGCGCCGTGGATCAGCGCGTGACACCGGCGACCGAAGAAGACTGGTACACCGAATATCTCGACACCATCATCGCTGCGAAGGTGGTCGAAGGCGTCGATGGGGCGATGGCGCACATCGCCAAGTACGGTTCGGCGCACACGGATTCCATCGTGACCGGCAACGCTGCGACCGCCGAGCGCTTCCTGTCCGGCGTCGACAGCGCCATCGTCCTGCACAACGCGTCGACCCAGTTCGCCGATGGCGGCGAGTTCGGCATGGGTGCGGAGATCGGTATCTCCACCGACAAATTCCACGCCCGCGGGCCGGTCGGAGTGGAGCAGCTGACCAGCTACAAATACGTAGTGCGCGGCGCTGGACAGATACGGGCGTAGAGCGGCGCTTCCTCAGCCACGAATGTCGCGATCACGGTAGTTGCGGTGGTCGCCGTCGCGCATTTCCCTTTCTATGTCGAGATAGGCTTCCGTCACCGGCTTGAACTCCCGGTCGACCGCGGCGCTGCGTGAGCGCTCCACGTCGTCGCGCAGGGCGTGGTAGCTGCGGGACAGTTCATGGAATGCCTCCTGCACATCGTCATTGTCCGCGTTCCGGTCGCTGAGCGTGTGACGAAAATCCCGGGCCTGCTCGGCGAGTTCCTGTGCATCACGCGAGTAGTGATCGCTCACTCCTTCGGCGCGTGCCTCGTCGTAAAGATTGTAGGTGCTGTGCTCGAGCCGTTGCGCCGAAGTCGTCAGAACGCCATCGGTCGTCACACAGCCCGCGACGCTGCATGCAAGGATGACGGACGTCATCCAGCGGATAGTGCTGACAGGCATTGTTTCCTCCTCAGCCCCGAGGCTGCAGTCTCCTGTTCAAACAACGAGCCCTCGGCAGCATCGGTTCCGTGCCGTACCGGCCAGGCTCCTGTCTGCGGGCTGGCCGACGGTCAAAGAGTGCGAGCGCGGGGCGCAGCGGGCTGAGGCAGCCTGCGGCTTGACGGACTTTGCAGCCGCAGCCGCGCTGCGTCGGTATACTCGCCCGCATTTGTCCGCGGATCATTTGCGTATGACTCATCCGATCAAGCTGGCACGGGGCGTTTCACTGCTGGTGTTGTTGTGCAGTGTCGCAGTAGCAACGATGGCTCAGTCCGCCCGGGATCCCCTGCTCGCGGAACTGGCCGCCGCCATCGAGAAAGCGCGTGCCGAACAGGTCGACGCACTTGCGCCCGCCAATTTCCGCGACGCGCTCGAAGCGCAGCAGAGTGCTCTGAAAGATACGGAGCGGGGCCGCAATCCTGAACGTATTCATACGCAGCTCACCAACGGCATGGCGGCGATTCAGCGCGCCAACGCCGCTGCTGCGACGGCTCGGCAAACCCTGAGCGCCGTGGTGAGTACTCGTGGCGACGCGCTCGCTGCGAAGGCGCCGCAGCTGGCGCCGGAGCAATGGCAGAAGGCCGCCGAGCGCTTCAACGATGCCACGGCCGCACTGGAGAAGAACGATCTGAAGCAGGCGCAGAAGCGGGCCGCCGAAGCCGACGTATTGCTGCGCGACGTCGAGCTGGTTGCGATCAAGAACGATCTGTTGAACGACGCCCGCAAGCTGATCGCGCAGGCGGATGCGGCCAAGGTGGAGAAGTACGCACCGCGCAGCATCGCTGCTGCCAAACGCTATCTGCTGCAGGCGGATCAGGAGATCAACCGCAATCGCTACGACACGTCCATCGCGGTGAACCTGGCCTCGCAGGCGGGTTATGAGGCGCGGCATTCGATGCACCTGTCGCAGGTCATCCGCACCACGCTCGACAAGAGCGGCGACGAGGCCGGGCTGGAGGAGCTGATTCTTTCCTGGGAGGAGCCGCTGCGGCAGATCGCCACGGCCGTCGACCTGGAGCCCAGGTTCGATGCGGGAATGCAGCCGCTGATGAAGGATCTGCTGGCGCAGACGCAGGAGCAGCGCAAGGAAGTTCACCGCTTGTCATTGGAACTGGAGGATCGCAACGAGCAGATCGCGGCGCTGAATGCGGAGATGCAGCGGCTGGAAACCAAGCTCGGCGGTGTCTCCCAGGAACGCATCGCTTTGCAGCGACGCGTCGATGCGCAGGAGCGCCTGCGCGCCAACGTTGCGGCGATCGAGAATTCCTTTACTGCGAACGAAGCCCGCGTCTATCGGCAGGGTGACGATGTGGTGATCTCGTTGCTGGGCCTGCGGTTTCCTTCCGGCAGCAGCACCATCGACAACTCGAGTGCGGCGTTGATGGGCAAGCTGCGGCAGGCGCTGGCGCTGTTTCCGGATTCCTCCATGGTGGTCGAAGGGCACACCGATTCGAACGGCCGCGACTCGGCCAATCTGATCCTGTCGCAGGACCGGGCTGACGCGGTGCGGCAGTACCTGGTGGCGAACCTGGGCGTGAGTCAGGAGAAGGTCAGCTCCATCGGCTACGGCGAAGCACGGCCGGTCGCGACCAATGAGACCGCCGAAGGTCGCACGCGCAATCGCCGTATCGACCTGGTCATTCACGCCGACACGCTGCGCAACTGAGCGTCGGGCGTCCTCACGACGCCGCATCAGCTGTCCGGGGACACCTGGATCAGATCGTTCTCATAGAGTTCGGCAAGCAGCGATTCCACGGCCGGGAGCAGCGTCTGCGGGTCGAGGCGATGCTCGTGGCTCAGCACGCGACAGATCGTCGCCACCGTCTGCGGCGTTTCGAGCAGCTCCCAGAGGCGACGGGAGGCTGCAGTGGAGCCGAGCGGACTGTGCTCGCAGATCGACAGCAGCGCTCCGAGCAAGTCGCTGCTCGGCCGGTCGGAATTCTGCAGATAGGACGCGCTGATCAGGATGGTGCTCATGGCAGTCCTCCCGGTGTCGAAGACACCTGTGCAGGGTTCCCGGGCGTTCACTGCACTGACAGCAGCATCGGGCGCTGCGGTGCACAGCTCATGCGGCTGCAGCGGTATGCCAAGGCTCGAGGATTTCATGGCGGGCCAACAGCACAACGCCGATGATGCGCAGCGTCAGATCGGGTATTGACGCGACGCGAGTCGCATTCTACGCCGCGACAGTACGGCCGGGCGGATGCCTGCGATTTGCCGAAGGCGATCGCTGAATGCGCTAAGGAAGATTCCTCACTTCATCGCAAGCAGAGGCAGTCGAACGGGGCGGGCGAACGATCGGGAAGGATTTCAGTGCCCGTGCTCATGCACATGGTCGTGCTCGTAGCCATGGGCGGCGCAGCGCTCGCAATTCACCCAGCCGGAATCGCCGCTGACGTAGTGCTCTTTCTTCCAGATCGGCACGCGATGCTTCACTTCATCGATGATGTAGCGGCAGGCGGCGAAGGCTTCGGCGCGATGCCGTGAGCTGACACCGACCCAGACCGCCAGCTCGCCGATGCCGAGCGAGCCGATGCGATGCACGCAGATGGCGTTGATGACGCCGAAGCGTGCGATGGCTTCGGTCACGATGCGCTCGCCTTCCTTGTAGGCCAGTGCTTCGAAGGCTTCATACTCGAGCCGCGTGACCTCGTGGCCTTCGTTGTGGTTGCGTACCCAGCCTTCGAACGACGCGTAGCCGCCGGCGGCCGGGTCTGCTAGATCCTGCCGGTAGGCGTCCACCTGCAGGGCCGTGGTGCTGAAGGAGAAAGGTTTCATCCGCCTGCCACCGGTGGAATGAAGACGATGGTGTCGCCGCTGCGCAGTGCCGTGTTCCAGTCGCTGAACTCGGCGTTGATCGCTACCTTGAGCTGCTCGGGCCCGAGCTTGAAAGGATGGCGTGCCTGCAACTCGCGATAGAGTTCGGTGGGCGTGCCGGCCGAGGTGTCGACAGTTTCCTCGCTGCGGCCAGCCTGCTCACGCAGCAGCGCGTAATACTGGATTCGCAAGGCGATGGTTCGTTTCGCTGCTCCCTCGCCCCGACCCTCTCCCGCAAGATGAGCAGGGGACGGAGATAGTGCTGCCGCCTTTGCTGGCGCGGAGCTGGCTTCTTCACCATTCCCCTTGTGGGAGAGGTCGTGCGAAGCGCGGGGGAGGGGGTTCTGCAGCGCCGCGCTCGCGGCGCTGAATTCATCGACAGTATTCACATTGTCCAAAGCTCTTGCGTCCGGCAGATCCAGCAGCAGCGCGTTCGAATTGATGAGGAACTTGCGCGGACACTGCTTTCCCGACTGCATGTACGCCAGCACTGCTTCGCGTGCCACAGGTTCCCAAATGGCGCAGAGAGGCTCGGGCAGCGAGTCGTGGGCGCTGCGGTACGCCGTGGCCACACGCTGCGGATCGCGATGTGCGACCAGATGCTGCAGGATTTCCCGCGTCAGGAAGGGCAGGTCGCAAGCTACGATCAGCCATGCGGCTTTCGGATGCTCCTGCAATGCGGCCGAGATGCCGGCGATCGGTCCGGCGCCCGGCTGACGGTCGACGATCTGGGGAAATTGCGCGCGCGTCGCTTCATTGCGTTGATCCGGCCGTACCGAGATGAACGTCGCGGCACAGACTTCGGACAGCAATTCATACGCCCAGTCGAGCTGCGGCCGACCGTGGTAAGCAAGCACGGCCTTGTCGCGCTGCATTCGAGTGCTGGCGCCACCGGCGAGAACCAAACCAAAAAGAGCAGCAGACATGTTCAGCCTCCGATGTCGCCCTTGCCGCCACGCTTTTCCACCAAGCGGGTCTGCGCGATGACAATGTCGTGCGACAGCGCTTTGCACATGTCGTAGAGGGTGAGCGCCGCGACGCTCGAGCCGGTCAGGGCTTCCATTTCCACGCCGGTCTTGTGAGTCACCGAGACGGTGCAGCGGATCAGTGCCTCGTCGCCGTCCATGTCGATGGCGATCTTGCAGTTTTCGATGCCGAGCGGATGGCAGAAGGGAATCAGCTCGTGGGTGCGCTTCGCCGCCATCACGCCGGCGATGATGGCCGTGTGGAACACCGGGCCTTTCGCCGTGCTGAAGCCCTGCGTGCGCAGCGCCTCGGCGACCTGCGCTGGAAATCGTACCCGCGTTTCGGCAGTGGCCGTGCGCTTGGTGATTGCCTTGTCGCCGACGTCGACCATGGTCGGCCGGGCGTGCGGATCGATGTGGGTGAACTGGGCCATGCGGGAAGATTACAGCTTGCGGGCTACGGGGGACAGGCGGCGCGTCTGGGTCCGTTCCTGCGGGGGCTACGCGTCATCGAGGATGAGAAAAGCGGGGCTCAGGGATGGGGATTCGGGAGGATTTAGGGGTAGGCGGTGTGCCGATCACCTCTGGCCGGAGCCGGAAGTGTAGTGTGGTGCCAGGCGCCGTTCTGGCCGGGGCCACTCATTTTCAGGATGAGAGGAGGAACAGGACGTTCCGAGTGAGCAAGCCTACAGGGACGTATTCACGGGCGGTCCTGAAAATGAGTGGCCCCGGCCAGAACGGCGCCCGAAAGAGTGTGCCAGTCGACGGTGGTTTGTGGCAGCAGCGTTAATTGCGTGCTGGTCGGCGGCGGTCAACGGCAGAACGTTAAAGGGGTGACCAGTTGCGATGGTTAGCGGCAGCAGCGTCAGCCGCCGATGTAGTACATCTCGATTTTGCGCAGGGGGTGTTCGCTCTTGTTCAGCGAAGCCCGCTGTTCGCTGTAGCGGTCGTCGCGACGTTGCCATGTGTTGGTAATGAGTGTGCGCAGTTCGTCGTCGCTGGCGCCGTTGCGCAGCGGGGCTCGTAGATCCGTGCCTTGGCTGGCGAAGAGGCAGGTGTAGAACACGCCCTCGGATGAGAGCCGTGCGCGCGTGCAGGAGCCGCAGAACGGATTGGTCACCGACGAAATGAACCCGATCTCGCCGGCGCCGTCGTCGAAGGCGTAACGCTCGGCGACTTCGCCGCGATAGTTCTCTTCGACCGCGTGCAGCGGCCAGCGGGCGTGGATTCTCTCCATCAGCTCGCGCGACGGCACTACGCGGTCCAGGCTCCAGTGATTGCGGTTGCCTACGTCCATGTATTCGATGAAGCGCACGATCACGCCGCTGCCGCGGAAGCGCTCCACCAGGTCGAGCGCGGTGTGATCGTTCAGGCCACGCTCCACTACGGTGTTGATCTTGATCGGCAGCAGTCCCGCGTCGACCGCGGCCTGGATGCCTTCGAGCACCCGGTCGCGCTCAGCGAAGCCGCCGCTCATCTGCTTGAAGATGTCCGGGTCCAGCGAATCCAGGCTGACCGTGATGCGATGCAGGCCATTCGCTTTCAGCTGCGCCGCATGCTGTGCGAGCAGCACTGCGTTGGTGGTCAGCGCCACGTCACGAACGCCTTCCAGCGCGGTGAGCTCGCCCACCAGCTCTGAAAGGTTCGGGCGCAGCAGCGGCTCGCCGCCGGTCAGCCGCACCTTTTTCACGCCCAGGCCCACGAACAGGCGCGTCAGCCGCACGATCTCCTCGAACGACAGCCGCTCGGTGGATTTGAGAAACCGGTAATGCTCGTGGAAGGTCTCCCGCGGCATGCAGTACGGACAGCGGAAGTTGCAGCGGTCCATGACCGAGATGCGCAGGTCGTGCAGCGGGCGGCCGAGCGTATCGCGCGGCCGCGGCGTCACCGGCAGATCGACGATGCGGTTCATGCGGCGGCTACCACCGGTACAGCGGCACGATCGTGCCGCTGGGTACGACGGCCGGGCCGGGCGGCAGCTCGACGAAGCCGTCGCTGCCGATCAGCGAGGTGAAATCGCCCGAGCCTTGCGTGGGGCGCGGCTGCGCGACGCTGCGACCGGAGGAATCGGTCGCGAGCTTCACCGGCACGAACATCGTGAACGCGGGTTTCACTTCAAAGCTCTCCGCCAGCGCAATCACTTCGCGGGCTGTGTCGGCAGCGGTCATCGCCGCCGCCAGCCCCGGCAGTACATAGCGCGTCAGGCAGACCAGGGTCGATACGGGATTGCCCGGCAGAGCGTACACCGTCGCTGTGCCGCCGCCTACGCCGAACCACATGGGCTTGCCGGGCCGCTGCGCCACGTTGTGGAACACGACGGCGATGCCGAGCTCGGTCAGCACCTGCGGGACGTAGTCGAATTTTCCCATCGAGACGCCGCCGCTCAGGATCAGCACGTCATGCGTATCGAGGTGCGCGCGCAGGCGAGTGCGCAAGGTTTCGAGGTCATCGGGCAGGTGATCGTGCGCCAGCTGCGTATGGCCATGCCGGCGTAGTGCGGTGAGCACGCCATAGGCATTGGAGCGATAGATCTGCCAGTCGGCCACCGGGTCGCCCGGCTCGACCAGCTCATCGCCGGTCGAGATCACGATGATGCGCGGCGCGCGGCTGACCTGGGCATGCGATAGCCCGGCGGAGGCGATGACGGCAACCTCGGGCGGGCCGAGCGTGGTTCCCGGCTCTAGCAGCGCGGTGCCTGCGCGGCAATCGATGCCGCGACGGTGAACGTTGAGCCAGGCGGAGGGGACGACGTCGTCCTGGAGGCGGGCGATGCCGCTGTCGATCGAGATCCTTTCCACCGGCACCACGCAATCGCAGCCAGCGGGCAGGACCGCGCCGGTCATGACTTCGAAACAGGCATCGTCGCTGGCTAGCACCATCTGCCTCGCGCCTGCGGCCTGCGTGCCTGCGACACGAAACTCGCGCCGTCCGGCGGCGCTCGAGAATGCGATGCCGTCCATGGTGACGCGATCGAACGGCGGCTGATCGCGTGAGGCCACGATCGGCTCGCGCAGCACCGCGCCCGCCAACATGGCCAGCGGCCGGGATTCGGGTTCGAGCGTCGGCGCCCGGGCGCGAATGGCGGCTTCGGCTTCAGCGGGCGAGATCATGGGCGGCAGCCTGTTCTTGTCGAAAGTCTTGCGGGTCGGCGACAAAACAAAACGCCCGGCGGAGCGGCTCCGCCGGGCGTTCAGGAGTGTGTCACGAGCCGGTGGCCTGCGGCCACTGGCCTGGAAAGATCAGCTACGCGCCTTGAACACGCGCACCTGCTCGTTGAACTCCTTGGCCTTGGACTTCAGTTCGTCCACGGCGGCGTTCAGCTTCTTGCTCTGCATGGTCTTCAGCTGCATCAGCTGCGCCGTGCTGGTCGACTTTTCCTTGGTCTCCTCCTCCAGGCAGGTGCCGAACGCCTTGACGTCGGCGTCATAGGCCTTGAAGGCGTTCATGGCGGCGATCATTTCCGGCTCGCTGGCGGTGGCGCCGTTCGGCACGGTGGCCGGAGCTTTCGGATACGGGCAGTCCGCGTGAGCCGCGAACGAGAAAGCGGCCAGGGCCAGCGCCGCGGTGAACTTGACGTGCTTCAGCTTCATCGCAAATCTCCCAGAGTCTCCATTGAATCCGTGATTCCAGTGCGGTTCGCGCACCGGCCGTGCCGTCGGTCGCGACGGCGGACGCTGCCTGCATCGGCTGGGGCGGGGGCTGACTTGACGCCGTGGCGGCGCTCTTTTGTGCAAGTGCGACGGGGGTCGCACCTACGGCGACGCAATGCATCACCGGCGGGCGTTTTTTCCGATCCGGCTCCGAGCGGATCGCCGGGCGACTTCGGGCGTGGATGCCCCTAGTCGCCCGGTGGGGGAACTAGCTGCGGGCCTTGTAGATGCGCACCTGTTCGTTGAACAGCTTGGCCTTGGCCTGCAACTCGTCGATTGCGGCATTGAGCTTCTTGGTCTTCAGGGTCTTCATCTGCATCCTCTGCGCCGAGGCCATGCCCTTGTCGTTGGCCTCTTCGTCCAGGCAGCTGCCGAAGGCGGTCACTTCCTCGTTGTAGGCCTTGAAGGCGTTCATGGCGGTGATCATTTCCTGCTCGCTGGCGGTCTTGCCGTCCGGGATGCTGGCGGGCGCCTTGGGGAACGCGCAGTCGGCCTGCGCGCTGCCGCCACAAGCCAGGGTGACAACAGCAAGTACTTGGATCAAAAAGGAAATTTTCATGACTCGTACGCCTCTCTCGATGCCGGACTGATCCTTTCCCCGGCACACCGCTTGGGTGAATTCCGGGGCGCTTTGCGCTGGCATCGGCGGGCGATTGCGCTGACTTGAGCCATGGAGTGCCGCGGTTTTCACATAAAGGCCGGTGGGCGCGGCGAATCGTGACCGGCGGCTCGGAATGGGGGCAGAAATGCAAAACGCCCGGCGCTGTACAGCGGCCGGGCGTTTCTGCCAGGTCGGGAAAGCGAGCCGATCAGCTCTTCTTTTCGCGGGCCTTGTACGCCTTGACCTGTTCGTTGAAGCGGGCGGCGTGCGCCTCCAGCTCCTCGACGGCGGCGTTGTGGCGCTTGGTCTGGATGGCCTTGATCTGGGCAACGGTGTCGGGCGGGGCGTCCGCGCCGGCGGCTTCGATGCGCGACTGCATTTCCATGTCCAGGCAGTTCAGGTAGCCGGTGACCTCGGTGTTGTATTCCTTGACCGCCTTCATGCCTTCGATCATCTGCTGTTCGGTGGCAGTGGCGCCGTCCGGGAGGCTGGCGGGCGCCTTGGGATAGACGCACTCGGCGTTGGCCAGGCCGGCGCTCAGCAGGCCGGCGAGCAGCAGTCCGGACACCAGTTGGATCTTCATCGCATACCCCTCGTAAATTATTGCCGTCGTGCGGTCTGTTCAGTTTCGGTCCGGCCGCGCGCACGGCGGACCCCGATTTCGTGGGCCATCTTAGCAGGCCATCCAAAAAGTCCGCGCGGGACTTTTCCCGCGGTGCTCGTCCAAAGCCCGCGCTGTGTCGTCGGCGACGGGCGCAGTTCTATGTAGTTGATTTCGGGCGGGCCGCGCAGTGTCGGCAATCAGTCGTGGTCGCGTTCTGGCGGCGACGATCGGCGCCACACGCGGTTCATATCGCAACGCACTCTATACTTGGCCGCAACTCAACCAGAAGCGACCGAATCGCCCGTTGTCCCGATGACCGCCGCCGAGCTCGATGCCGTCCGTCTGAGCCTGTCCGTTGCCTTGCGCAGCGTGCTGTTCGGCCTGCCGCTCGCCGTGCTGGTGGCGTGGGTGCTGGCGCGCCGCCGCCTTGCCGGCCAGATCTTTCTGGATGCCTTCGTGCATCTGCCGCTGGTGTTGCCGCCGGTCGT
>Ga0182738_1000949_pt1 | contig 37998 bp, 11 predicted proteins | sample eDN5th30CBELigMG_FD_128876 | JGI IMG/M metagenome (GOLD analysis project Ga0182738, IMG submission 128876) | Enriched Miracle-Growth compost microbial communities from Emeryville, California, USA - eDNA 5th pass 30_C BE-Lig MG (version 2)... ...
ATTCGAAAATTTAGCAAAACCCCAAACATTCTGAAGGCAAAATACTCGACCCTGGCTGAAGAGTTCAAATATGATAAAAATTACCTCACTCCGCTCTACTTTACTGCCTTTTTCATCATAAGGAGGCTTGTGTTAACGCTTGCTCTTGTGTTTCTCCATGATTATCCTTACGTTGAGGTCACAATACTGATTCTAAACTGTGTCACTTGGCTGGGGCTTCTCCTTAAATATTTCCCATACGACAATAAACTGAGTAATATTGTGAATATCATTTCAGAATTCCTTTTTGTTGTTATTCACATCATCATCTTCCTGTTTACCCATGATGACAATAAAGGTTGGCTCACAGATAAAAATAAATTGCACCTTGGCTGGGCCATCATTGGCTGTTGTGGAGTGATATTCAGCTTGACTTTGATAGCCTCTTTTATTGAGCAATATTTTGCTGCTAAAACCTTCATAAAATTCATCCTGAAATTCGTCAAGAAGAGGAAAACTTCTCAAAAAGTTAAAAGGAAGAATTCACCTCAAATATCCAATGGAAAACTCACCCAAAATTCGATTTTGAATTCAAGTAATACATCACGAGATCAACTTGAAAATTCCATGACTTCAATGCCTTTGGTTTCGCTTGATAAAATTGCGTACCGCAGTCGAAAGATTAAAATTATTCGACCGCCAAGAAACAGTAATCAATGTAATCCAGACCAAATCACTGAATTATAAATTTTAAAAAACTGAAAAAAAATTTTGAGAGAGGATCAATTTGTTTGGGAGCTTTTATTTCAATTGTCAAAAGATCCTTCATGACATTTTCTCATCTTGAATTATATTTTTGAAAAAATACATGACTTAAAAATCGTACCTTTGCCTATTTCTACTTCAATGGAATAATGTGTTGAGAGTTTAAGTGCACACAACCTTCTTTTTTTTTTCCTTCGTACTTTGTAAATTTCGTTTCGTTTGAGTTCATAAAATTTTCTGAAATTTCTTCCAAAGCCTTTATAAACATTTAAAGATTCTCGAATTTTGTTCACATGATTTTTCAAGAGTTCACGCTTCATTTCTCCTTTTTTTTATTCTTCGAATTTTGAGGTCTGTGGTCCTTTTGCAAATCTTACATTTGAGAGCCAAAACAGTCAGCTATCCTTTTGAGCATTGAAAACTTAGATTTTTTAGATTTTCTCTTTGATTGAGTCTGAAAATATGGAAACCAAAATTTTAAGGATAATTTTTCAATCTGATTCATATAAAAAATTACCACTTTGCGAACACTGATAATTTTGATGAAAAGGATTTGAAAACCAAGCCTTTTGACTAAAAATGTTGAAAGAAAAAATTTTTACCATCTTTGAAATTTTGGAAAAGGCTGAAAAAAATTCAAGGAATATTGAAGAAACCTCAAAAGGGGAAAAAATTAATTTTATCATAATAAAAATAGATGAATCTGAATTTGAAAAAGAAAACAATTTATTGAGAAAATTGGGGCTTCTGAAAAAGATTTTATTGTTCATTCAAAGAAAGACAATCCTTGTTGGGAAAGCAAAATCCATTTGACTGCGACTTAAAAAAAAAATCCTTTGTGGAAAATCTTATTTACTCCGATACATAAAATTTCTCTGGTTCATCTTGGAAAAGTTTTCTTTCAAGCCTCATGAAAAAGACCCCAAAACTCAACATTTTCTATCAAGAAAAATACATATTCCTCACCCTCAAAAATTCTATGGAAGGAGGAATTTTAACAACCAAGTCATTTGAAAAAAATTCATAACTTTAATAAATTCTGTTTCCAGTAAAAAACGATGATCACCTCCCTGACCTTTCTAACCTTCATCAAAACACTCAAAAGAAAAGTCTTAACTTGTTTAAACAGGCTTTAAAATAATGTAGATTTGGCGAATCATTTTTAATTCTCAAAAGTTTTGAAGGACGCACTCACCTGCAAAAAAATTCATAGACAAGCAAAAAATTCAGCAAAACGGTTCAAAACTGTATTCAAAGGCACGGATCTCATTTTCTGCCTGAGCCAAATATTCTCAAGACCAAGTAAACAGAGATTGAACCTTGGCTGGGTCGTTATTGCCTGCTGTGCATTCATATTGGACCTTACTTTACTCGTCTCATCTATTGAACAACATTTTGCTGCCAAAAATCTGATTAAATTGATTTGGAAAGTTGTCAAGGGAAAGAAGCCTCCCCAAGAAAAATTAAGCAAAAAAGTTCACCTCAAATATATCCTCAAAAATTGATATAAAATTCAACCGTTGAACTGAGTGATGCTTCCAGAGATCAACTTAGAATTTCTTCTACTTCTATGGTTCTTCCTCCTCCCTGAAGCTGTGGAAGAATTGTCAGGCCACCAGTACGGAACAAAGATGTCTGCAATAGAGAATCGACAAGTCCTTGAGAAACTGGAATTTGAAGAAATAAAATATTCTTTGTGTATTCTAGAGAAATAATTAAAGCTTGTTTTTGCTTTGATAATGAACTAAATTTTATGTCCATAAAACATTTTATCAGTATCTCTCTAATACAAAGCCTTACCACTGCTCCTCACTCAAAACTATTTTCATGATTTTAGCAATTTATTTGAGAGCTCCATGTCTTGTTTTATTGAGACAAAAAAGTCTCAATTTCCTCTGTTTTGTTGGCTTTTCAATCAATTGAAAAGACTTTTCTTTTCAGAACCATCCCTCTACAATACCCACAACATTAAATTCTCCAGATTGAAGAATTTTTTTCACCTTATGCGGAGAAGAGAATGGAGCACGATCCTCCGAACTTCTCCTTCCAATCTTTAAAAAACTTTTTTTTTTCCTTCTTCAGCTAGGTGAGAAAATTCGAGCCAAAAATACTTTTTGAAATTGGAAAAAATTTTTTGTGAAGTTTATCTTATAAATTTATTTCCCCAACAAAATCTTTTTTCAAAGTGAAATTTTTGCTGAAATGAAGTGATGTGAAAAAAGTTTGACTGTTTTTTAAAAAAAAATCCTGAAAAATTCTTTAAAAAAATTGGAGGGATTTTTCTTTTGGAAATTCTTTTCGAAAAAAAAATGCCAAAAAAGGTTTTCCTTTTGAAATTTTTTCCCAAAATTCTCTATTTCAAAAAAAAACTTTTCCTCTCAAGAATATTGTTCTGATGAAATTGGAATCAAAATGAAAAAAAAATTCTGAAAACATTATTCGAAAAAACTGATATCAAGATTGGATTTTATTTCTTCCCTTTTCCCAACTCTCAAAAAAAGGTTTGAGATTTATGGATGGGGAACGAAAGTCTAAAAAAGACTTAAATCATCCATAAGGACTTGATAGAGGAGTCTTGAGCTTTTTTGTGTTCATCTTGACCGTTTCAGATTTTTTTCCGGAAAAGCTCACTGGAAAAAAGAAGATAAAATCTCACAATTCATTTCATTGAGATTGAAAAAGAATAACTTCTTTATTCCGAGAAAAAAATTTTTTGATGAAGGAAAAAGGCTTGAACAAAAGAGAAGAAAGTCCTTATCAATTTTAATCAAAAGATTTTTTTTTTCAAATTTTTGTTTGTAAGCTTCTTTAAAAAAAACTTTTAAAAATGGATAACTTCAGATTTGAGGTCATGAAAACTCTGCAATCATATAAAAATTTCTTTCAAATAAAAAGTCACAAAAGTTCAAAACTATTTTAGATAATTTTTGGAGGGAAGGGTAAAAAGAAGTCCAGTCAGAAGCTGGCAAATCTGTTTTACAAAAAAAACATGTTTTGAAACAAAATCACCTTGAAAATGAATCTTATTGGATGATCAGCCACTGACGTAATTCTGTTTTCAAACAAAACCACTTTTGAGTTTCTCAAGAGAATCTGACCTAGCAGTTTGAACCTCATCAACCAAGGTACCTGTTGAAGGTGAAGAGGAGAAAATGAAAAGACACTGAAGAGGCCTGAAAGCTTGTTTAAAAATACAGTAGAGTTGCAGGTTCTTTTAAATGACACTAAATTTTAGAAGATGTAATAGCCCACAAATAAATTAATAGACAGGAAAAAACCCTATAGAAATGTATTTAAAACCCAAGATCTCATGTTCTTTCCCTTTTCTTCTTTGAAGAAGAAGCTTAAGTTCGTATTTGAAACGGAACGAAGCCTTTTCAATCTTAAAAATATGGAACTGGATATTTATTATTGGAGCAATTAATTTCGAAGAGATGACGTATGTCAATTAAATTCGATCAACTATACTCCACACACTTCTTATCAAAGACAACTTACCTTAAAAAATACCTAGAAGAGCTGGATATGTCCCTGTTGGGGTCCTTGCTTAGAAAGAGTGGTCTATGACCACTGTGTGAGTATTTAAAGAGAAAAAATACAAATCAGAAAAGCATTCTGATGAGTTCAAAATTGATCCTTGAATAGTTGAATTTAAAGATTTAAGAAAGGAAATCTCGCATTAGCCGTTGGCTTTCTGAACATTTTGACTAGTCTTCGTGAAATTAGTACAAAATTTTAATTAGTTACACAATTGAGAAAAATGAATGCAATTGAAAAAATTTCTTCAAAGCACGATGTTTTTATCTCTGGCAAATTAATTCAATTTTCAAGGTTTTAATTATTTGTTCCGAGCCTTTAGTTCTTAAATTAGCTTGTTTTGTTTTTCATCAACTTTACCACAATTTCTTTTGCCCTTATGCTCTTATCAACTCTTGCAAAATCAACGCGAATGTCTTGATTCTTCAAAACCAAGCTCCCGTATCACTTTATTTGACTGGATTTGACTGCTAATTTGATGCACAACAGCCCATAAGGTTCATCTCTTTTGACTATGAGCTAAATCTGGAATCCATCCTTTTCGAGCAAAATAAAATTATTCAAACAAAAAAACATTTTTCTCAAAAACCCTTCTCAACATACTCAGAAAAGATTTTCTTGAAGGAACCACAAGAGAGAAAAATCCAAGAAGAAAAGGCTATTTTCTTTTTAAAAAAGTTCAAAAAAATTTTCAAAGAAAGAAAAAGAACTTTCTCTTTCACAGTTGCAAATAAATTTTAACAATGTCAAACTTTCATAGATTTATTAATTCATCAAATAATTAACACCTTTTCCCTTACCTTACCCTAAATTTTTTCTGACTCAGATTAAATTTTCCAGCATTATTCACCCTTTATAATTTCCATTTGCTCCTTAAAATTTGATTCCCTCTTTTCTCTATGAAAAACCTCACCTCTATCTTGTCCCTTCTTCCCCTTTTCCTTCTTCTGTGGACCTCCTATTCCGCCCTCCCTCTCGAAACAATCCTCCTTCCGCCAACCTGCAGTTCAAATTCCGATTGCCCTAGCTTCTATTTTCCTCGCTGCAACGGCTCTAATCAATGCGATGAATGTGACGATACAGATGATTGCGATCACCTTTCTGACGATGACGATGTTCATTGCAACTCCTACGGTGGCCATAAGTACTGTACAATTCCCTGTAGCAGTTATCAGAAAGAGCAATGTCTTGAAATGAGAGCTTATTGTTCGACTTCTGGTTACTCTGATCGCTGTAGACAATGTCAAAATGATGATGATTGTGAAAATCAAGGATATCCTGGAGATATTAGATGTGATAAAGATACGATTTCAGGATTTGGAGTTTGCAGTAACTGTCCAGCAGATGGATGTCCAGGAGACTCTGAATGTGAAAATTTTAAATGTGTTGAGTGTTCAGACTCTGATGATTGTGATACAGACACACCACACTGTGAAATTACATTTCAAGGAAATTTTTGTAGGGTTTGTACGGCAAATTCTCAATGTACTAATCCAGCTTTATCGAAATGCGATACTGATGATGATTATATATGTGTTATATGCTCAAATGAAGATGATTGTGACCATATCACAGGGAAGCCAAAATGTGATAATTCTCAAGGCTGTGTGGAATGCACACAGGATGGTCATTGTGATAGCAATCATTGCGTGGAGAATATCTGCGTTGAGTGTGAACAAGATGATGACTGTACAAGCGCTTCAAATCCAGTCTGCGGCCCGTCAAATACTTGCATACCTTGCACAAATCCTACGACAGTTTGCAGTGATAATTTTCCTGCAAAACCCATCTGCTCAACAAGTGGGGCATGCGTTGAATGCAAAGACCATACAGATTGTACTGCTGACCCCTTGAAGCCAGAATGCTCAAGTAATACTTGTCAGCCTTGCTCTGGTTCCACTTTCTGTGCTAGCCTCAGTATAAATCAAGACTATTGCGTTTTAACCGACTCCAGCAACAAGGTTGGATCCTGCGTTGAATGTCTTTCTGAAGACCAATGTACTGAGGGTCATTGTGATGAGACGACAAACACCTGTGTGGAGTGCGTTGATCATGATGATTGTACTGATGACGCAAAGCCTCGTTGTGAAGGAAATGCTTGTCAGCCTTGCTCTGATGAGGCTTTTTGCACGAGCCTCGGAATTGGCTTGGATCAGTGTGCCGCAAGTGGAAAGTGTGTTGAATGTACTGACCGAGATCAATGCTCTGACCCGACTCACGAATGCTCCGAAACCACAAATACTTGTGTTGAATGCACTGATGATACTTATTGTACTGATCCATCTACTCCATTTTGTGGTTCTGGGAACACTTGCCAAGCTTGTCCCAGTGATACTTTTTGTGCAACCAAATACCCTGGAGATTTGCCGTATTGTGTGGATGGAACCTGTGTGGAGTGTTCTGAACAATGTGACTGCTCAGATCCCACTCCTTATTGTTCTTTTTTAAAGACGTGTGTTGAATGTACACAAGATTCTGAATGCCCAAGTCCTTCATTAGCAAAATGTTCGAGCTATACATGCCAATCTTGTACTGGTTTTACTGATGTCTGCTCGAACCGATTCTCAGATAAACAGATATGTTCAATGACAAATGGAGAATGCGTAGAATGTGAAGGGACAAATGGCTGTGATTCTTCATCTTCAGAGCCTCAATGTGAACCAGCGAGTCATACCTGTGTGGAGTGTACAGGTGATGATCATTGCCAAGACCCTTCAGCTCCTGTTTGCTCGGATAATTTTTCATGCGAGCCCTGTTCGGATCCTTCTTTTTGCGCGAATAAATACCCAGGAACTCTGCCCCATTGTTTAGCAGGGACTTGCGTGGAGTGTACTCAAAGTCAAGATTGTTTGGGCTCTGACAAACCCAATTGTATTGATAATATTTGCAAGCCAACTATCTATGAAGCTCAATGCTCACCGACTTACAATATCCAAGTCAAGCAAATGTCAGATCCGAATCTGAATCAATTTGACCTGAATTTTCCTTCAGACTTGGTTTCAAAAGTCGATATCAAAGGAAGTCTCACTCTGACTCTCTTAAATGTTGAAGAATCTGCCTACACTTATGCAATCAACAAACTTACAAGCACCTATTACCAAGCTATTTTTACTATTCAAGCCTCTATTCCAGCCACAAAACTCGAACTCACACTACCTTGTCCGAGTCAACCAGGGTATATTTTTGGAGATATCTTACTGGACACCAACACCAAGAGCATCCCGTACACAACTCCAGAGATTCAACAAACAATCGAAACAATCCAAAGCTTGGCTTCGACCACAACCACTGTTATGGCTTCAGCTTCTGGATCTATGATGATTGCTGGTGCAAATCCTGCCATCATGTGGGCGTTGATAGGTCTTTTACAAGCCTTTTATTACATGATTTTTATCAATGTAAATTATCCAGCCAACCTTCAAGCCTTCTTTGGTCTATTTACTCTTGGAAACCTGAGCTTTATCCCAAATCCGATTGGCTGGTTTTTCCCGAATATTGATGACGAAAGTCTTGATGCTCCTTCTAAATTCATAGATAATGATGTCAACGGGTTGTTTTTGCAAACAGCTGGCAATATGCTCTTGACATGGTTCTTAGTCCTTTTTGGATATATTGTGAGTAAATTCTTCTTGAGATTTACAAGGAATATGCCGAAATTATTAAATACAGCAGCTGCAAAAACTGTGGAGATTTTTGAATGGTCAGGTGTTCTCAGAACTTTCATAACAAGTTACACACAACTAAGCATGGCAGCCTTTCTTCAAATCAGAGTAATGGATTTCAAAAATGATTTATTTGGAGTTTCCTCTGTATCTGGTCTTGCTTTCACCGTCTTTGCTTTTCTATTTCCTCTTGCTTTGATCCTTCTTCTCCATAAGTTCAGCAAATCTCCCAAACTTCTCAAAGCAAAATACTCAACGCTTGTCGAAGAATTCAAACTTGAACAAAAAAATCTCACTGCCATATATTTTAATGCCTTTTTCATCTTGAAAAGACTTGTGCTCACTCTCACTCTCGTCTTCTTGCATAATTACCCATACATAGAGGTCTTTGTTCTGGTTCTAAACTGTGCTATCTGGACCTTGCTTCTTGTCAAATTTCTGCCTTACAACAATAAAATCAATAACATAGTCAATATCCTTTCGGAAATCCTCTTTGTTGCCATTCATGTGATAATTTTCCTGTTTGCACATGATGATCATGTTGATTGGCTGACCGACCAAGAAAAGATGGATCTTGGCTGGGTTGTCATTGGCTGCTGTGGGGTTATCTTGGTTCTCACGTTAATAGCCTCATTTGTCCAGCAATTTTTCGTGGTGAAAAGAATGATTATTTTACTCATAAAAGTCATCAAAGGAAAGAAAACAGATTCTGGGAAGAAAGTGAAAAGAAAGAGTTCACCTCAAATTCATCCTCAAAAGCCTATGAATACTTCAAATTTGAGTTTTGATTTGAGTGAAACCGCGAGAGAACATCTTGAAAATTCAATGTCAGCAATGCCTTCCGTCCCGACGAAGAAGAATATACAAAGTTCTCGAAGAATTGTAAGAACAAAAATAAACAACAAGAATAGACACGTTAAGGGAAATGTAACTCCTCTATAAATCTGAAAAGAGTTGTTTGTGTACAAAAAATTTGAATATTGATTGTTGATTCAATATGAAAAAAAAGAGAAGATCAGAGCTTTGGAGTCCAAGAATTTGGGCACTATAAAATTTCTTCTTTACCAAGATCTGTAAATTTATCATCATCAATGTTCAAAAATTCTCATTGAGAAAAAAGTTCTTATCGTATCGAGAAGCCAAATTTGTATTTTTGGATCACTAAATTGTTCGCGCACTTTTCCTAGCAGAATAAATTATAATGAAGAAGAGGTTAATTCTATAAGTGTAGCAAAAGCTAAAACTTATCCAGATCAAATCATATCTTTTCTTAAATAGAGTAAGCATTCATTATACCATATGCACAACTTTTTTCTTCTCATGTTCCTAACTCTCCTAATATATTCAAAACACAAAACATAGAAATTCAATAAACAATTCATCATAATAAAGTAAATCAAAAACACAGAAACTTTATTGATCAATCAACTGATTAATCATGATAAAGTTCATCAAGCGTTTTTCCCTTGTAAGAAATAAATAAAACCCCATTAATTTCATCCCCATCTCAACAAACCCCCTTCAATATTCCCTATTATAAGTCTAAAGGTAAGACTCTATTTGTAGAGCCAGCTCTAACTCGCCTTCTTATTCTTCTTTTAGGAGAATTAGAGTAGACATCAGGCTTGTGAGTGGGAGCGACTGAAGCCATGGAGTTTTCAAAGTACTCTCTTGTAGAATTTCCACTTGATTCTAAATTGAGTTCCCCTGAGCCAATTGCTGAAGGAGGTTGAGGATAAATTTGAGGCGAAGTTTTTCTTTTAATCTTCTTCCCAGAATTGGGTTTCTTTCCTTTCATAACTTGCCAGAATAATTTAAGCAAATTTTTCAGCACAAAAAATTGTTGTACGAATGAAGCAATTAAGGTTAACACCAAGATTACCCCACAACAACCAATAATAATCCAACCAAGGTCCAGTTTCTCTTGATCAGTCAACCAATCTACGTGGTCATCATGTGCAAACAGGAAAATTATCACATGAATAGCAACAAAGAGGATTTCCGAAAGGATGTTGACAACATTATTTATCTTATTGTCATAAGGCAAAAATTTGACGAGAAGCACAGTCCAGACCACGCAATTCAGAATCAAAAGAAACACTTCTAAATACGGGTAATCATGCAAGAAGACTAGAGACAAAATCATTGCGAGTCTCCTCAACACGAAAAAGGCATTAAAGTAAAGTGGAGTCTTCTCATACTTGAATTCTTCAATCAGCGTTGAGTATTTCACCTTTAGAATCCTTGGAGATTTGCTGTACTTATGAATAATCCAGAAAAGCATAAGAGGAAATAGGAAAGTGAAGGCGATGAAAGCGATGCCAGATCCTGAAGAAACCCCATATAGCTCAGTCTCAAAACTCAAGACTCTCAGCTGCAATAAAGAAGCCATACTCAGCTGAGTATAGCTTGTTATCAGTGTTCTCAACACCCCAGACCATTCAAAAATCTCAACAGTCTTTGAGGCCGCCATGCCCAATAGTTTTGGCATATTTCTTGTAAATCTAATGAATAATTTGCTGGCAATGTATCCCACAATAACAAGGAACCAGGTCAACAGCATATTACCACCTGTTTGCAAAAATAAGCCATTCACATCGTTATCTGTGAACTTATAAGGGGCATTCAGGGTTTCATCATCAATATCGGGGAAGAACCAGCCAATTGGATTAGGAATAAAGCTCAGATTTCCAAGAGTAAAGAGTCCAAAGAAAGCTTGGACATTGGCTGGATAATTCACATTAATGAAAATCATGTAATAAAAGGCTTGTAATAAGCCGATCAAAGCCCACATGATAGCGGGATTAGCGCCAGCAAGCATCATGGACCCAGAGGCTCCGGCCATAACACTGGTTGCAGTACTAGCTAACCCTTGGATCGTTTCAATCGTTTCTTGGAGCTCTGGGGTGACAAAAGGGATTCTTTTAGTTGGAGAGTCTAAGATAATATCTCCAAAGATATACCCTGGTTGACTTGGACAAGGTAGTTTAAGCCTTAACTGTGTTGCTTGGATCTCAGTTTCAATCGCAAAAACTATTTGGTAATGGGTGCTGGTCAGTTTGGTGACCTCAGGGGTATAATCAGATTCTGGTATATTCTGAAGAGTTACAATCAAACCCCCTTTGATATCAACTTTCATCGCGAGGTCAGAGGGAAAATACACATCAAACTTATTCAAGTTAGGGTCTGTCATTTGCTTCACCTGGATATTGTAATCTGGAGAGCAGTGAGGCTGATAGATTGTCGCCTTGCATATATTGGCAATACAATATGGCTGTGCACTATCAAAAATACAATCACTGTCGCCAACACATTCCACACAAGTTCCCGATAGACAATGAGGAAGCGTCCCAGGATACTTATCCTCGCAGAAAGTGCTGCTCGCACCAGCGCTGGAGCATGATTGGCATGTATTCCCAGCCCCACAAAATGGCTTCACATAATCTTGACAATGAATATGATCAGTGCACTCAACGCAGGTGTAACTCGTTGACTCACATTGTGGTTTTCCTGATAGAGGATCACAGCCATTTGTCCCTTCACATTCAACGCATTCTCCACTTCCTGTTGAGCATACTGGCTTATCTGGGAATCTGCTGGCACATAAACCAGCATAGCCAGTGCAAGACTCACAAGTATAACTTGCAAGGTTACATTTTGCTTCCGAAGGACTTGGACATTCACTATCTTGAGTACATTCAACACAAGTCTTCTCTGAAGAACAGTATTCACCTCCTGTGCAATCCCCTGAAACATTGCATTCCACACAAGTTCCACTTATGCAATGGTTCAAATCTCCTTCATATTTATCGATACAGAATTGATCTCCAGGACAAGGTTGACAAAGGCCACCGCTCCCACAAAATGGAACAGAAACATCATCACAATGATCATCATCTGTACATTCAACACACTCTCCGCTTGTCGAGCATTGATCTAAAGTTCCAGAGCAAAATCCCGAATTGCAGCCTTGACAAGTATTTCCTGAGCACCTCGGTTGAGTCGGATCATCAAGGCAATGAGAATGATCAATACACTCAACACAAGTTTTACTTGATGTTTCACAGACAGGTGTCGAAGAGGATTGATCACAATCACTATGTTGAGCGCATTCCACGCAGTGTCCACCAGAACATACTGGTAAAGCAGGAAAATTATCATGACAAACAGTTGATCCAGAAGAGCAAGGCCCACAAACCCCAGCAGTACAGGTTGGGTTTGAGGGGTCTTGACAATTCCCATCATTCAGGCACTGCACACATGTATGGGTGCTTGCATCACAGTATGCTCCTGGGCAGTGACTTTGTTCCTTGCATTTCACGCAAGTACCATCATTTAGACAATATAGTAAATCTCCAGGGTATTTAGTAGCACAAAAAGTGTCATTGGGACAAGCTTGGCAAGCGTTTCCAGGACCACAAAAGGGAGCAGAAGGATCAGTCGTACAATGAGTATCATCAGTGCACTCAACACAAGTATTTGTAGTCGCAGAACACTCATGAGTCGAGCCAGAACATTGATTTCTATCAGTGCATTCAACGCATTTTCCTTGGTTAGGACCGCTTGTTGCACATTGATCAAAAGAACCTGGAAGACTTGTACAGAAAGTAGCATCAGAGCAAGCCTTACAAATACCTCCATCACAACGAGGTTTTGAAGGGTCAGAAAGACAATCACTATAATTGATACATTCAACACAAGCCTTGCTCGCTGAGCAAAGTTTCTCGGAAGATGTTTGATCACAATCATTTTGGTAGTCACACTCCACACATTGTCCGGTTGTCGAACAGACAGGTTTCACCCCTGGAAAGTTATCACTGCATACAGTTGTGGGGTTTGAGCAAGGACCGCAGGTATTTGTCCCCGAGCAGACGGGATTATTAGCTGGACAATCACCATCATCCTCACATTCAACACAGACATTTCCAACACAATGACCGCTTGCGCAATGGCCATCCTGCTTACACTCAACGCATGTATTAGTATTAGAGCAATAATCAAGGACACCATTACAATGATCATCGGTTTTACAAGCAACACAAACGTTGGAAGCGCAGTGACTTTTTGCTCCAGAACAATGGCCATCACCGGTACATTCAACACAACCTTTCGTACTGTCACATTCTGGCTTGCCAGGAATAAGGTCACAATGATCATCATCTGAACATTTTACACAAGTTCCGCCGCTACACCTTGATTTTGCTGGGTCAGTACAATGGCTCTGGCTTGTACATTTACAGAAATTTCCTTCAAATGATATATCACAGACTGGGGTCCCAGCATTTAAAGCCTGACAGTCTGTATCAGCCATGCATTCCACACATTTGAAGTTCTGGCAAGTTCCTTTAGCACAATTGTTCCCTGCAGGACAATGGCTACAAACTCCGAGCCCAGCGAGAGTTGTAGTATCACAGCGAACACTTTCACTATAGCCTTGACCCTGACAGTTATCATTCGTAGTGCAAGGTTTGCACCGCTTTGGATCTGAATTCCAATCACAGTACGCCCTTGTTTCTCTGCAGACTCTTCTGTGATCATCATCACAGGGAAGATGGCAGAATTTTATAGAGCCTGAGCCACTCACGCAATCAACGTCATCGTCATCAGAAAACTGGGTACAGTCATTCCGATTGTTGCATTGGATGCATTGGGAAGTTTGGCAGCGGGAATAGTAGAAACTGGGACAGTCATTCGAATCACTGCAAGAGGTTGGGAAGACGATGAAGTTCATAGGGTAATCACAGAAGGCGAGTTGTAGGCATAATAAAAGAGAAATTGTGGTTGCGAGGGTTTTCATGTTATTTTTTTTTTCGTGAAATTTATAAATTTTGAAAGTGAGCTCAGAAAAAATTAAAGGAAAGGGTTTTATGTTTTGTTGATATATTTTTTATTGTGCCTATTAAAATTTATTGCGGAATAATTTTTCTCTATTGGGTTTTTAATCATGATTCACAGATTTTCATTAGAGACTTTCAATCGTTTAATCTTTAACTCTAACGTTTTTGCCCACGTAGGATTTAGTCCTTTACTACTCATAAATTTCCATCTTTAAACCTTACCAGAATAAAGTTTCCGCTCCATAGGACTTGTTTCCTTCTCACTCAATCCATCTTCTCAAGATCAAGAGATTCTCGAGAAGCCATTTTCGTTGCAAATAAAATTGGATTAATTTAAAGCTCAAAGACTCGGAGGTAATATTTAAAACCGTTAATCCTAATTTTGCCCAATTTCTTCAATTAAATTTCTTTCCCTCATCTCATCTAATTCCCTTCTTTTCCCCTCCTGATATGCCTTCAAAATCCCTCTTGTTCTTTCTCTCGAGACCTTTTCCAGACATCATCAGCCGAATTTATCCTTCTCATGTGAAGGTTTCACTTGCCTTAATTAATATTTTTATTCAACTTAATCAAATGTAATTTACCCGCCAACGGCCTTGGCTCTCTTTCCCTTCTCCATTGCACAAATCTTCTCAAGATAACTCCTTATTCAAACAGGAGCTTCATTGAAATCATCACTGGTTGAATAAAGTTTTCTCTTTAAAGAAAAGTGAGGAGCCCAATTTATGATTTATTTTAATGTACATCTGTTAGCTTTTTTTTTCAATTGGTCCAATACCCAGAAGCCATTCTTCTTCTTTCCTTCAGTTTCTTCTTGAGATCTCTATTTCCTGATCAATCTCGCCTCAAAAGCTCATAAAAGTCTTAAAAAATAACGTAAAACACGAGGAAGATATGAGTGGATGAGTGATTCATTTGAATTTTTTAATGCGATTTCTTGCCTGTTTACTAATTTCTTTTTGCACATTACTGTATTCTTCCAAAAAACCAAACTATAAAGGCAAAGAAAAGAACCTAAAAGATCTTGGCGGAGATTTGTTGACAAACCTTTTTCAAATCTCGTGATTTAGCGCTTGACCTCATATAGTTTTCTCTCTTTACTTAATAATAGTACCATTGTACCAAATGTTCCGTAAAGAGTCTCTTTCTCCATAAATTCCCTTATTTGCTCAGCTTATTGCCGAATTACCCAAGTTCTTAAAGAGTTTATTCGGGAAACAGCCTGACCTCATGGTGGAAAAAGATGAGACATGAGATTACATTTTGTTTCACAAAGTAACATACAATTAAATTTATTAATTTTTGTCAACAAAAATGCACCTTTCTTCTCCTCTTATAAGCACTTTTCTCAGTCAATAATCTTTATCATAGCCTCAGCATCAGCTTCTCCTTCCTAATGCCTACTTTCCTCTCCATATTTTCTCAAAAATTCTATTCTTAGTTTTCCTGAGATTTCTCCAAGTGGCCTCCTTTCTGAGGATTTTCTCATATGTTTTTATCCATAAATAAATCTGCAAAGTCCAAGAATTAAAAGTCTCGAAATCAATCTCGGGTCAACAACTTGACCAGAAAAACAATACCAACAACTCCTTGTTTTGAGCCTTCAATGGCCTTTGAAATTATTTCCAGGCCTTTTTCTCCAAAAATACATATCAATGTCATAATATCACCATAGAATGTTAGGTTTCTCAATTACTAGACTCGGATTTTCCACCATATGGACCCGCAAAGCCTAGAATAGCCTTGAGAGTTCTTATTTGCTCATGCTAAGGTGGGCTTACATAGGACTTTGTTAGAGAAATCTTCAGGATGAGAACGTGCATAATTCCCAAAAAAGAATTTCTCGAAAAGACTTTCAGTCATGACGAGTATGGTTAAATGAGGTTTTATTCAGAGTTTTTGACAGGTTGATAATGCAAAAACAAGAGGCCTTTAGAAGAGAAAAAGAAAATTAGAGGGAATTGGGTTTTACTTAAAGCTCATTTCATCAGGGAAAAACTTTTCAAAAAAACATTCATTCCTTATTGATAAAAACAACCCATCAAAGGCCTCAGAGAGATGAAAGTAAAAACATTTCTCGAAAGGAAAGAAAGCCTTCAGTCAATTTTGAAAGATATTTAGAATATTTGATCATATCAGATCACTTTTGAGGAAATTGCACTTCTGCTCAAGGAAAACCTCGTAAAAAGTTCGAAAAAGTGTCGATTTAAACATGAAAGATATTAGAGTTAACCATTTCTTGACCAAAATTTAAAGTGCTAATTTGTAAATTTGAGTTCAAAAAGGGATGCTAATTATTAAAACCCATATGTGAAGAGATTGAGAAGGTTTGAGGTTATAATTATTGCCCAAAAAAGGATCTAAACTAATCTTTGCAAGGAGCATGGAGCCTGGTGGAGATTTTGAAGGACTTCTGGAAAAAAGTTAAGTTTTCAAGGGGAAACATGAGAGTGGAAAAATCAAAAGGTTGAATACCAAAAAGGAAATTTTTGCTTCTTTGTGAAATAATTAAATTTATTTTGTAGGCAAGCGCTCAATATGATTGAACAATTTCTCCAACAGTTTATAAACTTTTATCTTTTGAGATCAAGAACTTGATCTTTTTAGCCTTGAGATTCGATCTCATTTGTAAGTCGGCCTTTTCCACGAAATGATTCATCTCAACCAAAAAGAATTTTCTCATGAAAAAAAATTTAGAGCTTTTTTTCTGTTTTTAAAAAAATTTTATTTTCACTCAAAAAAAGAATTGATCAAATTCTCAGGAAAAAATTTTTTTTGGCAGAAATCATTTTGAGGCTCTGAGATCAGGAAGAGATTAAGCTTTCTCGAAACTTTCTCTAGACCCATTTTTGAAAAGTCAAAGTTCTCAATCAATTCTCACAAACTCAAAAAAATAATGAAATAGTTTTTTGTTTTGTTTCAAGAAAATCAATTTATTGGGAAGTTTTTTAGCAAAGAGTGATTTTGGAGGTTAATAAAAAAATCCTTTTTCTTGTCAAGGTTTCTCCTTTTGAGGAGTTTTCAAAGGGCCATATTTTGACAAAATTTGACTCTTTTTTGGGTTTGAAAAAAATTGAAAATTATTCAAGAGCCCTGAAGAATTTAGTCTGATCTAAAAATTCATTCTCTTCTTTCAAAACTAATCATCTTATTTTTTTAACTCGCAAAAATTTTTCTTTGCAGGATCTCTCCTGTTTGATTCTCGCAAATTTTTGAAAAAATCGTTTTTGGTACTTTTTTCAAAATTGATTTCTTGTCAAAATATTTTTGGACCGAAAATCTCCTCGAAAAATATTTCCAATTTTCGAAAAATCGAAAATCGTTACCAAAAAATTTTTTTACTTTTTTTTTTCTGAAAAAATCTTTATTTCTCCAATTGTTATCCTTTCTTTTCATGTCTTTTGAATTCCTCAATACCTCATTCCAGAAAATAAAAGAATGAAAATTAATGAGGAAATTTATCCAAACAATATTCTCAAACTCATCCAATAAAGGTTGAAAAAATACTCAGAGATCAAGCGAAAGTCTTGGAGATAAATAGAGAAATCCTTGAACTGCAAATTAAAAGAGACAAGACAAGAACCATGTCAAAGTAAAATTTTAGCTGTCCTCTTCTGAAAAATCTAATTTCTCTTCTTGAGATTATTGAAGAAAAAATCTTTCACCTCAAATCCTCTTCTTTTTGATTTTTTTTTTCTGAGATGACTTCATTCTTGGAAAATAATATTTTGAGAATTTTTAGATCAATATTTATTTTTGAAAATCAAAAGGTCCATCCCCAACAACCTCTGGCCTGATTTAAATTTTACCAATAAATTCAAAAAAATTTTCCCCGTTAAATTAAGATCTTACATCCAACAATCATTCTAAGTTTAATATGAATACGTTGATTTGAGAAATGTTTATACACCCAAAAACTATTAGAACTCTCATATGTATATAGATAACCAATATGAATAAGATCCAATCTGTAAGAGAAAAAAATTCAAGCAGGAGATGTCTTAACCCATACAGAGTATAAATAAACTTGTATGTGCGAAAGAATAAGGTCTTATTAAAAAGCCATCAATCAAATCATTCAGGACAAAATTTTAAAAGCAATGAAAACTTATGGGCGTCTGATTGATCTTTTCTATCGAAAAAAACTTTTTATCCTAAATCGTTGAGTTTGATCAAGAAACGTCCTCACTTCATTCAAAAATTTTTCTTTTAATTAAATTCAAGATTATTTTAGTCATTCAATTTCTTTGAAAGCCCAAATTAAAAAATTTAACCCCTCGAATTCAAATAGATTTTTCCAAACAATATTGGGCTTTAGTCACTCCGCTCGTCAAGGGATCAAATTTAAACGGTGATCTTATATTTTTGCTTTCCAAATAGTGTCGAATTAAATATATGTAAGCCAGTTGAGATCAATACAATGAAACAAAATTTTAATGACGAATTAATTGATCGAGGTGAGTTATGAATTAATTACATATTAAATTCGTTATAAATCTTACCATTTCATTCATTTGCAACTTAGAAATTATGAGCTCTGCTCCGCTTAAAGACTCCAAAGAAGCGAAAAAATTCGAAAGGAGTTATTGGTGAAGGCACAAGCTCTCTAAAAAATAAGCTAAACTGATGGTTTGAAAGAAATAAGGAGGAAGATGATGTTGTGCCTTCAGAAAACCAGAAAAGATGAAAAGAGTTTTTTAAAAAGAAATTTAGTTAATCTCTTGTACGCTACTAAAATTATTCACAGAATTAAATTTGAGTTTTTCATGTTCAGAATCAAAACTCTTTGCTTTTATAATTAAAAGAAAAATTAAAAGGCCACTATTAAACCCATAGCAAAATAACTCCCAAACGTTCATAAAATAACTTGTTCTAAATCTTTAGCTTCATCTTTAAAAATTAAATCTCTTATTATTAATTTCTCTTCCCACAATTTTCACAATCCTCCCTTTCCTTCCTTTCAAAATCAATATATTTACAATCAAGAGACTCTGGTATGTCCCACCAATGTCTTCCCACCCTCCAAAGCCCCAAACCCCTCTTCTTCGCTCTCCTCTTCTTTTGCTCTCTCCAACTCTCCGCCTCACTTACCACAAATACAATTCTCTTCCCAAATCCATGTAGCTCTGACTCAGATTGCAAGCACTTTTACGCTGTAAAATGTGACCCAACCACTCACCAATGTATCCACAGTTGCATAAACAGCGACTGCGACAGATTCTCTGGAGCAGGCTTAGGAGATTGCAACGCAAATCGTTGCTATATAAAATGTACTTCAGTTACTGACCCCATATGTCAAGAAATGAGAGGCATTTGTGACTTTTACGGAGGTTCTACGACTGAAATGCGATGCCAACAATGCCAGAATACCGGTGATTGTACAGCAGGAGGGTATCCAGGAACCGTTCGTTGTGATAAATCCACAACTCCGGACAACATAGGAATATGTACAAGCTGTCCTGCAGGACTTTGCCCAGCCGGTTCTTGCGTGAATTTTAAATGCGTTGAATGTACTGATAATACATATTGTCAAGGGAATAATCCAACAAAACCGTATTGCGATATACAATTCACAGGAAATTTCTGTAAAGAATGCCTTGAAATTTCTCATTGTACCTCTTTGAGCAAATCCCTTTGTTTGAGTTCAGGAACTTGCGATGTCTGTTCAGACCATTCTCATTGTTCCCGTTTCACCAGTACTCCATATTGTGCATCCTCTGGTTGCGTCCAATGCACTGATGATTCTCATTGCCCTAGCTCTGGAACTCCTTATTGTGTGGGAAACACCTGTCAAGCATGTTCAACGAGCATCTGCAGCAATCGCTTTTCAACAAGTAGTCCAACAAAATTGGCTTGTCTTGCGTCTTCGGGAGTCTGTGTGCAGTGTACTGATGATTCTTATTGTCCAAGTACAGGAACTCCTTATTGTAACAGCGGTTCAAATACTTGCGAAGCATGCTCGAGTGGTCTCTGTACCACTCTTTTTTTGACAACAAATCCAACAAAATTAGTCTGTGTAGCAGCCACTGGACTTTGTGTACAATGTACTGATGATACTCATTGCCCGACTACTGGGACACCTTATTGCGAAACGAACACTTGTCAAGCTTGTTCAGCGAGCATCTGCAGTGCCCGTGACCCAATAAAGTTGGCTTGTGAAGCAAGCTCAGGAGTCTGTCAAGAATGTACAGGAGATTCATTTTGTACAAATTCATACTGTGAAGGGAATAATTGTTATGGATGTTCTTTTTCAGGCTCCATATGTTCTTCTCGTTTTCCAACAACAAAACCTGTCTGCTCAACTTCGACTGATGTTTGCGTTGAATGTCAACTGGATTCTCATTGTCCAACAATCACAAAATCTTATTGTAACCCTTCCTCTGCGACATGTCAACCATGCACACAAGATTCTCATTGCACTCATATTACAGGAAAAAATAAATGTTATCAAGGAGAATGCTTCACTTACCAAGAACAATGCTCACCTACTTACCAAATCCTTATTACCCAAAATTCCAATGTCTTCTCCCTCAAATTCCCTTCATCTCTAATCTCTCAAAGCTCTTCTCTTACTCTCCAACTTCTCAATATTCCTGACCAGGATTACACTTACACCCTGACAAAAACCTCAGACCCCAATACATATCTCGCCACTTTCACGTTCCAAACTACCATCCCAGAAACGACCCTGAGACTTTCTCTTCCATGTCCTCCACAACCAGGCTATCTTTACGGTGATATCCAAGTGAATTTCTCCACAGAAAAAGTTCTCTACACAACTCCAGAAATCGAGAAAAATATCGAAACTGTTCAGAATATCATGTCATCTGCCACGACTGCTATGACTGGTCTCTCAGGTTCTTTGCTCCTTACTGGTGTAAATCCAGCTATTCTCTGGGCCCTTATTCATCTTTTGCAAGCATTTTACTATTTGGTATTTATCAATGTGGAGTATCCTGCTAACGTCCGGCCATTTTTTAAGCTTTTTACAATGGGAAATCTCAGTTTTATCCCCAACCCTATGGCATGGTTTTTCCCAGAAATTGAAGACGAATCTCTTGACGCTCCGAAACGATTTCTCGAGAATGATGTCAACGGATTATTTCTACAAACTGCTGGAAATTTACTGCTAACGTGGTTCTTGGTTTTGATGGGATTTATCGGGAGTGTTCTCTTTTTGAAATATACGAGAAATATGCCCAAAATATTCAATGTTATCTCTTCAAAGACTGTAGAAATCTTCCAATGGTCTGGGGTTTTTCGAACTCTTATTACCAGTTACACGCAATTAACAATCGCAGCATTGCTTCAAGCTCGAGTTCTCAATTATAATTCGACATTATTTTCAATGTCTTCGGTCCTTGGGATTGTATTTATAGTCCTTGCTGGGATTATCCCGCTTATAACATGGAGGATTATTTATAAATATCAAAAGGACCAAAAAACAATGGAAAGGAGATTTTCAACGCTTATTGAAGAAGTTAACATCAAGTCAACATCCTCAATACCCAAATACCTGGCGGTGATCTTTTTACTGAGAAGATTTGTCCTAAGCATTTCTTTGGTCTTTTTGCATGATTTTCCTTATGTTGAGATTTATATTTTGATCTTGAGTTGCGTTATCTGGCTCATTCTCTTGTGTAAATTCCAGCTTTATGAAAGCAAAGTGAATAATATTGCAAATATTATCTCAGAAATAATCTTCACAGGGGTCCATGTGGTGATTTTTGTGCTGATTCATGATGATAATATTGCTTGGCTTGATGATCAGGATAGAATTCAGCTTGGCTGGGGAATTATTGGTGGATGTGGAGTTATCCTGATTATTTCTTTATTGATGTCGCTTGTTCAACAATATTATGCGCTTAAACAATTCATTGGATTTGTTCTAAAAGTCTTAAAGAAAAAGGATTCTTCAAATAAAAAGAGAAAACATCGATTGAGAAGAACTGCTCCGGCAGAAATATTCAGAACAGCCGAGAGTTTAGATGGGGTACAGGCGAATGTTAATACGGATACAACGCGTATTTCAGAAAGAAACGACTCGATTTCGTCCAGCGATTCACCTCTAAGATATAAAAGACGGCTTAGGGATTGAGAAAAACAAGGAATTTTTATTTGTATTTTCTTAATTTGTGAATCATCAATTACTGTGGTGAAATGATACTCTTTTTGTAAAATATAATTAAATATATTTAATTAAAAATAAGATTTTTTCTTGAGTTATTTTCCAAAATCCTCCAAAAACAATTTATCCGGCTCTAAAATACCATTTATTTTCTCCTTCTTATGATTTCCTTCTTCTTTTTAAATCGCCTTCAAAATTCGATATTTCCAGGTTAATCTCTCTGACACTCGAAATAAAACTTTTCTGACTTTCTCCTAAACTGCCTTCAAAACTCACTCCTGTTTTATCTAAGCTCGTCCCCTTCCTATCAATACTCGTTCTTGTCCTTTCAATGCTCGATCTCGACACTTCAGGAAATGTCTTCCTCTTCTGAGGTGCCCTCCTCAATTTTCTTTTCTTTGGATCTTTTCCTTTTATGACCTGAATAATCAGCTTTATAAACTTTTTCAATGCAACAAATTGCTGAGCAAATGAGGATATCAACGACGCCACCAAAATCGTTCCACAACCACCCATTATACCCCATCCAAACTTCAACCTTTGCTGATCTGTAAGCCAATCAGTAAAATCATCATGAATAAGCAAGAATATCAACACATGAACCCCAGCAAAAATAAGCTCTGAAAAGATATTGATCACATTATTCAGCTTGCTTTCATATGGGAGATATAGACAAAGGAAAATTGTCCAAGCAACACAGCTCACAAGCAGAACACTGATCTCAATATAAGGGAAATCGTGTAAAAAGACCAAAGCTATCACCATAACAAGTCTGCGAAGCAGGAATAACACATTGAAATATTTAGGAAGAGCATATTTGGAGTCGATTTTGAGCTCTTCTATTAAAGTGGAGAATTTGAACTTCATAATTTTGGGCCTCTTGTGAAATTTGTATATGACTTGCCATGTAATAAATGGGATGACTCCAGCAAGCATAACGAAAATTATGCCAAAAATCGAAGAGAATGAGAATAATTTAGTCTTGTAATTTAATACTCTCATTTGAAGCAAAGCGGACATTGTTAATTGCGTGTAACTTGTTATCAAAGTTCTGAAAACCCCAGACCATTCAAAAATTGACACTGTCTTTGAAGAAATTGAGGTCAACAATTTCGGCATATTTCTCGTATATCTCAAGAATAAAAAGCTTGCCAGATATCCAACAGAAACCACTATCCATGCCAAGAGCATATTCCCTGCAGTCTGGAAAAATAATCCATTCACGTCGTTCTCAAGAAACTTCTTGGGGGCATCCAAAGATTCATCATCGATATCTGGGAATATCCAGCCAATAGGATTTGGAATAAAACTCAAATTCCCCATCGTAAAAAGCTGGAAAAAAGGCTGGACATTAACGGGATATTCCACGTTAATAAACACCAGATAATAAAACATCTGGAGAAGGTTAATCAACGCCCAGAGAATAGCAGGGTTTGCGCCAGCAAACATCATCGATCCGGACACGCTAGTCATTGCGGTCGCAGCCGTTGATGTCAGAGACTGGATTGTCTCAACTGTCTGTTGGATTTCTGGAGTTGAATACAAGACTTTTTCTGTATTGAAATTTATCACAATATCGCCATAAAGATAGCCAGATTGAGTTGGACAGGGAATTGTTAATTTCAATACCGTGGCTGGAACCGTCTTATCAAAAGTAAAAGTCAGAATAAAGACAGTCGATGTTGACTTTGTCAAGCTATATGTATAGTCAGACGTCGCAACACTTTGTAAAACCACCTGCAAGCTTGTCATTATGTCAACCTGAGAAGCCAGGCTAGCTGGGACTTTTACTGTAAAAACGTTCTGATTTTGAGTGACAACAATATTACTATACATTGGGGGACATTGTGCTTGGTAAGTGTAGCATTCTCCTTGGTAACATTTATTCTTCCCTGTGATATGAGTACAATGGGCATCTTGAGTGCATGCTTGGCAAGTCTGTGTATTACAAAAAGATTCTGTCACCAAAGGGCAATCCGAATTCCCTAAACATCCAACACAGACTCCACTGCTTGCTTCACAAGCTAATTTTGTTGGTGTTGTTGTGGAAAAACGAGCACTACAGATGCCTGTTGAGCAGGCTTGACAGCTGTTTCCAACACAATAAGGCGTCCCGGTGCTTGGACAATCACCATCACTATTGCATTCAACGCAAACCCCTGAGCTTATTTCACAAGCCAATTTCGTGGGATTTGAACTAGAAAACCGACTGCTACAAATACCCGTTGAGCAATCTTGGCATGTATTTCCCACACAATAAGGGGTTCCAGTACTTGGACAATGAGAATCCTGTGTGCATTGGACGCATCCAGAACCAATACAGTAAGGAGTGGCTGTTAAATGTGAACAATCAGGGTCTGAACCACAAATACCACAAGTGTTCGAAGAACAAAGAGATTTACTCGGACTTATGCAATGCGAATTTTGATAGCATTCTTGGCATAAATTCCCTTCGAACTTCTTCTCACAATGTGGCTTCGTTGGCTTGTTCGTCAAACAATAATTATCATCAGTACATTCCACACACTTATAATTCTGACAGGTTCCAATTGTACAGCCAGTTGATGGACAGCTACTGCACACTCCGAACCCGCTTATTGAAGTCGTATCACAAACAGAATTCGCGCCATATCCAGCATTTTGACATTGAGCATCAGAGCCGCATTGATAACAGCGAACTGTGCCTGAAGTCGTCCCACAATATGCTCTCATAGCATTACAGATTGGGTCATCCACTGCTGAACAAGTCACATAACAACGTGCGTTGGTACAAACTCCGAGCCCAGTTCCAGAAATTCGATCACAGTCAGTGTTTGAACACGAATGAACACACTGATGGGTGGATGGGTCACAGACAGGATAAAAGAAGTTAGGGCAGTCGTTGTTTGAGGAACAATATGCTGGGTTGATAATTACGTCAGCGGGTAAGGTACAGGCTGCAAAGTCGAGCGAAGCAACAAGAAATAAGAAGATGTTGATATGGAAATATCGAGGGACCATTTTGGCTTTCTTGATAAAGTACGGATTATAAAATAATTAAAGGATTGTGAATGACATGATTTGTTAAATTAATTAATTAAAACAACGGTTTTTTCTCATGTGGATTTCATTTATTGGGAATTAAAATTTAAATGAGCCTATTGAATGAAAGTTTAAGCATCACGTCATCAAATGAAAAACCCCATTTCTCTGAACAAAAAGACCCTCTTCCTCTCCCTGTACTCTGTTTGCCTTGAAGAAGATTGTCTTCCTTTCCAAATTTAAGCTTCTTCTTTACACGTTTTAATCAAATTCTCTCAATTTTCTTGTTTCCATTCTTCTTTATACTAAAGCACAGAATCGATCGAAAAGTTTAAGCCTTTATAAAAATTCAACAGGGAAAAATTTTTTTGAAAGAAAGAAAATTTTTCAAATTGAAGTTCTCTCATAAGCTTTTTTATGAGTTAGTCTTCCTCAAGTATCCTCAAAACTCATCATCTCCCAAAAAATTCAGATCACAGAGAACTGCTTTTCTCCCTTTTTTTATAAATTTGCTGTTCCCTAAATTGGATTAAATTCAACATTTATGGTCCCTTGAAACCCGAATTTAAAAATGGGACAAGAACATGAAAATCAAAGGTAATCTCAATCACAAGATTCCTTTGAAAAAATCGCTTTTCTATTGTTTCGCTTCTCATAATATCGGGGTTTCCTGCTTCTTTTTCGCCGGGATAGCTCTCAGTTTAGAGCTGACCTGCCGCCTAAAATCGGTCACTTGTTTCTTGAATCACAAAAGTAACTCACAAGAAATCTTAATTATCCTGTCTTGTTTAAACCTTTCCCATTCTCTCACAGTTGAACCTTTCTCCACAAATCGATAATTGCAAACCCTTTCTCGCCCTTGTCAAGAAGACCCCTCCTTGATTGAAGGATTTGAGGATCTATATATTGTTTTTCCCTTTTAAATTGGGAGCAAAGGTCAAATAAAATGCAAATTTTGTTGGGAAATACGGGTTTTAATTTTTGCAATTTATTAAAATTTATTTAACAAATATGGGCTCGCGCTTTTCAAATCTCCTGCATCTCCCAGAAAAAACTTTTTATTTCCTTTAAAGGCCTTTGGGAAGAGCTTTCAAGTCAATTCAAGCAAAATTCAATCATGATCAGAATATACTTCGCCTTCAAGCTTTGAATTTGTCTGGACAATAAATTAAAATTAATTTTATTTGGGTTGAGTTGATCAATGATGGCAAAGAGCTGATTGCCTGGTTGATTTTCTCATAAAGAAATTCTAGAGACATCATTTATCAACGATTTAGGAGGATTTTTTATTCCAGGGGAGCATATTCTTCTGATTTCTGAATAAAAGATCTTTTGATTTAGCCCACCTATTTTGTCACAATTTAATTTGTTAAAATTAATAACTCCCTTTGTAAAGAAAGCTATTTATTGATCATAGAAAAAAGGACCCCTTTTAGATTCGAGTTTATGAGCAAAACTTTACCATTAAAAACACTTTGAAAATTAATGTATGAATATTGTGAAAATCTCTTTCATAAAATCTCACACAATCTCAAAGAGATGTCGATGTTATATATTGGAGGCTTTCTTTTTATTCAAAGCGAGGTTTCCACTTGGAAAAGGTTCAATGGCTTTTATGAAAAATTTTTTTGAGATTATCTTGAAACTTGTGATTGAGAGAGTAATTTATCTGTTTTTTTCAGCTTGAAATTTTTCTCTCATCAATTTTTTTTTGAAGAATTCTCAAAAGATCAGGGACGTTTAAAATTTTCGAATGATCTTGTTCAGAAAAAAATAAAACAAGGCCTCCTTCAATTTTTCCTGAGTCTTGAAAAAACTTTTTTTGCTTTTTTATCTGAGAGAAAGAATTTTCTAATTTTTTCTCAATAAAAATTTTTGTTGGAGTCAAAGTTAACCAATTCTAAAGAATTTAATAATTTAGCAGGACGAGGGCAATAAAAATTTTATAAAGATAAACAAAATCAGACAAATTTTCTCGACAAACCCCTCAATAATGAAATTTCTTGATTTTTACAGAAAACAAAAAATTGTTTTTAAGAAAAACTTTTTTTTCAGTTATTTTTGAAAATGAAAAATATTTATTTTTGTTTTGTAATTTGGAGAAGAAAGAGGTTTTCCTGGAGGGATTTTTTTTGGAGGACCAGAAAGGTGATCCTTTCTAAAACGAGAATTTTTAGCACGAACATAAAATAATTTTCAGAAATAAAGCTACAATCAAATCAATGAAATTTTATTTTGTTTTTTCCCTAAAGAAATTCTCTTGAAAAAAAAAAACTTCAGAAAAAATCCTTTTAATTTTCAAAGGGATTCAATTCGATATACACTGACTTCAACAACAAAATACCTTCTCATAAGGAATTTATAGAAACAAAAAATAATTCTTTTCTATCAATTTATCTCCTTCTCCTCAAGGGGACTTTCGGATTTTTTCTCCTCTTTATCCTCCGTTCGACTTTCAGCGACTCTCCTTTTGAGGTCTTTATAAAATTCTTCGGTGCTTCAGGACTCTCATCATTCAATCTCAACCTTTCTGGAGATCTTTTCGAAAACTCTTTTTTGACAAGTTCCTCCCTTGATACATTTAGAGTACTACTATTCTGAGTCCCGAAACTCTCATCATTCAATCTCACTATTTCTGAATTTACTCTGCTGTGCTTAAATCTCCTCAAATCTCTGGCTTTTTTCTGCTCTTTTCCTTTCACCACCATTCTCACCAATCCCCAAACCCTTTTCACACAAAAATATTGCTCTACAAACGAAGGTATTAAAGTAGCTATCAATATCATCCCACAACCACCAATTATCCCCCATCCAAGGTTCAGCCTCTCTGGATCTGTCAACCATTGAGTGTAATCGCCATGAATAAGTAACAATATCAAGATATGAATCCCAGTGAAAACGATCTCTGAAAAGATATTTATCACATTATTCAGCTTGCTTCCATAGGGGAGATACTGACAAAGAAAAATTGTCCACCCGATGCAGCTGATAAGCAGAATAATAATCTCAAGGTATGGGGAATTGTGTAGGAAGACCAATGTGGAAACCAAGACCAGTCTTCGAAGCAGAAATAGCACATTGAAGTATTTAAGAAGTACACACTTAGAGTCTCCCACTCTAAGGTCTTCAATAAGAGTGGAGAATTTTCGTTTCATGATTTTCTCCTTATGATAGTATCCGTAAATCACAGCCCATGTACAGAAAGGAACCAGCCCAGCAAAAGCAACAAAAATAATCCCGAAAATCGAAGAGAAAGAGAATAACTTCGAGTTATAATTCAAGATCCGAACTTGAAGGAAGGCTGCCATTGTCAATTGAGTATAGCTAGTTATCATTGTTCTGAAAACTCCAGACCATTCAAAAATCTCCACACTTTTGAAGCAAATTGCATTGACTAATTTGGGCATATTTCGAGTGAACTTCAAAAGTAAAAAACTCGCTACATATCCGACAGAAACCGCCACCCATGCCAACAGCATATTTCCTGCTGTTTGAAAAAATAAGCCATCTACTTCATTATCCAAAAATTTCTGGGGAGCGTCTAAAGTTTCATATTCGATCTCAGGAAAGAACCAACCAATTGGATTCGGGATAAAATCCAAATTTCCCATCGTAAATAATTGCAAAAATGGAACAACATTAGCAGGATATTCAACATTAATAAACACCAAATAGTAAAAGTTCTGTAAAAGACTAATAAGAGCCCAAAGAATTGCTGGATTTGCGCCAGCCAAAATCATGGATCCAGAGATACTTGCCATAACTACTGTGGCAGTTTTCGTGAAAGATTCTATTGTCTCAATTGCGTCTTGTACTCCTGGGGTCGTATATAAAACTTTTTCTGTGTTGAAATTTACCACAAGATTTCCATATAAATAGCCAGGCTGACTTGGACAAGGAAGAGTGAGTTTCAATTTTGTTGCTGGGACTGTTTTTTCAAAGGTGAAATAGAGGATAAATTTTGTTGAGGCCACTGGTGATAAAATATACGAATAATCAGCAGGAGAAATGTCAGCGAAGGAAATGCTCAAACTTGCTTGAATGTCGACGCGTGAAACCAGAGCAGAAGGGAATTTTACTGTGAAAATGTTTAAATTTTGTGTGACCAAAACCTTATAATCAGGCCAACATTGTTCTTGATAGGTATAGCACTCTCCTTGAAAACATTTATTCTTTCCTGAGATATGGTAACATTGAGAGTTATCAAAGCATGGTTCGCAATATGCAGAACCCAAATTACAATAAGATTTTGTGACCGAAGGGCAGTGAGAATTCAACTGACATTCGACACAAACATCACCGTCATTCGAGCAAACAATTTTTGCAGGCATGCTTGTCGAAAATCTATCAGGACATATGGCACTCGAAAATGAGCATCCATAGCAACTATTTCCAACACAATACGGAGCAGAAGGAGTTGTGCAAAATGAATCACCATTACACTCAACACAAATTCCAGTACTTCCAAGACAAGCCAATTTTGTAGGGATTGTTGAGGAAAAGCGACTGCTGCAGATACCAGCATCATCAGAGCATTTTTTACAAACGTTTCCGACGCAATACTTGGAAGGACCTGCACAGTCGGAATCATTATTACATTCAACACAGACCCCTGTGCTAGCTTTACAGGCCAATTTTGGAGGGCTACTTGTTGAGAAACGAGAGCTACAAACGCTCCCGCCAACTGTACACCCCTGGCAAGTATTTGCTACACAATATGGAGCAGAAGGGCTTGTACAATAGGAATCATTTACGCATTCAACACAAACTCCAGTGCCTCCAAGACAAGCTAATTTTTTTGGAGTTGTTGATGAGAAGCGGCCACTACATATCGTACCATCATCAGAGCATTTCTTGCAAACATTTCCAACGCAATATCTTGAAGCTCCTGTACAATGCGAATCAGTCGTGCATTCAACGCAAGTTCCTGTGCTCCCCTTACAAGCCAGTTTCTTGGGGCTAGTTGTCGAGAAGCGATCACTGCAGACACTACCACCGACATTACAATTCTGACAAGTATTTCCAACGCAATATGGAGCTGAAGAGCTCGTACAATGGCTATCTTGAAGGCACTGGGCACAACCGTTAGGACCACAGTAGGGAGTCGCTGGAAATCTTGCCGAACAATCACTTGTAGCTGAACAAGTAATGCAAGTTTTCCCAGAGCAGATGGGCTTGCTGGGATTACTACAATCTGAGCTTTGAAGACATCCTCTGCAGAAATTTCCTTCAAATTTTATCTCACAAACTGGCTTATTTGGAGGACAATCACCATTATTATTACACTCCACACATTTAAAATTTTGGCAGATCCCGGCTGGACAGCCACTTGGTGGGCAAGAACTACACACCCCGACGCCTCCCAACGTAGTGTCATCACAGTAAATTGTCCCAGGATAGCCAGCACCCTGGCAGTCATCATTTGAACCACATTGGAAGCATCGAAGAGTATCTCCTGCATTAAGACTACAGTAGGCTCTCATTTCTTGGCAAATGGGATCATTTGCAGCAGAACACTCAACATAGCAGCGATCACCCACACAGTTCCCCTGACCAGATCCAGAAAAACGATTGCAGATAGCATTCGTGCAAGAGTGAACACATTTATTGGTCCCAGAGTCGCATTTTGGGAAATAAAAACTGGGACACTGGCTATGTGAGGAACAGGTAGGTGGGTTTATGATGACTTCAGGAGGTAAAGCACAAGTTCCAAGTGTGATGATTGAAAAGAAAAGAACAACAATGAGGTTGATTTTCATTTCAGTTTTTACTAAATTTTATTGGATCGGTTGCCGAATACGAGAATTAAATCATTTTGCTTGCCTTTTTTTGTTGAATTTGAAACTACATTACAGATCAATTTCTGAATCTAACGTCATCAAATTTTAAAGTCACAATTAAATTTCAAAAGAGAAAAGAGTTTTTGACGACATCTCCACAATCTAAATTTCGTTGTCTTCTCTTCTTGGTCTTTCCATCTCATCTTTGGCTTTCTTATGCTTGGCTGGGTTTGCATTGATATGTAGGTTTCAAAGTTTTCAAAGTCATGCCTCACGAACTATGATTCTCAAATCATATACAGACAAATTTATTAATTTTCAAATTCTGTTATCAACAAGATTTCGAAATTTTTTTTCCTACAAACTCAACTTGAGGGTGAAAAATATTTTTTCATCCCTTGTCTGATCTCAAAAAGACAAATTTCTTCTCTTTCATAACACTTTTGATTGGTCTCTGTTGAAATTTTTGGGGCTTTTGATAATTTGTTTTTGAGTTTCTCTCAATAACTATTTTTGCTTTCTTAATTTAATTAAAACTTTAATGCTAACAAGCTAATTCAAGCTGTTTTTGTTGATTTTATTCAATTTTGCTTTTAGTAACATCTAATATTCTTCAACTTAGACCGAGAAAATATGGAAAAATTTTGTGAGAAGGGAATCAGTAAATAAAAATGGAAACATGAGAGGAGGAAGCGCCAGATAGTCCGGACTTCTCGAACTTTCTATCGTCATACAGAATTATAACCTCCGAGTTCCCGGGAATATTTCATCAGAAAACGCATTAATTGGCTGGCTAAATGCAACGAACCTTTTTCCTCACAAATCAAGGTTTTTTTCCTCATCGCTCTCTTTTGGAATTGCTGACCTTCTTTCCAGGATCTCCCATTTATCAAAAATCTTGTTGAGACTAAAGGCCATTTGCTTCAAATAAACATCTTTTTTGTTATGAGAAAAAATAATGTCTTCTTGACTATCGCGAGCCACAAAATGATTTAATCAGGCAATAATCAGGCGACGAAAAAAATTTTATTCTGGGATTCAAATTTAACGAAAAATTCGAGGCAAACTTTGTAGAAAAACTTGAGCCCATTGAGACAATTTTCAATATGAGGAGATCAATAAATCTTCTCAGAGTTTATCCAAAATTCTACAGGGGGTCATTGGATAAATTCGCTTCATTTTTGCTCAATTTGTTTTCTTCAGGCTACAATCTTTCATATTATCATTATATGATTGGTGTATTGCCAATTTCTACAGATCTATGAATTTTATTGGGATGAAACAATCGATTATGACCAAATGCAATTCAAGAAATATCATTAAAAAAATTAAACTAAAAATTTGGATTTGATTCAAAAGACATGAATCAAGGTTTTGTCTAAAAAATACTAATCCCTTCAAAAAAGATGAATTTGATCTCAATCCAAATCCTGAGAAAAAAAAACTTTCTCTCCAAGTCCTTTTAACCAAAAAAAAAAACTTTGAAAAAGCTCGAAAGAAAAATAAAAATTAAATAATTTTTTTTGAGAATGTGGTGGGAACTTAAAGCTGGGGTCATGTTGGAAAATAGAAACTGAGGCAACCATAACCTGGATTTTTCATGACTTCTAAGGGTTCATCTACAAGCTCCAAGTGTGATTATTGGAAGGAAGAGATTTGGTGAGGATATTGATTTCTATTCGAGCTTTAATTAAAAATTATTCTCTTGATTGATTGATTAATTAATTCGAGAATTAAACCTTTTGCTTGACTTTTTTTGTTGAATTTCCAACTGCATTGCAGATTAATATCTGGATGCAAAGTCACCAAATTAAAATCTCATTCAATTTCAAACAGGAAAGGAAGCTTTGACTCTATCTCCAAAACACAAATTTTCTCATCTTCTCACCCAGCATTCAACACCATTTTTCAACCTTTTACGCTTGGCTGTGTCTATCTCGGCATTTAGCCAGCAGATCTGAAAAAGATAGTACTCATATACAGACAAATCTATTGATTTACGTCATGAGTAATTGATAAATTCTGGAAAAAAAAATTTTCTTAAATCTGCTTTCAAGACTTCAATTCACAATCAAAACTTTTTCTTTCACCACCTATCTAATCTCAAAGAGAAGATTTTATGCTCTTTTCTAATGCCTTGACCGGTCTCTGTTAAAATTTTCTTGGCCTTCTTTCTCCAGACAATCATTTAGATGGTCTCAATTTCATTAAAATTTAAATTTATTGAAACAAAATGTGAGCTTTTTTTATCTTTTGAAATTAATTGACTTAATTTGAATACGAGAATCATAAACCAGTGTTTTGTGATTCGCAAAAGAATTTTAATCTCATCACATTCTCAGATCTCTCTCAAACGAGAAAAAATGGTGTTAAAAAAAGAATGGACTTATAAAACTACAAAGGTAACAACTTCACCTTTCAAGTTTGATTCAAAAATTAAAAGATGTTATTTTGTTGTTGATCTTTAAGCGTGCTGATTAGATAAAGCGGACAGATTAAAAATTCAGAATTTTTTCTTCGCAAATCAAATAGATTTCTTCTTGGATTTTTTTTCTAATTTGGACTTCTTTCTTAAAGATTTCATGTATCAACAATCTGATTTAGGATAACCATAGACTTTTCCTCTTTGAAAGTTATTGAGGCCTTTCTAATGTTTTGTTTTGGAATTCAAATTTAAATAATTTAGCAATTTTATATGGCTTAATTTCAAACTAATTTCAGCTCGAAAACTTTAAAGTGCAAAAGAAAAAAATCTGACAAAATTCAATTTTCGAATTTCAACAAAAAAAAAATTTCTGCGGGCCCAATCTCAATCTCCATTTAATGAAGGAGATTTTAAACAACCAAAGTTTATGATTGAAAATTGAATTAGCTTGAGATTGGAGAAATAGTTTCATTAGAAGAAATTATTTTTGAGAAATACTACTTGAAAATCTCAGAGCCAGATTCATATATGCCTTTTTAAAATCAACTTTTGGGCTTTTTCACTTCCTAAGGTTTTAGGATCGTAGCAAAAACTGTCTTTTCTCCAAAGAAAAGGAACTAAAATATTAACCAAAAAGGTTTATTAAAATAAGAATTGTTTACAAATTAAATAAAAAACTCTTTTCCTTCCAGAAAAAAATCAAGTTTGTGAAAATCTCAAAGAAAATTCAAAGAACTCCAAATTAGTTATCATCTTAGGTGTTCATACCCCCACCTTCCTAAAAGGCATAGACGAATTTCAGGAGGGGCGTGGCACAAAACGAATGCTAGGACGCTAATAAAATTTTCTTCCCCTCTTAGAGGCCTTTATATCACACAATTCCAGAAATGTTCAATAGAAATCCTCTTGGTAAAGAATATATTTAGACATTATTGAGAAATAAAGGAGTTTCTTTGAAGAATTTTTCCAAAAAGCTTTTGCTCTATACAGGAGAAAGATATTGAAACAGAAAGAATTTCCAAAACATTATCAATTATTTTTTAAGCCTTTTTAAAAGGAATCTTTCGAAGAGGATTAGGAATCCCTTTCCCTTATTTTTTGAGGGGATATGAATATTCCGGCCAAGGACTGTATGCCTTTCTCACCTCTCACAAAGGAAAAGAAAATTATCTTTAAACATAATTTCCATTCACTACTTTCACATAAAATCACAAATTTCAAATAAAACTACAATTTTGAAACGAACAAAAAAGAAAACAAAATCATATACATCAAACCCCAACTTTACTCACCCAACCAACCTTCACATCATCTTTTAACTCTTTTCAAGTTTCTCATTCTTCGACTATTTCCAGCGGTCAAACTCAATATTTCCAACTTCATTCTCCCCACACTCGTCTCATCACTCAAACTTTGCCAGATAGAACTATTATGAGACTCTCCTCCATCTTCTCCAATCTTCACTCTCTCCAACCTTTCCAATCTTTTGACCCTTCTCTGCATCAACTTCAATTTCTTGTTTTTTGCTTCTTTTCCTTTCAAAATCGCCTTTTTCACCAACAATAAAAACTTTTTTAGAGTACTGTATTGTTGAATAAATGAAGAGATCAAAGATACCACCAATATTGCTCCACATCCTCCAACTATTCCCCATCCTAGAGTGAGCCTTTCTTGATCGGAAAGCCAGTTCGATCCATCAGCATATATCAGCAAAAATATAAAAATATGAATCACAGTAAAAACAATTTCTGAAGAAATATTGATAATATTGTCCAGTCTTTCTTTATAAGGACAATATTTCAATAATAAAAGAGTCCAAAAGATGCAGCTTACAAGCAAAACACTGATCTCAAGATAGGGATAATTATGCAAAAATACCAATGTGAGAGCTAAAATAAACCTTCGCCCCAAGAAAAAAAGCGAAAAATATTTTATCGTCGGATGAGCAGTTGAATCAGTTTGAAGCCCTTCGGTAAGAGTACCAAATTTTCTCTCCATAATTCTTGTCTTCTGATGATATTTATGGATGGCCAGCCATGTGATAGCTGGCACTACTAAAGCAAGAGCAGCGAAAATTATTCCAAAAATAGAAGAAAATACAAATAACGAAGAGGAATAAGTCAAGACTCGCATTTGTAAAAGAGCTGTCATTGTCAGCTGAGTGTAGCTTGTTATAAGTGTTCTGAACACTCCAGACCATTCAAAAATTTCCACAATTTTTATAGCTATGACATTCAATATTCTTGGCATATTTCTCGTGTATCTCAGAAATAAAAAGCTTGTCAAATAGCTTACAAAAACCACGAACCACAACAAAAGCATATTTCCTGCTGTCTGGAAAAATAAACCATCCACATCATTATCCAAAAATCTTTGTGGAGCGTCCAAAGATTCGTTATCAATATTGGAAAAGAACCAGCCAATAGGATTGGGAATAAAGATCAAATTTCCCATTGTGAACAATTTCAAAAAAGGCTCTACATTAGCCGGATATTCAACATTAATAAATGCCAAATAATAAAACGCCTGCAAAAGATTAATCAAAGCCCAAAGAATCGCAGGATTTGCGCCAGCAAACATCATTGATCCTGAAACACTTATCATAGCTGTTGTAGCTGCTGATGCGACGGATTTTATGGCGCCAACCATTTCTTCTACTGCAGGTGTCGTATATAAAACTTTCTCTGTATTGAACTGAACAGAAATACCACTTCCATAGAGATAGCCTGATGGAGTTGGACAAGGAAGAGTTAGTTTCAGTTTTGTTGCTGGAATTGTCTCGCCAAAAGTAAAAGCAAGCAGAAATCTTGTTGTTGAGACCTGTGATATTGTATAGGTGTATTGCGAGATTGGAATGTTTACAAGGGCCACGCCTAAGCTTGTCTTGACATCAACGTAAGAGACAACAGCAGAAGGGAATTTTATTGTGAAACTATTCGAAGTTTGACTGACAGCAATATTACCATACTCAGAAGGGCATTGGTCCGCATAAGTTACACAAACTCCTGCAGAACATTTGTTTTTTCCATCAAGATGGGTGCATTGAGAATCTTCAGCGCATGGTTGGCAAGTATTACTAGTACAATAAGAAGCTGAGGGGTTCGTACAATGCGAGATGTCATAACACTCTCTACAATAATTTCCAGAAAATGTCTGCTCACAATATGGTGTATCTGGTTCATTTGTTAAACAGTAATTATCATCGCTACATTCCACACATTTATAATTCTGACATGTCCCGACTGTACAGCCAGTTTTTGGGCAGCTACTGCACGCCCCGAACCCGCTAACTGTCGTTTTATCACAGTAAGAATCTGCACCATATCCGGCATTCTGGCAGGAGGAATCAGCGCCGCATTGATAACAGCGAACTATGCTTGAAGTTAGCCCGCAATAAGCTCTCATTGAAAGGCAAATTGGATCGTCAAGAGCTGTGCAAGTAACATAACAGCGCTGACTTATGCAGCTCCCTAAGCCAGCTCCAGAAAATCGATCACAGTCACTGTTTTGGCAAGTGTGAGTACATTTATTGGTAACTGGATCACAGTAAGGATAAAAGAAGCTGGGACAGTCATCATCTGAAGAACAGGAGACTGGTTGGATGATTACATCTGTGGGTAAAGAAGTATCGCATAAAGAGAATGTGAAGAAGGAGAATAGAGAGAAACAGTAGAGTTCTGGTTTCATTGGAGGGGTTTTTAATCTGAAATACATCACAGATTATTAAATTGAGGAGGAAAAAGCAGATTTTTAATTTGAGGCTAAATTTTGATAAAGTGAACTCGTTTTAATTTTTCATCACACATCAATGGTCTTTAATTTCGCCAATCAAAGAAAGAGTTCGCCATTTTGGTTAAAAAAACCTCTTCACTTCTTGAAAATCATCTGCGAACGAGTGGCTTAACCTCTAAAATGCTGAAGATATGTTTTTACTCGCTTCGGTTGTTTTGGAATATTTTTTATGAGTTTGATGAGAGATATAATTTATTTGTTGAATCAACTGCGCGGAAAAATTAAACCTCAATTCCAGAAATCTAATGGGTTTTTATTTTGTTTCACTCTTTTGCAATTTTCTTTGGAAGTGAGTTTCTAATTCTCTCAAACAGACTTTATGAGGCTCTTAGAAGCCTTAGTTGAGTACTTTGCTGAATCAAAAGCAATTTACTTTTCATAATCTCTGAGTGATGCTTGAAAAATGATGGTCTAATTTTGTTGAAAATCCAAAATGAGATTTAATTTTTCCAGGATTCGTTTTAATTTATCAACAAAATTTTCTTTCGTCAAAAGCTTTTTGCCTTCAATTAATTTTGCTCGTCATCTAAATTTTAATCTCATACTGTAAGATTTGGCTAATTATTCGGCAAATCTAAAAATTGAGGTTAAGCTTCCCTTTAAGACTCTTTCAAGCCCTCTGGAACTCTAATCCCTAGTTTTTTTTCCAAAACGAAGATCGAATTCATTCAAAAGAAAAATTCAATGAAAGAAAAAAGGCTCATTTTTATTCACTCATTTGCAGTGATTTTCCTAAGGTTTGAGACTTTTAGTCAGAATTTCATTTTCCAAAGATTTTTTTTTCAAGCATTATCTTTCAAAAGATAATGAGCTTATTTGAGATCAATAGCTTGTTATTATAGAATGGAAGAATTTAAAACTTTCAAATTTGGAGAGTTTCATTAAAAAAAAAAGAAGGGAAGGTGGTATCATTCATTCTCTCTTGACAGAAGAATTTTTTTAGGCATGGATTTGAGGCTATAATGAAATTGCTTGAAGTTTATGCCACTTTTCCCACAGCGAATGCAGAAATTTAGAGAGGATTCAGCTCTACGAAGAGGATTAAGGCTGATTTCAGGAATAAGTTGAGTGG
>Ga0182738_1000950_pt1 | contig 37977 bp, 26 predicted proteins | sample eDN5th30CBELigMG_FD_128876 | JGI IMG/M metagenome (GOLD analysis project Ga0182738, IMG submission 128876) | Enriched Miracle-Growth compost microbial communities from Emeryville, California, USA - eDNA 5th pass 30_C BE-Lig MG (version 2)... ...
AATTACTTGAGAATAAGTAATTTCTTTTAATAAATTACTTGAGAATAAGTAATTTCTTTTAATAAATTACTTTCAAATATACTTCAAATTCAATAAATTAGTTTCAAATACCAACTGTCATCTTCATCAGATTTCTAATTCCCTTCAAATTATTCGTTCAACTATCCCAACTAACCCTCACTCTCTCCCAACTAATTCGACCATTTTTTCTTGGATATCTCCTTCTCTGTATCATTCTCAGTGAATTTCAGAGAAATTGGGATGGTAATCCTTCCTCGCTCATGACCTCATTCACATAGATTTCAAATAAAATTTTTTGAATTTTCAAATAATGAAATTACCTTGAAGTTTTTTTGAGATGACTTTCTTTTTCCTTCGAAAATATATTTCTTTTTCCATCAAGGAAAGTGATTCCAGTCCGGATTTGAAAACGAAAAGAATTTTTCATGATAGAAAAAAATTGAAAAATATATTTTGCAATTTGAGTTGGGATTCACGATTTGCTTTTATTTTAGTCAAGGTTTGTAAAAGAATTGATGAGAAAAAGAATATTGATTCAGTTTTTTCCAGCTTCACAATCGTGTCACCTTGACTAACATTTCGAGCTTCTTTGATAATCTAAATCTAAAAACAAAAATATGACTCAACAAAAGCAAAAAATATGGACAAAAGAAGAGAATCCAAAAAGGACAACAGAAAAAAACTGCAAGAAAAATTAGAGGATGAAACGATTGCTGAGCTTCATAGAAGAATTGAAGCTAATGCAAGCAAACCCAATTTACTTGTGCAGAGGATATTGATGATTATTTCACTCAAGCATATCAAAGTATTTCAGAGCAAGAAATTGACGATGCTACCAAGATCAAAGTGGACCGCCTTATTCATCTCTGGGATCTGATGCTGGATCAATTAATATCTCTAGATGCTGCCCTAATGAAAGAAAAAAATCATAGCTATAATGCTTTTGAGGCGTGGACTTATACTCCTAAACAGAAGGAATATACTGACATCATTATTAATTCAATTGTCTTCCTTTTGACGATTAAAAAAGGTATTCTGTCCACGTGGGGAAGTTTAAAAGGAGCTGATGCCTATGATAGAGAACTTGCTGTTATCAGCTCAGCTGGGAGACGAGATAAGCTCTGGGGTGTATTAGGTGACCTGAAAAGAGTTGGAGTTCCTGTTGATACTAAACGAATAGAAGAATTGCTTTATGGAATTGACAAAGTTGTAGAAGGACAGCAAAACTTTTTATTTTCAGAGTTGATCAGTGATTGTCTTTCGAGATTTTATACTTATGGTCTGAAGTACTGTGTGTGTCTGAAATATGATATGGAAAAAACTTTGATTTGAATGTGCGCTCTTTAAGAATTTTGTTTATAACAAATCAAATATGAATTTAAAATTTTAGACAAGCTCAATCAAAATACTCCTTTCATATCCAATAATTGTGTTGAATAAAAGCGAAAAGCATCTGGTTATTAAACCCTCTTTTAGACAATTTTCATCATGAACTAAAGCTCTGATTTGAATATTTGAAAAGGTAAATTTCTTCATCTCTTCAGGAATTTCTCAAAAAATTTGCTCACATTAAGATTCTCTTCTCCTTAGTCAACTCATTCTTTTCAATTCGAAACCACATTACCTTTTCACTTTTTATGAAAAAAAGTTTGTTACTTCTCTATGAATTCTTAAGCTTGATATATATTTGTTAAATTATATGAATTTATGGATGAATTAATTCGAAAGTATTTGTCCGTTATTCTTAAAAAAACGTCTCAATCAAACAGCTCACTTAATTCTCAACTGCCTTAGATTTTAGGAACCAAGTGGACAAGACCTTCAGGTCTGTCAACTTCAACCTTCAAAGCTTCAATGACCTTCAAATATTCGGGATTATTGGAAACACATTCTTTTCCAGCAGCAAGTAAAATCTTGATATTTTCATCACTGGAATCATCCATCTTGTTATAAACTTCTTCAGGCAATGCAAATTGAAGTCTAAAGTATTTTTGTTCAACACCCTTCTTCTTTCCATGGCCTCTTAATTTCTGTTGAACCTTGATATGATTCTTATAAGCCAATCTATCAATTTGGAAAGGATCAGTAGCAACCAAACGAACCAAAGTGTCCCAATTACCACTTTGGACCTTTCCTGACTTTTCAATCTGATCAACAATCTTCTTTGCAGGATCATTTTGATTAAAATCCATTGATCCTGTTCCAATAGAATAGATCTGGAATTGATAATCATGATGATCCACTCCCTTCAATTTCAACAACTCCTTAGCATACTTAAAGGCTTTAACTGAAGGATTATTGCAGGCAACACCACCATCTTCAAAGAAGACCAATTTTCTTTGGCAAATCTTGCTGTCAAGAGAAGTTTCTTCCCAGAAACTTGCATGAACAAGATCCGCTTCTTTCACTGCCTTGACATCTTTCACAACAGCTTTAACTTCATCCTTCTCTTTATAGAAAAGAGGGTTGTGGACATGAATGGGGTTGAAATAAGTTGGAGCGGCGCTTGTGGCTCTGATAAGCTGAACAAGAGAGAGGTTATTGTGATAGTTATGTTCTGCTTTCACCTTGGCGTTGGTGCTGTTCAGAAGTAAAGCGGTACCAAAACCTCTTTCAGTAACAACTACACCAAGACAAGTTAAAGCGTTGCAGAAATCGTTATTAATATAGAGGTCCCTAACGACTTCTTGAAGGCCATCACCTTTTTCGTATTTTGACTGGAAAAGATGAACAGCATCTTCCAATCCAATAGTATCTAAAATCTTGTGGATAAAGCCAGCCTTTTCATGGAAGATTTCCTTTGCTTTTAATTTATATAATTTGACTGCTTGTTTTCCAGTCAAGAATTTATCGCCAGGCTTTAATTCTAAATCGTCTCTAATTTTGATTTGATGCTTTCTTTCTGTCTGTCTTTGTTTTTCTGCTTTAGGATCTGCTAAAGGAATATCTTCAGGGACTGGGGGAATCTCAACTCCCATCATGACTGATAATAATCCTCCTGTTGAGGTTCCGACAATCACATCAAAGAGCTCGTGGATTTTCTTGCCAGTGTCTCTTTCAATGCCTTCAAGGATCTTGGCGACACCTACACCACGTATACCACCACCATCAATTGAAAGAACACGGATAGCTTTTTGAAGAGGACCTTTTTGAGATTGTTGTTGAGGTTGCATTCTTGATTTGTAAAGAATTAAATTATTTATTATATTTTAGACAGAAAGCGATGTGTTTTTATAATGATTCGAGTGCCCTAACTCCAGCTTTCACTGAGACTTTTATTATTAATTTTGACGGTGACTGATTCCAGTTATAAAAAAATTAAACCAAATCCTAAACCGACACCGAAACCAACTTTTAGGACCAAACTAAATTCAACAAAAATACCAAAAATACTTTATAAAAACTCCAGAGAATGAGAGGAATAGCATCAGCATATGTCCAACCTCTGACATTCAAGATGCTTAGTGACTTTCTTCTCAATATAAAATTGATTAAAGACCTGAAATTTGATTTTTCCCTTTCATTTTGAAAGGTTTAAAGATTAAACAAAACTTTTTAATTTTTAGTTGTGGCGTTTCTCCACTCAATGATAGCCTTGAGGATTTCTCTCTCGAAATAACCTGCTATTCTTCAATGTTGTTCGCTTTTCTATCTCTTAAAGCTCAGCTAATTCAATGAAAATTGTTCAAATGTGATCAGAGGATTTATTCAAATTTGAAATTTCAATGAAAGAAAATTTTTTTTTGAAAAGGCTAAATCCAAAACTTTCTGGACTTCTCTGATCATTCTCAGAGCCTTTTGTCCATTCAAACAGGCTTTTTCTGCATGGTATCTTAGCATCCTCTCGAAAATTTAAACCCTCATGATTGAAAATGCTCAAATCAGGATTGATCAAACGTACTAATTAATTCGGTCATAGAAACTGTTTCAAACGAAATAACTGACGAACTAACGTATTCATGACTCATTATCTTTCGTGATATGAGATTTTAATCAAATCCCTCTTCTATCTCATTGAGGTTTTACTAGAAACACATTTCTTAAACATTCAAAATTCTAATAAAAATTTATTAATACTACATTTTATTGTTCGAAATAACTTCTCCCTCTCCAGCTTCAATATTGATCTATTCGAGAAAGTAATTCACGAAGAGAAAATGTTTTACCGGTATTTTTTTTAGAATGTATGTACAATTAATTTATTCACAAATGATTTATTATAGAGATTAATATCAATTCATAAAAGTTCATTCCAGCGAACAAATTCAACCCCCAAATGATAGCTCTCTGACTTCTGATTGAATTCTATCTAAAATCTTGTCCGTCATAGAGAGACGCATTTTAGAGAAACTCATTTCTAACTCTTTAGATTCAAATTGAAATTGAATTTCTCTCAAAACCTTATCCATAGTACAAATAAGCATTTTTCTTCCTTCAAGTTGAGATTGAATTCTTTTCAAAGCCTTATCCATTGTACAAAGACGCATTTTTTTCCCGTCAAGTCGATTTCGAATTCTTTTCAACACCCAACCCATCATACAAAGACCCGTTTGTATTGATGCAATGAAAGGCAGGGGTGGCTTCCTCTCAGTGAGGTTCTTAGGCCTCTCGACGGGAGTTTTCAAAGAGACAATAATATTCTCAAACACTTTATTCTTTTCAATACAATATTCTGCAGCAGCTATGAGATTACCAATATGCTTTTTACTTGAATCATCAAGCTTCCCCAACTGCTCTTTTGTCACTTCGAATTGAAGTCGGAAATACTTTTGTGAAATCTTCGTCCTTTTTTCCATCGAAACTAGCTTCTCTTTCATATCAATATGATTTTGATAAGACTGTCTTGCAATATTAAAAGGGTCATTAAAAGCCAGACGGTGAAGAGAATCCCAAAGTCCACTTTGCACCTTGCCTCCCTTCTTTTCAAGCTTCTTGATAATTTCGTGTGCAGGATCTGGCTCATCAAATTTTGTTGCCCCTGTTCCCAAAGAATAGATTTGGAATTGATATTCACGAGGATTATAATGATGAAGTTTCAAGAGGTTTTTGGAATATCTGTAACCTTGAAGGGATGGATTGTTGCATGTAACACCTCCATCTTCAAAGAAAAGCATTTCTCGATCACAAAATTTACGGTTATCAGTTCGTTTTCCCCATAAAGCTGAAGTCAACTTCATTTTCAATATCTCTTTCATTCCGACTTTATAAGTCTTGACTCCCGCTTTATTTTTCGCCATGGTGTACGGATTGTGAATCTGTACAGATCTGAAATACGTTGGAGCTGCGCTTGTCGCTCTGACAAGCTTTGTTAAGGATAAATTATTGTGATAGTTCACATGGCCTCTCACTTTAGCACTGGTACTTTCCAAGAGGAGAGCCTTGCCAATACCTCTTTCTGTGACAACCACTCCTACGCATGTTTTTGCATGCTTGAAACCATTCTTGATGTAAAGTTCTTTCACAATCCTTTTAAGGCCAACCCCGTTTTCATATTTTGAGCGGAAAAAAAGGGGAATCATATGAACAAGCTTCCCCAGATACGGGATTCTCTCCAAAAGTCTCTGGAAGAAACCAGCATCTTCATGGAAAATTTCTTTTGCTTTTAATTGATATAATTCTCTTGCTTGTTTTGCGGTCAGTACTTCACCAGCTTTAGTTCCCAATTCTATTCTGATTTCAAATTGTCTATTCCTCTTGGCCTCCTCTAAATCGCAGCTCAAAGGGGCACCTGTAACTGCAGGTACAGGTGGGACTTCAACACTCATCATGACTGCTAATAACCCTCCTGTTGATGTTCCTACAATTACATCGAAAAGCTCGTGAATTCTTTTTCCAGTTCTCTTCTCAATTTCCTCAAGGATTCTAGCTACAGCAACACCACGAATGCCACCACCATCAATTGAAAGAATACGGATCGCCTTTTGAACTGAATTCTTGTCTGGTTGTTGTTTTTGTTTTTGCTTTGGTTTTTGTGCTTGTGTTTGCGTTTGTTGTTGAGGAACCTGCTGATTGACTTGCATTTTTCAATGACAGCAAGAAGATATTGAAATGAGATTTGCAAAAATTTATTTATTTATTATAGTGATTCAGAAAAAACTGGTCTTATATAGCCTTTCAGAGACCTTAAACTCGGACTTTATTCTTAATTAGATTCCAAAAACGGAATATAATTAGAACCAATTAAACCCTGTATCAAACGTACTCCGATTCTGGTTATCTAACCCATTTTCAACAAAAAGTGTCCTTAAATTTCGAATAAAGGCTTTTCCTCTTCGACAGCTTTGGAGTCCTTTTCCACTCCTTCCAAATCTTACAATTCTAAGGAGTAAATTTGTGAGACGATAACTGCTCCAAAGGTGAGATTAAATCGTTCTGAAGGGTTTAAATGTCACGAGCCTTTTTCTGAGGCTTCGCTTTGAAATATGGCGTGCAATACTGTTAAAAAGGGACTAATTTCGATGACCTAGCTTCACTCTTGTCCTTCACTTTCTCTCGATCTCAAACTCATCGAAAATTGAAACAGTTCTCCCTTCTTAAATTTCTGCCGTATATAATATCTCAATTAAATTTCGACACCATAAAATAAAGGATTTTTTCTTCATTCTGAAGCCAAAATTGTCTCGGCATCTTTCTACGTTTCTCCTCACTTGCAAAAGATACAACTTTTAAATAGAGAATTCTTCCCGAAAAAAGTTTGGAACTATGGGCAGTAAAAAGTCATTCTCTCTTTGTTTTCGGTAAAATTATAATCATTTCTTCTACATAGGACTTTGTCTCTTCTTGAAGAATGAGTTTGAATCAACTTTTCAAAAATCTTTTTCTTGAACACTTTTAGTCAGTTCCTCTGTGACCTCTTAGCTGTTGTTATTCGTTGAAATTAATCATAACCTAATTCAGTAAAATAATTCGTTTCAAGTCCGAAGAATGGACCCCTCCTCTTAGTCATATTTTTTGAGAATTAAATACTTAGCTCATCTCTTGTCACTTTGAAATGCTCAAAGTTCACTTAACTCAATCAGACCTTTCATCAATTTGAGGAAAAAAAAATTTGTTCGAAGTTAAACGATTCGATCTCTATAACGACTAAGTTTAAACTAGAAAAAGTCAATTAGTTCTTCGGAACCTTTTCACATGAGACAATCTTTCAGAAAAATGGAAAAAACAATTCATCCTGATCTCGATAAAAGATCGCCATGATTCATAAAGGTTTATGAAATCTAACAGTAAAAAAAATTCATGCAACTCTCAAATATTAAATTATTGTTCTTGTGATGTAAGTTCACATGCATCAGACTTATTTGTATGCAAACCTAAAGGACATTGGAAGATCTTGCTATCTTCGGGTTTTATATTTGGCATAACCTTCTTGAGATCCAAAGGTCTCTTGACGTCTTCTCGTAAGCAATCAAGCATCTGTTTAAACACTGGATTTCCACCCTTGGTCTCTTCACTCATGCATATCTTTGCGGATTTGATGAGATTATTAATATGACCTTCACTCGAATCATCAAGCTTCTTTAAATCATCCTTTGTAACCTTGAATTGAAGGCGGAAATATTTATGTTTAATGCCTGGTGTCTTCTTTTCAAAGAACTTGAGTCTCTGTTGGATCTTATGATGATTTTTATAAGACATTCTTTCAATATCGAAAGGGTCATTCACAACCAAGCGATGGAAAGTATCCGAGTATCCACTTTGGACCTTTCCTCCTTTCTTTTCGAGCTCTTTGATAATCTCGTGTGCAGGATCGAGCTGATCATATTCTGTTGCTCCAGTTCCGAAAGAATATATTTGGAACTCGTATTCAAATGGGTTATGACCATGAAGTTTCAAGAGCTCTTTTGCATATCGGAAGCCTTTAAGGGAAGGGTTGTTGCATGTAACGCCTCCGTCTTCAAAGAAAAGCGTTTCTCTCTGGCAAAACTTATGATCTATCATCTCCTTATCCCATAAAGATGAGCTCGCCGCAATTAATTCTTTTTCTCTGTCCAATTCTTGTTGAGTCTTCTCCTTTCCATTCTCAAGCTTCGCGATACATGGATTGTGAATATGTATAGCTTTGAAATATGTTGGAGCTGCACTTGTAGCTCTGACAAGTTTAGCAAGGGATAAAGTGTTGTGATAATTGTGGCAACCTTGCACTTTGGCGTTTGTGCTGTTCAAAAGAAGGGGCATACCAAAACCTCTTTCTGTGACAACGACTCCTGTGCAGGTTTGTGCGTGTTCGAAACCGTTTTTAATGTAAAGAGCTTTGACGATTTCTTTAAGATTCTCTCCTTTTTCATATTTTGTGTCGAACCAATGAAGAACCTTTTCAGTGATGAAATTTTTATCCAAAAGTTTATGGAAGAAACCAGTATCTTCATGGAAAATATCTTTCGCTTTCAATTTATATAGGTCTCTTGCTTGTGCTGCGCTCAGTATTTTATCATCAGCTTTCAAATGCAATTCTTCTCTAATCTGCCTTTGTCTTTCTCTCTTTTTCTTTTCTTTATCATCTTTGGGTTCATCTTTAGGTAGAGGTGGAATTTCAACACTGAGCATGACTGCCAACAGCCCTCCTGTTGATGTTCCAACAATAACATCAAAAAGCTCATGAATCTTTCTAGGGTGAAATTCGGCTTCAATCTGACTGAGGATCTCGGCAACAGCAACTCCACGAATGCCACCACCATCAATTGAAAGGACACGGATTGCCTTTTTAAGGGGGCCTTGTTCGGATTGTTGTTGAGAAACTTGTTTATTAGCTTGCATTTCTCTTAAAAAGTGTGAGATAAGATTTATAAAAAATTAATTTAATTGTTATAATTATCCAGAAATCACTGACCTTATATAGTAGTTCGGGGACTTATAATCCAGAGCTTATTCTTAATTTAGATTCCAAAAAAAAGAATAAAATTAGAACCGATTAAACCCATTCACAAACCGACTCCAATTTTGGTTGTCTAATCCATTTTCAACAAAAATACTTCAATATGTTTTCGAACTTCGAATAGAGAGTTCTCCTCTTTAGCAACTCTGGAGTCTTTTTTTCAGTCCTCCAAATCCTCCAATTTCAATAAATAAATAGGTGAGACTATGTGATTGATAGGTGAGACGAAAAGACAATATTTTAATCTCTTCTGAAGTAGGTCTATATCTCATTAGGATAGGATCTTTTTCTTCTTCTCGTTCTTTAAATCTATCCTCTAGCAACAAAGGCTCCTTTCAATATCAAGACCTAGAGTGCGTTATTTCCTTAGTTTTCCTCTCAAACCCAAATTAAAATGAAATTTAAGGAGCACGTTTGATGATTAAAAATATGCCATCTCATATTGATTCACAAATTATTATTTTCCCCAAAAATTATAAAAACTTAGATATTCTCTTCTTCAAGCCTTTCTGGAAAACGACTAAGGCTAGCTTCCTATCATTCCCAAAAAGTATTTGAGAGTGCTAAACCTCTCATAAAATCACTTTGTTCGTTTTGGTTGAAATCAGAATCATGGATTTTGTTGGCAGCTTTCACAAGTTTTTCCTGAGTCCAGCAAGATCGTTTCTTCGTCCAGACTGGACAATGGAGGCTTAACCAAGTTCCTTGGAGGCTAGATGACCTCTTTTTGCCTGCATATCTTTCTTGTAAGTGAGCTTTTTCTCATTTCAACTATTTTCTTTGGATTTCATTCGTCAGGATTTTATAAGAATTGATTTGTTAACACAAACAGTTTCCAACTCACAAACGTACTTCTAGTCAGACGTTTTAATAACTACATATTTCGCTCATACTTTTCTCAATCAATTAAGTTTTGTTAACTCAATAAATATGATATAATTTTTTTCAAAGCTAGATAAATGATTAGTGAATTTCGAAACGAAATTGTGAATGAATTAATTCTCTTTGTTAAATAAATGTCACTACTAATAATATAGATTTAATATATAGATTTGCAAATTTATGTCTCAGAAAAATCAATAGTAAGGATTGATTTCTTGGAATGCGCAGATATTAGGCATTGAGTTGATGAGATCTTTAGGACGTTCAACCTCTTCATCCAAGGCTTTTAAAATCTCTGGCCAATCTTCACTTCCCTGAACTCCTTCTTTTAATCCCATACATTCTTCAGCAGCACCAATCAAATAGTCCAAATGCTCATCATCGCATCTATCAAGTTCTTCCAAAGCCTTTTCAGTAACTTTGAATTGAAGTCTGAAATATTTATGTTCAACATTTTTCTTTGCTCCATGACACTTGAGCTTATGTTGCATCTTCAAATGATTTTTATGTGAAATTGCTCCCATACCAAAAGGATCAGACTTCAAACGACTGAAAGCATCCAAATTTCCACTTTCAGCTTTTCCTGTTGTTTCTAATTCTTTAATAACTTTTTCTGCAGGATCCACTTGCCAATGCTCAGTTGATCCTGTTCCAATCGAATAAACTTGGAACTGATACGAATGATGGTCCTCTTTCTGTAATTTCAAAAGCTCTTTAGCATATCTAAAGGCTTTAATTGATGGGTTATTGCAACTCACTCCTCCATCTTCAAAGAAAAGAGTTTCTCTCTTACAGATCTTATGATCCAGAGTGTGACTTGCCCACAAATCACAGGTTGGGTATTTACGTGCGTGCTCTTCCTTTGCTTTTAATTCTTCATCTGACAGCTTCTCACCCTTCTTCTTCTTTGGGAAATGAGGATTATGGACATGAATGGGGTTAAAATATGTTGGGGCAGCACTAGTCGCTCTGATCATGTCAGTTAGGCTTAATCTATTGTGATAATTATGCTTTCCATCCACTTTGGCATTGGTACTGTTGAGGAGCATCGCTGCTCCAAAACCTCTCTCTGTAACAACGACACCGACGCAGGTTCGGGCATGGGCATAGCCATTTTCTGCATAAAGATCTTGAACAATTTCTTGAAGTCCATGAGCTTTTTCGTATTTTGATTTCCATGCGTGGTTTGCCTTTTCAATTCCGGGAATCCAATCAGTTAATTTATGCCATATGCCATGCTTATCATCAAAAATCTTTGAAGCCTTCTTCTTATAAAGTTCCACTGCTTGTCTTGCAGTTAATACTTGGCCATCTTCCAAATTCAATAGTTCTCTAATGGCGATTTGTCTCTGTCTTTTCTTCTGTTGTTCTTTCTCTTCTTCGCAGATGCCTTCAGGAACTTCGGTTGAAACTGATGGAATTTCAACACTCATCATAACTGATAATAATCCTCCTGTTGAGGTCCCGACAATGACATCAAAAAGCTCATGAATTTTCTTTTGAGTATGCTCTTCAATACCTTGGAGGAGACGAGCGACGGCAATACCACGGATGCCGCCACCATCAATTGAAAGAATACGGATTGCCTTTGGGACTTTATTGGATTGTTGTTGGACAGGAACTTGAGAAATTTCCTCCATATCTGATTGAAATGAAAAATTTAATTATCTATTATAAAGATTTGAGCAGAAAAAACTATAAACTCAAGATCAAATGTCATATAAGAATTTATGACGGATCTTAAACTTTCCTCGCTAGAAATTTTTATGATTAATTTTGCTGGCGGATAAATTCCTTTTATATGAAATTAAACTGGACTCCTAACTTTAAGGCCAAGCGTACTTTTCATTCAATTAAAAATCCTTTTCTGACTGACTCCAAAAGACCAGTCTGAGGAAAAAAAGTTGAAGTCTCTTTCATACTTTAGCCCTTCCCCAAGATAAGTGATTATCTAGCTTGAACAACCTGCAAGAATGAGGAGACCAAGCTTCAAAATTTTCCTTTTTTTTAGAGAGATAGACTAAATCTTTATGAACCAAATCAATCAAGTTTTTAGTCTTCAATATTTTCTGGCTGAGATTTTCCCAGACCCTAAACTTGAGCCAGAGTTTGTCCACAACTCCTTCACTTTTTTATGCATTACTTCGATCTCAACGTCCCAACTTTCATATGAAGTCTTCATTTTTCAAGAAAACAAACAAAAGATTACTTATTCTCTTTTTTCTCGTACTTTTTCTCTTGAGAAATAAACCATGAGAAATGGGATATCAGCACTCACATTTCAATTAAACCATTATAATAAAAAACCCTTTTCCAAGCTCATAATCTTAACACCACAATTAATTATCTAACGAAATAAGCCGTTTTAAACTATTCAAACTATTAGCAGTATCAACAAGTGTTTGGCCAATACCATAATTCTTCAGATTTTCAAAAAAATCAAATTCCTGCCATTTGAGGGCCATTTACCTTCAAAATAACAGAAAGAGAGAGATTTTGAGTGCTCTTGGTATATTGAGCTTAAAATAGGATTTTGAATTTCGTGTGTAAAATTAGGGTTTGAAATTAATTCGATTTTATAATTGAAAAGAATATAATTTAATATCACTGGGGAAGATTTGTTACCAAAATGAGTAGAGGTTGTCAAACTTGTTGTCAGTGGGTAAAAGGAAATATTATTTATGAAATTGAAGAGTGAACTGCAAATTTGACTGAAAATCGAAAAAGATGATTTTCAAAGGAAAAAAAAATTCTCACTGGGGAAAATTAAAATATTTGAGATTACAAAATTAAAAAGTAGAAAAAAACTTGATTAATTAATTATGTTTTTCATAATTTAATTTAATCTTCTGATTTAAAAAATCTTTCGATTAAATCTAAAAAAAATGAATTTAATTACTCTTTGAGAAAAAAATAAATAATTTAGAAAATAAAAAAATATTTCTCAATTTTTCAAACAGAAAAAAACCATTTCTCAAAAAAGAATTCTTTTACCAATTTCTGAAGCACCTATACATTTTTTCTTTTGTTGTATATCTTTTTCTTTTCCCTGTATTAACCCATCTTTGATGAATACAGACTGTCATGTCTATCCTAAACTGTATATTTCTCTGTTTTGATCTAAAACCAAAGCGTATTCAATTTTTAACACTCTTATAATTTTTCTCTCTTTCTTCATTCAACCAACCCTCTATTATCTGCTGAATTAATTGTGATTCACTAAAAAAGTTCTTGTCACACAAAATTCATGATTTCCTTCTAATGCTGTCAGTTCTCAAAGAGAAAGACACAGAAACGAAAGATGATATTACTCAAAGCCAGTTTAATTTGTTAGAGATATTTGTTTAGAAAAATCATATTCCCATTCTCATTTTACTTTCCTTTCCATTGAGAGAAAAATGTCATCTAAGGGTTTAAAATTCTTTTAAAGCTTGCTACGTACAAGTCTTTTTCAGATCGGAAGCTAAAAATTACAATATGTAGACACCTGCAAACATAATCACCATCATCACCATACTATTCAATAAATCCATAATCAATTTTCCCCAATTTAACGTTCATCTTCTTGAGTTGGAGTATCATCTTCTTCTTTCTTTGATTTTTCAGCTCCAGTCTTGAGCATGGCTTTTCTGAACTTCTTGTCTTGGCTCAACTTTTGCTTTTGCAATTTCTTGTTTTCTTCTTTTGATCTCTCTTGAGCAACTTCTTCGTCATCAGAATTGTATTCCATATCAATTTCATCAACTTCATCTTCTCCTTCTTCGTCAAATTCGCTCAAAGCAGTACTCATATCTCCTCTCATAATGAGTTGGTATCTTTCCTTGACAATATCGTTCATACGTTTCTCTCTTTCTTGTTCTTGTCTTTCAATTTCCTTCTCCTTTTCTTCGGCTTCCTTCTTCAATCTTTCTTCTTCGGTCAATTCTCTTGTGTATGTCTTCAAGACTTGGTCAGGGAATTTATAGTTATCTCTCTCAGCCTTCAATTCTTGATAGGTATACCATTTCATATTCTCAACGTCGTATCTCCAGGCAACTGAATCCTTTGCCTTGAGTCTATCCTTCCAGAAAGTGATGTCAGCGGAAAGGTCACGGTAAAACTTTCCAGAAGACTTGATATTGCACAAAATTTCATAGACTTGAATCAATTGTAAACCTCTGGCAAAACTCTTTCTGTCTTTCAAAGTGTTCAAAACAAGGTCGCAAAGCTCTTTATCGTAATATTCCAATTTATGAATTGCTTGGAGAAGCATAAACAATTGAGGCTTCTCGTGTTGGATTTTCTTCCACTTTGAAACAATTAATGGTTGGAGATGGCTCTTTAAAAATGAAATCTTGTCCTCTTGGTCAAGTCTGGTGTTGAAAGACATGGCATAAACCAATTCAGCGGCTTCCTTGGGGGCTATACTTTTTAAATTGTTTTTGTCAAAAGATTATCTTACTGATTCTGTCAATATGTTTCACAACTTCTTTTTGGAAGAATTTTATGCCTCTTGCGCTTGATGCGTTGGTCTTATAAGCTCCGTAAAGACAGCCGAAAGCCCATCTTGACTCCATATTATCTTCAAACTTGGGTAAATGTCTTTCAATTTCTTCAAAAACGACTGGCTCGAAAACATCATATTTGGCACAGTTGTACATCAAAAGGGCAGCATTAACTGGCTCAATTTCAATGTGAGTGTTTCTTTTATAATGCTCACACATCTTTATACTCTTAGTTCAGTTCATAAACGAACATTTACCTTTTCAATACCACCATTAAATTGTTTATTTTCTTGAGGAAACAAAAGATCATCAGTGACGGCCAAATTCTTATATTTATCTCTGGGAAAGAGGACTTTCTGTTGATCGGTAGTTGGGAAAGAAGCAAAAGAGCAGCTCTTCACATTTGAAAGAGATTGAACCACTCTGCCGAATTTAGTAAAGTTGGATATCATCACAATTAAACAGCACCCTAAATAAATTTAGCTAATTTTATATTATTCAAGATATTTCTTCATAATCCCTGCTCTTCAGCTCGCTTTTTTCACAAAAATCCGTCAATATCGTCAATATCTCCTCCTTATCTATGAATTTTTTTTTAGAGTCTAGAGAAAATCCACAAAAATCTTCTTTTTTCATTTTTTCCATCGCAATTTTTTTTTTTCAAGAAATTTTTTACTGAAAACAAAAAGAAGAGATTTTTTTTTTTAAAAAAAAGGTTCAATTGACTTAAACTGTCTACCGTTCTCATAATTCCTTCCCACCTGATTATTTTTTGTTCAAATATCACAAATTTATAAAATTCTCCATATTCACCAAAAAAGTCTATCTCAAATAATATAAATACAAAGAACCGTCCCTTTCGATAATAATTATCAATATGAACATTTTTTTGATTGAGATGGAAACAGAGGGTTATGATGGAAAGACCATTGAACTTTATCATATGACTTCAAAAGACGCTGCTGACTCAATTATCAGTCAGCAATATATGAAACCAGGGTCCCAAGGTATGTTCGGTCCCGCAATATATTTTGCTGAGACAAAAGAAGCCTGCCAAAGAAAAGCTAAACATAAGGAAGTGCTTCTTGTTGCACAAGTTAAAGTTGGCGTGTCGTTGATTTGTAGAAGAGCAAATTATAGTTTGAATGATAACAAAGTTTCTGCACTTGGATGCCACTCAGTAAAAGGAGTTGGATGTGTAAGCAGTGTAGAGTATGCAATTTACAACTCTTTTCAAATCTCTCATATCAAAAAAGTTCTCACTTTCCCATTATATACACAAATTTCTCCAAGATTTGAACTCACGTCTGATGGATGTAGGATTCAATGAAGTTTCAAATTTTTATCATATTTTGATTCCATAGATATATGTATACATGTGGTTTTGAAACAATATCTACTCTCAAAAACTACTCTGAGAAAAATACCTTTCTATCGAAATAAATATAATAAAGAAATCTAAAATAAAAAATTGATTTTCTTTGTGATTGAATTGAAATGGCCAAATTTCAAAACAATCGAAAATCTCGTTATTGTTAGACTTTATTTTATTTACAAAAAATTCGCCACTCCTTCACATATATAATTGAATTTTTGAATCATTCAAGTCTTCTAATTTGATATCTCAAAAATCTAAAATTATAATTTCTCCCCTGTCTAACCAATCTGGACATAAATATATTTTTTATTTCTTATAAAACATTTTCCAAAAAACTCCTCATCAAAAAACATGAAAAAAAGTTATTCTTCTAAGCCCTACAACCAATTTGCTGTTAAAGTTTCCAGTTTTGGAAACCAACCTCCGAAAAATCTTTTCCCCACAAGGTTCACGACCACCTACCAAGCAAGCTATTGCCCTCCTTCAAATTTCAAGAAACCTGATCCCCTTCTTAATTCCAAAAAGCAAGAAAAGATGCCGACCAATTTCAATTCCTACTTCAATAGCCCACCAATCTTCTCATATCCAAATAACAACATCAACTCTTACCATAGCCAATTTGAGCCTTTTACACCAGTCACCCCAATGAATTACGTTTTACCTCATACTGACAGAGCGAATTGGTCAGAAATTAGTGCTATTCTGAATGAAATCAATTTCAACAAGCCACCTCATGACAGTACTCTCCGAGCAATAGAACATATCATGCTAAAAGTCCATAAACATGTTCCAGACCTGTCCTTACTGAAATCTTGTATCCAATTTTCAGAAAAGCCAAGTCAAGAAGTTCTTGAATTTATTGCAGAACTAGTCATCAAAACTCCTCAGTTCTTTAATAATTCTTCTTCAATTCCTTTTTTGACCTCCTGCTCAAAAGATGTAGTCACAGTTACAAGAGGACAATGCGCATGCCTGCTGGCTAACATGTTTATGGGAACCACGAGACTTCAAAATCTACCTGATCTTCCTCGTAGATTTAATTTTATGGAGCTCTTTTCATCCACAAGAGATTTGCAAAAAGATCAGGTCAAATATGAAAAAATCAACTGTATCCTGAACTACTTCAAAACAATAATGTATTCACAAGAGACTCTCCATGAGCCGGTTACATTTCAGAGATTCCACCTTGACAATAAAAGTCATGGAACATCAGATTTGGAGTCATGGATGAATTGTAAGGAGAAGCTCCAAGAAGTAAAAGTTGATGAAAAACATAAGATTGAAGGTCACAAAAATATGATCGAAGTTGATTTCGCCAACAAGTTCCTTGGAGGTGGAACTCTTGGAGCAGGCGCAGCACAAGAAGAAATTCAATTTATAACAAGACCAGAACAAATTGTAGGTCTTCTCTTCTGTTCTCAAATGAAAGAAAATGAAGCTATCAGAATAAAAGGAGCAAAGATGTACTCTGGTTATCAAGGTTACTCCAACACTTTTACAATGATGCCAAGGGATCATGATGATTCTAATCAAGAAAGAGAGGTCATTGCAATCGATGCTCAAGATTTCCAAAGGATACCATATGAATCTCAATTTGAGGAATTTAACATTTTAAGAGAAGTTAACAAAGCCTATATTGGCTTTTATGGAGACCCGAGTGAAATCTCGGGCCATCAGAGGAAAGCATTGTCAACAGGACCTTGGGGTTGTGGTGTATTTAAAGGAGATGAGCAGCTCAAGTTTTTATTGCAATGGATTGCTGCTTCAAGAGCAGGAAGAAAAATGGTTTATCATTGTTCAGATCTTGCTAAAAAGAGAGAGCTTGAATGTGTGATTCAGAATCACACAGGTAAAAGTGTAGGAGATTTAATGAGAGATGTTTTGAACATCTCACAGAGAATGAGAAGTTCTCATAAAAGAGAAAGTCGAATTTTTACGTTGTTAAATATTTCATCAAAGATTTAAAAAGTATTTTGAGAAAGATATACTTGTTGGTTATATACAAATAAAAGATTCCTATTGTCTGTTTGTTGTTAAATTCACTTTAAGAAGAAAAATACCAAGTAAAATTTCTCAGAAAAAACCACTTTTCTCTCTTGAAGAATCGCTTTGAATGACAAATGAGTCAGTCAAAATCATCAGAGTAAAATATTCTGAACAGACTTCATTTTTTTTTTGGAGAATCTACAAATATAATTTGACTTCTCAAAAATTATTTCTTATGACATCTACCTTGTGAAATCCGTTTTTTGCTCGTTTATAAAGAGAAATGGCCAATTTCAAGTCGAACAAATTTACAAAAAAAAACAGAATTTTAAAATTCTCCAGTCAAAAATATTTTTATCCATTTCAAAAAACCCCTCTAAATTTTTCTTTCCACAACTCTCGCAAAAAACGACTTTCACTGACTTCAACTGTTCTCCAAAGAAATCTTTTTCCTTCGTGCCGTTCCTCTTCAGCTATATTGGAGGGGAGACTTATAAGTCTAGTTTTTTATCAAAATTGAGCAAATTTTTTTTGGTGTCCTCATCGAGCTAAAAAGATAAGTTTTCTTTCAATTTTCTCTTATTCAACACCGATCAAATTCACCAGATGATTGATTGGATCCGATTAATTATTTATCCGATAGCAATTGTTATATATAGCGCCCAAATATTTTTTTTATTATCTTAGGAAAAATCTTGATAATAATGGACTCAAGAGGGCCAGTCACTCTTTACCATACCACATCAGCAGATTGTGCTGAAAAGATCCTTGCAGGAAAAAGGATGTACCGAGGATCTCAGGGCTGCGTGGGAGGTGGAATTTACTTTGCTGATAGCATTGATGCCTCCCAAAGAAAAGCCAGAGCTAGCGGAGTTACTTTAAAAGCTTCTGTAGATCTAGGCCAAAGCCTAGTTGTTTCAAGCCTTTCGACTCAGTACACATTCACAGATCTTCAGAGCCAAGGATATGATTCAATTACTTTGACTTGTTTAAATGGAAAAGAATATATTGTCTTCAATTGTTCACAAGTACGCGATATTGATGTTGCCGAGAATTCAGTCCTCAAATATCAAAAATGCCTCCAAGCAAAATGTGCTCGTTATGGACAAATGCACTACGGAGGCTGTGGAACTCTTTGCTCCAATCAAAAATGCAAGATGTATGGAAAGTTGCATCATCCGAAATGCAAAAATAAGGCCAACTCTATATTATTTTAATCTATAATCATATTTGATTGCTTTATAAAAACAAAGGATTTATAATACAATAATACATTATTTCTCTTTCATATCCTCAGAAAATTTGATTTCGCAATCGAAAAATTTTTTTCACCCCATCTTCATCCAAAAAAAAAAACATGAAATTTTTTTCAAGACTGAGTTTGATTTTTTCAATTTTCATAAGAAAAATTAATTTCACTAAGATTCTCAAGATATTGGCTCGTTTCGTTAGCTCGCTTGAACTTGAAAATTTGAATAGTTTAAATAAAAATTGAAATGATGTTCAGCAAAAAACAAGCCGACTCCGACTTCGTCTCCAAAAATGGATTCACTTTCAAGCGAAAAAGACAAGACTACTCCACTAATGACTATCCATTACAGCAAGTCCGAAAAGAAGAAGACCAAATCGTCAAATCCAAACAACCGCCCATTCAAATCAATCTCAGAAGCTCAGCCCCAGTAAAAGACCAGAGACACGGACCCCCTCAGGATGAGAACGTTGTACCAAACTCCAAAAAAGTTGTTCAAAATACCAGAAAAGGAAAAGAAAGTCTTTCAAAAAAACCTATGCTTAAAGAAAAAAGCAGACGCTCTAATGATGATGATGAAGAAGACGAGCCAGAAGAGGAAATTAGGCTTGTGAAAGGATCTGCATTGGATGATAGCCCTTTGTCGAAAGAAATGGAGAATATTTCAAATAGCATTGAGAGACTCCCTTCTTATCCTGATTATTTCAATCCACTTGACTTTGATATGGATATGTATGAAAAAGAGAATCCATACAAAAGACTTGGGAAAATGGTGACAGAAATCTGTGCAAAGGAAGAATCAATGCTGAAAGATGACTTTAAAAATTATGGTTTCTTCTTGAAAATGCGTATAGTTCTTTTTGATGAGAGCTTAGTATTAATATCAATATTTAGTGGGAAAATTTGTCAATAGAGTCAATTACGAAGTTGACAAGAAACTTGACGCCAACCTCAAAGATGTAAAGCCTGAGTTTCAAAGACTCATATAATTCTTTAAATAGAGATCCTGTGGAAAGAAGATAATGAAGGAGAATTTGCAAAATATATTTGAATTACAAAAGAAAAAAGTCATAGAAAAGCTTATTAACGAGTATTATTCTCCTATTGAAATTGTTATCTGAAAGAAATTAATAATAGGTATAGCAAGAGAAATGAAGTCTTAAGTGATTTCCAAGAGAACGTTGTATCGAAAGGAAAACTTATGGAAACCGTTGAATCTTATGATAAATACATGAAAAACGATGATAAACTCTTTTTGGATGGCTCACTTTCGAAAAAAATTGAACATCAAAAAGATGAACTTGACCGAAAACTCAATCAAAAGGTCAAAGTATCCACTCACGAGGTACCTTGGAACTTGAACCCTTCCTTTGTTTAACACTAATTCTAGTTGCTTTCACATGAAAAACAATTGAGTGGAATCCATAGGGAAATGGATAAATTGACATTAAAACTGGAACAACAGAATAAACAAGCTTATAATAAAGTTTTCAAGGAATATATTCCAATTTTTGAGACGGACCCTGCAGATTTGATGAAGAATTTTTTGGCTATGTAAATAAAAAGAAATGTTGAAAAAATTTCTTTTTTCATTTTTGGAAGAATTTCATGTATGCTCTTTTTAAAGAGCAGTTTTAAGCCTTTGTTTGATGATACTCAAGTCTCAAAAAAGCTTTTGCATTTTTCTAAGAGCTCATATTGTCTCTTTATTGTTATACCCCTTGTTATGTATAGCATTTATCTTAGGTTGTTTTAGCATTAAATAAGTAAATGTTCCTTTATTGTCGTTGTTTATTCTTAACAACTTTACTCTAACAAATGTAATTGAAACTGTTTTGTGAGGCGTTTTTCAAATAATTGATTGATAACAAGATAACTATACAAAATATGTGCCGCAAAATAAATAACAAGCAATATCCATTACAGAGCACCAATAAATTTCTTTTTGCAGACAACAAAAAATTCCTTCAAAAGATAAATAATAATAATGATGATGATATTCTCAATGCCAAAATCTTTTTAACTGTTAAGAGCTTCAGTGTTCCTAATATTTATTAGCAAATCCACAATCAACAACATTCATTACCCGCATTTCACACATTCGTAAATAATTGTTTGACCTTCATCTGCACTTCTCATTTGCATGGCACTATAGTATGCCTTGGTGGACTTACACTTGGGAACAGGGCATTCATAATCAATAATAGGTCTAGAAGGATTCTTTTCTTCTTCTTCAACATCAATACTATTCATTCCCTTCTTGGTCTTTTCATTATATTTTTCTAACCAAACCTTCTTTTCAGTGAAAACTTTAGTAGTCACAATTTCTTCAAAAGGATAGTCTAAAGAAACTTTTACAAAAAGACTTTATTCTCTCAAATACCTAATAAATTGATCTTGAAACCACATTTGGGGCATTCAAGGTGTTCAGAATATATAGGAAGATTGAGCAAATCACCGCATTCCAAGCAAAAATCAGCTGAAGCCTTGAGCTTGTTGAAGTTTTGTAAAGAGTCGCTAGCAGTGGACATTCTTTCTGAGCAAAAGATTTTATTGAAATTTTAAAGGTTAATTTTAGATATGTGAGGTACCAATAAAGTCTTGATTCTGGATCTTTTCACCTCAGAAAACCCAAAAATTATTAATTTTGCTTTTATATATTAATCTATTCCCAGTGAATATAATCCCAAAGATCTTTATCAGGGAAGTAAAAGTGAAACTCGAAGAAAGATCATCTGAATTCATAAAAAGATTTCAATCCAAACAAACTACCAAAGAAAATTTACAAAAAAGAAAAATTGAGAAGACTCTTTAAATTTCAAGTAGATTTCTAAAATTTCCGAAGGATTTCTAATGAGCACCAAGTTCAAAATGTTTAAAAGAAAATGAGATGAAAGAAATATCAATTCAGTTGTTTCTTTAAAACGTGCCATATTTGGAGAATAAATGAATATCATATTTGGATTTAGAATTTTTCTATGACTTATTTCCTTAGAATGACCAGAAAGGTTGAGAAAAAGTTGATGAAAAACTCCTTTAACAATCATGTCACTCGGAACAAGCTAGGAAATACTTAATTTCTATTTTGTCACTCTCCATAGAAATTGGAGAATTGTACTCAGAAGATTTGTCTCAAGAACAGTTATTGAACAACTATTTTTAAAAAGCATCCTCTTGAATTGAGTTTGCAGTCTTTAATCTAAGAGGAGGTGAAAGATAACTAAAAAATTTTACATTGTAGAGGCTGACTAAATTTTCTAAGGAATTATCAGCCCGAGGATTGATTTATTTTAGATGAGAAAAAGAAATCTTCAAGTCTCTTTTAACTTCACTGCAACCTCAAACTTTTTACAACCAACACTATGAAACTATTCTTTACTGAAATCTGAGTTCCATTCTCGAGTTTAACAAGTGATCATCCTTTATTGGCTTTTTTCCTTTTTTTTAATTGAAAGAGCGAGTACCTTGAAAATGATTCACAAAAATTCTAAGTTTAAAAATGTTTGAGAAGGAGGAGGAGTAGAACCATCAGGAAAACTTGAATTTGAAATAATAATTGAGAAGTTGATTGCAACGATGTCATAACATTTATTTAGAAACAAGTAAAGAAATAAATAGAAAAAAATTAAAATTCTGGACGCAATCTTTCACCACTTTCGTTGGCAATACAAACACCATCAGAAACTAAAAAATAACCAAAGAAAGTGAAGCCTTTTGTACTAAAAGCATCTTCAATTGTGGGAACTACCATATCCTTGGCCATGGGTCGCTTTGCGATATTTTTTCTTGGGCACTCCCACCAATCCTTGCCAATCAATCTAAAAAAATGGTAATCACCTGTATTTCCATTTGGAGAGCAAAAACCAGCAATCAAGAAGCCAGTATCTTGGGGAAGTTGTACAGTTTCAGTATTAACCTCAAGCAAGCCGTCGAGTTTCAATAATTCTTTGAGTTGCCAGGGCTGGCAGTACTCGCCGCTGCACTTTTACCCTTGCATAATAAGGTTTTTAAAGTTGAAGGAGGAGTGAAAGTCCATTGGGGTTTCTGCAGGAAACAATATCTCCATAAATTTTGAATATTCTGGGATGCTGCACAATCGAAGATAAAAATTATTTCCCCAAACATTTTCTTGTAATTTTTCTTCATCTATCGCTTTTCCAAATTTAAAAATCTTCCCCTTTGATTTCTTCCTTTCATCTTCCAAAAGCTTTGTCCAAATTTCTTTGAGAGATTTTTGGAGAGAAAATCCCTTCACACATACTTGAATCTTTCTTACTGAAAAGTAGCGATAAAGCTTTTCAAGAATATGAAAAAAGCATGAAGCTCCTGGTTCCGGATCACCATAGTATCCTCTAGGGGATCTCCTTCCCGTAGCAAAGGAGTAACAATTGGTACCACCTATGGCACGGTATTCCGTCTGGAGAAGGTTTGTATCTGTGAGAGGCATAGTTTTAGGGGAGAGCACGTTGATTCTTTTGCCATATAACAAAACTTGCTTCGAAGTATAGTGGTCCATATTGTCTCAAAATAAGAATACAAAGACTTTAATTATTTGATTATGAATGTTTAGCTTGGGTAATAAACCCACCTCTTCAAGAAAAAGTTTATGCGCTCTAAATTCAGGCCAATATTTTATCAGTGGGAGCATTCTTTACCAATTTTTTACCCTGGGGGTGTATTTTTCACTTAAATTAAATGTTGTAGACAGATTGAAATAAATGACATTATGATTTCTCATAAGGTTCTCGAATCAGATTACTGGATTCATAAAATTGGCGAAGTGAGGAAAAAGCTAAAAAAATATTTTTATCAAAACTTTATTTTGTACTCACGTAAATGGACACTTCAGACTCTAAATTTGGGAAGAATAATCAAACAAAAAGACTCTTTATGAACAAAAATCATGATTTTATGAAACAAGATGATAAAATTCATCACCTAAAACCTGTAAAAACCCTGAATAATGTAAATATTTCAGAATCCTCATGACTCACTTGTATAGCCTCAAGTCTCCGAAGATTTACCCTATCGTGAAGAAGAAAAGGAAGTCCCGATGAGTCTCATCCAGAAAGAGGATGAGGATTCCCAAGACAATGAAAAAGTTATTGATGATGTTAATGAAAGAAAAGAGGCGGAAAGACTTTCAAAATTACGAGAAGCACTAGAGTTTGTTGTCCAGGAAGTATGTAAAAATGATCCAGATGGGGAAAAAATTAACTCTTTGATACTTCAACACCAACAATGGGAACGTAAAGCTCGAAAAAATCAATTTGGCTACTTAAACGTAGTGAAGGAAGCGCTTGAAACTATTCTCCCAAGAGATATTCTCGGTTTACTTGACGAGAAAATCATAGATGTTATTGGAAGAGATATTAATATTATTGCTGACGACATTTGTTTTATGATTTCGAATCGATGCTTTTTTGTAGATTGGTATTACAACTTTCTGGAGATTCCCCAAAAAGAAGCCGACATTCAAGAATCCGTTACTTTCCACTAATAATAATGTCCATTAGACTAAGTAAGAATTTAAAGCTGAATAATCTCAATCAATATTGTAAAGTAAAACTTTTGTATCTGAAATCGTAAGAAGTAGAATTTGGATCAATACTTTCTGATATGGATTTATTTTATCAAGCCAAAAGATTTGGAATTATTTAAAAAATAAAAATATTGTCTTTATCTAAAAACAACCAATCTGGTTATTGAAAGGTCAACTTTAAATGAGATGAAGCTAATTCCTCTTTTAAATACAATTCCTTTTTTGGGGAGGGCTCAGTCAAGAAGAAAAACTCTTAAGCTCTTGAGACCTATCGGGGCTCAAGATGCTTCATTCGTAACTATCGGACTCGAATAATCTCGTTGAAGTCTTGACAAAAATCCCAGAATTGGAGGAAAGATCAAAAGGATTTTTCCCACAAGGTCTGCTATGTTCTTTATCAAGTGTAATAAAGTTACCAACTGAATAAGCTTGTGGTAACAAAACACCTAAATTAAAAATTTCAGAGGTTGACAAGTGTCTTTTGATGACTAGATCAACAAACTTTATCTAGTCTTAACATAATAAAATTTGAGGAATTAGTGTGAGTCATTGTAAAAACACTTTGAGGTAGCTTTTTGTCATAAAAATTTATTTTAAGAATCACATGCAAAAGATGGCGAGTCCGTGAGATTTTTGATCACAAACTTCCAAATTAATAATTTTAATTACACCTCTCTTCCTCCTCCACCACAATTCTCCCACCACTCAAAATGAGCTTTGTTTGTTATTTCCCATATACTCTCATCTCATTGAAAAATAAATGGGCAAATAAATATTCGGGCCAATAATTTTTTTCTTTGGTTCCCTCGCCTCTCCTGTGACAGTTGTTTTTTTTTAATTAACCAACATCTCGATAATCACCTGTTATTCAAACTCTTTTTCCCAAACCACTATGGTTCTTTTTCAAAAAGAAACACCACGTATGTAAATATTTATTTACAGCATATAATAAATTTATATTTCCTCAAAAAGTTCTCCTTCTTTCTTTTCTTCTCATTTTCATTGTTTTTCCATTCTACCAGTCCTAGTCCCTTTCATTTCATCACCTCAGAAAACTGAGAACAAGTAGCATACATAGAGAATCAAGATTAAACCAAATTAATATAGATGGTAATAAATTTCAAAAACGTGTTAAAACCAATTAACTCGCAAAATTCACACAACTCCCATAACTCCATCTTTCAAAAAGCTACCATATTTTAAAATAGCAATTGATTTTACAGCTACTCATTAATTACCAATTTCATAGATACCTTGCAGGTTTTTCCTGTCATTTTAACTGTCATTTCTCAAATAAAATAATTCGCGGTTCTCCAACTCATTTACAACAAAAACTTTCCTCAATGGAGTTGAAATCACATCTTATCATCCCTCCAGGTGCCTGAATCAAATCCCAACTCCTTTCTTGCCGTTTTCTAGAAAATCCACACAGAGAAAAAGGCTTTCAGAAAACAAACAACGTGGCTGTCAAAATTCCAAAATGTCAAACTTCAATTTTAGCTATACAAATTTCAAATTAGCTACTTCAACCCTTCAACCCATGAACTTTCTAACAGACATATAAAATATTAAAATCCATCTTTTCAGGCGGTATATTCCAATTAGACTCTTTTGCCTCATACACTAAATCTTTCAATCTACTAATATCCTTCGATTTGTCTTTTGCTCTTTTTCTGTTAAAAGTGGATTCCAAAATAGAGGTTCGAAATTTTCGAAAACCTCTTTTACAATACAAATTCTCTTTTAGGTCACAACTCTAAATTTAACTCCTAATTAATTATAACAACAGTGCCGGTAGTGCCAACAATCTCTTATCCTATCCTCTCAGAAAACTTCAAAAGTAGTCTTCAAATGAGTGAATCTGATTAAACAGAAAAAATGATAAATTATTGGGAAGTTTTCTGACCAAAAAAATTTTTTTAATGAATTCTCACAAAAGGATGGGAAAAAAAATTTGAATTTATGATTGCTGAATATTATCACGGAATTGCAGCCCAAAAAAGTATAACTTATTTTTTTTAATTCTCGTCGAATTAAATTTATTGCAAGAGACTCCTCACCTCTCATGTGTCTTAATTTTGTCTTCAGAGCTTGTTCCGAGGCTAAAGTTTAATTTAGGTCTCGTCAATTAAAGCCTAAATTCTTCGCGAAACACCATTCTATTTTCCTTTGTGATTGTGTATCTTACAGGATTTCTTCATATCCTTCGAATATGACCGTTTCCACTTCAAAAATAAAAAGGATTTAGGAGGAAGAACACGCTTAATTTTGTAGATGTTGATTAGCTCAAAATTTAAAATATTAATTTTGCGCCCATTATTATTAGAAGCATCGCTGACGCCACTGATTAAATCTGCTTATTTGCTTCAAGGAAAGCAAAAGCAAAAAATTCTGAAACTGAGATTATTAACAAATTTTTTTATTAATTTGTCTCTATCATGACTGACCGTCGTGCCTGGACTGAAGCTGTAATCCGCTCTTTTCGCTATTTTCATTCTTAACCTCTCTTTAGGAAGATAAAGCAATTCGAGAACTTGTCGAAAAATTCGGAATTCGTAAATGGACCGTTGTCGCGCAGAAAATGGAAGAGATCTACAGCCTTAAAGGCAGATCTGGCAAGCAGTGCCGTGAGAGGTTTCAAATTTTCATCGCTCTTTTTTAATTCTTTTCTAGATGGCATAATCATCTTGATCCTGCTATCAACAAAAATCCTTGGACTGAAGAAGAAGAACAAATCATCTTTGAAGCTCATAAGAAACATGGTAATAAGTGGGCTGAAATCGCCAAATTGCTTCCTGGAAGGTAACACTCTTTTCCTCCCGAGAAACTAACCTTTGTAGAACTGATAATGCGATCAAAAATCAATTTTATTCCACCCTTAGAAGAAGTCTCCGAAGAATTAACAAGTCTCTCGGTGACAAAAACAGTACAAAACAGCTTTAAATACAATATTCACATCTCCTAGGTACCGCTCAAGTCAAAGATATTAAGCCAGGAGTCTTGTCTAAAATCATGAATATAACCGAAAAAGCCGCCTCCCACGAATTTCAAGACAAGGATGCTGAGAGGCTCATAGCAGTCGCTAAAGACCTGGAAGAAATTTTACTTGAATATGCCAACTCAAAACCCACTAAAAAAGTCTTTAATTCAAATGGAGAAGCCAAAGAAGTCGTGATTTCTGATGCAGAGAAAGCGATTAAATTTCGCGAATTTATTGACAAAATTTTTGAGTTTAAGTAACCCTTTGATCCCATATTTCTCTCTCATGCTATTTTAGTAAAATCTACAAAAACCAACGTGAAGAGAAGCTCGCTACCAAGAAAAAAGTCTCAACTAAAAAGCTCAAAAATAGAGATGATGATGAGGACAATGAGTCAGAATTGACAGCTGATGAAAGCACCTCAAATAAACCTGAAGATGATTACAGAATCGGTCTTTCTGAAAGAATCGAGAATCATCAAAAACAAATTTTCAAAATTGTCAATACCACTCGCAAAAAGGTCCAACCACAAAAAAATGCCCCTAAAATGGACGTCAAAAAAGCTGTCGATCTCTTCAATGGATTCGTTCGTGAAGCCAAGGTAAGAGATATTTTCTCAATAAATAACCAAGTTTCTCTCAAAGGCAACACCACCTCTTAAAACTCCTCGTGCTATTAACTCAAGACCTCAAACTCCTTCCTCTGCAAAAATCAACTACGACATTGAAGAATATCGTCTTAGAATCATGAATATGATGTATAATATTAACTTCTCTTGCATCCCCTTACCCATACCCCTAGTAAACAACAAGAGCTTGTTGATATTCCTTCTTCACCTCATTTTGATTTGAATCCCAAGATGTCCATGAATCCAGCTACTCCCCATGAATCTGCTTTTAGCTTCCATCCTCTCCCAAAGAGAGCTAGTGAAGGAACTGAAAATGAGAATAGACTACAATCCAATGGGTTTATGAGTTGTTTCAAACGAGATACACCATTAGCTGCTGCCTCTCATCGCAGTTTCTTTTCAAGAGGTAGACTTCTGAATCTTCAGAAAAATCTAAATTTTTTATTCTAGAACTTTCCCCAACAGTCAGAAGAAGTACTCTTGTGTTGAGTCCAATTTTCTCAACAAAGAATCAAAGTGCAAGTTTCTTTACAGGATTTACACCAAAGAATTTCTTGTTGGTTACTCCTAAAGCTGCTGACCAAACTCATCCCAATTTTGAGGCTTCTGACCCTAATCTCCCTGATATCGATGCTAATTCAAGGATGGATGGCCTTGTTGATAACTTGAAAATGGAAATTAAAAAGAAACAAATTTTCGCCGAAAATTGTGGAGACAAAAAAAGTGTCGATAAAGACCAATCTCTTGGCCTTGATATTGAGCTTATCAATGATACTTATTTGACTGACCAATTGGACAGAAGCACTCCTGCAAGAGCTCCACAAAGCGTGACTGGAGGCCAGTCTTCATTTAGAAGATTTGGAGAATGGACCTTGAGCCCCAATTCCTCTTTCCTTCCAAGAAAGAAAGTGTAAAGAATGAGAAATATCTATTTGTTTTTGGGAATTATTATTTATCGTCGGTTAAAAGAAAAATTAAAGAAGAGCACTAGCACTACTTGCTCGTTTCGCCAAAAAGAAAAATTATGATTTTTGTGTCGAAAGAGTAATAAGTACAATTTCCTTTTAAGGAAGATTTATATGTCATTTTTGGTAACTTATTTGTATTTGTAAGTAGCATTTGAATATTGATAACTTATATATCTCTAATATATGTGTATATACATCTAAAATCTATATGTTGATCGAGTATGAGTATTAATTATTATTATTATTATTGTGATTGTTCAAATCTTTTATTCTAATATCCTTATCACTACTTCCTCATTTCAAAATCTCCCTTTCCTCACCAGAAAACTCAGATAATTGAAGGAAAAAATTTTAATACAATCGTCCTGATTATTTTCCAACAAGGCCTAAACCAGAGAATGATACTATTCTTAAATATTGGAATATTTATGCGAGAAATCTTGAATATTAATCAGTATAAAAAATATATTTTTACCTGCTTCAAACAACCAAAGCCCTCTTTTTATGACTTCAACCCAACTCATTGCCCAAGCAATCAGTATCGCCTGCAGCGGAATGTTCGCTGGAGCTTCTGTTTACATCAATTTAGTTGAACACCCTGCAAGAATGGAATGCGGCACAAATCTCGCTGCTACAGTCTTTCCTGGAAGCTATCGAAGAGCAGCTCTTATCCAAGCTTCTTTAGCAGTAACTGGCTGTATTTCCTCAGCTGTTGCTTATTATGCAGGAGCTTCTGTTAACTGGATCATCGGAGGTGCCTTGTTGGGTGCAGTTGTACCATTCACTTTATTGGGCATCATGCCAACTAATAAAAAACTCTTGAATCCTAAAGTTGAAAAAGATTCCCCAGTGACTAATAAACTGTTGGTGAGATGGGGAAGACTTCATGCTGTTAGAAGTGTCCTCAGTGTTGCTTCTTTCTTACTTTTCCTTGAAACTTTAATCTTGGCTAAAAAATAAATCAGTAGAGATAGATTGGTGAGTATATATAATAGGATAATATTATTAAGCAAATTTTATGTGTTTTGTACTTTTGTTAAAAATAAAATAACAAGTCTATATCTCATAAGACGATCTTTGAAAAAGGTCAAAGAGGTTCTTTGAAGAAAAAAGTGAGTCACAATCAGAAAGAAAAATTTTTTTTGAGAGGAATAATTCGTTCCAATAAAATTTTTTGAGAAAGAGAAATTCAAAGTTGGAAAAATTAAGTCAAATATTGAAAGAATTTTTCTAAAGAGATTTTTGTCATTCATAAAAACGCAAGAGAAAATTCATTGATGTGATGATTCGATGTGTGATAAAATTGTCGATAAACTTCTGTTGGTTTGGAAATCAACATAATTCTCTCAATTTTCCAAAAAAAATTCTGGTTCGGATTGTTGAAACTCATCCAAAAAGAAAGTGAAAGAAAAAGAAGAAAAATATTTTTGGAAAATTTTCTCAAAACAAAAATATTTTTACCAAATTCACCAATAAAATTTCCCTTGACATAGATTCAGGAAATCTGAATGAAATAAAATTCTGTATTGAACTTTTGAAATACGAAACGTGAAATATTCATTGTTGGTTCGTATTTAAATCTTTTTTTGAATTTAATCACCGGATGAATAATCCAAACGCCTCAATGACTTGTCTCAGTACGTGCTCTAATTTCTCTAGAACAAAAGCTAGATCGGAATTTTCTTTTTCTAGAAAATCGAATTTCTCCATCACTTTCAAAAGCCCTTTTAAATTTCGCTGATAAACTTCCTATTCAAAGCTAACGAATCTCCGTCCAGAGACCATAATTTAAATACAATAAAGACATGAATGGAGGGAAATGCTGACTTAAAATTTTTGGATTGGATCGAATCGGATTGAATTCAAAAATCAAGTCAAGAGGCCAAGGAAAAATTTTTCGGCTGACCTAAAAGCTATTAATCTGACAGTAAAATTTTATTGGAAATGGAGTAATAAAATCCAAACCAAAATTTAGAAAAATCATTTTTGTTCTAAACACTCTGTTTGCCCACAATTCCTAACCTTTGTAATTATTTTCAGATTAAAAGACAAAACTACAAAAATGTTTCCTTTGTTCGATTCTGATTTATTAAAAAGAAAGTTTGTTAAATATCTTTAAAGTCCCTTCTTCACATTCTTCCAGTAAACCAGCCACTGAACATTTTTCGAGCAATCCTCTCTTTCCAATAATGCTACTTGTCCGATTAAATCCAATTCAACCCTCTTCGTTCGAACTTAAAACAGACGAGAGCTCGTCATAGACTGTTCTTTAATTGGAAAATTCAAAATTTTCCTGATACTTATATTTTCTCTCTAACTCCCTTTTTTATAAAACCAATCTTGGGAAGAACCCTGAGCCAAATAATTATTCCCATCAAAACGTGTTTTCAGAACACATTGGCCATAGAAAAGATGATTTCAAGGGGGTTTATGGAAGAAGGCTTGGAAAAAAAAATTCATGGAAAAATTTTCAAATTTTTATCAGACAAGAAATTAATTTTGCAAATTTAATCTCAAACTTCCTTTTAGAACTTTTGCTTTAAAAAACCAACGACCCTCTTAACTGCCTTCCAGAACCCACCGTCCTCCATATCACATGTTTGTTCATATTTCACATCATCTTGAAAATTTACTGGAGACATGTTTTTTGGCATCTCCATTTACTTTCATTCAGTAATCAATCATTCCTTCTTCCTGATATTTCCCTGTCAAAAAAACCAAGCTCGAAAGACAGTACAATTAGACGAAATTGCTCGATGTTAAAAACACACTGAAATACAAATTTACCTACTGTTGAAAAAAAAAATTAATACGGTTCCCCAGGAAGTTTCATTTCTCGTTTTTCTTTCATAAAATAGAGGAAGAAAATGCTTCTTTTGACCGTTTCAACCAAGATGAATCTCGAATTTCACCAGTAAAATCACCAAGAGACCTGCTTTCTATGTGTGCCAATTTTCAACGAGATCTAGTCAAGAGATAGGAATTCGTTAGCTTTTCTTCAAATCAATCCTGGCTAAATTTTTTAATAAAAAATAAAGTAAAACTGCTCGCGTTTACAACTTCTTTTTTTAGCTCATTTTTAGGCAAGGAAACCCCCTCGTTTTCTGTTTCTAGCACCTTCTAAAACTCAACTGATTAAACGAGGTAATTCAACTTGAATCAATATGCATCAGTATTCTGTCAAACGCATTTGAAATTTTGAAACCTTGTTAATCAAGACAGTGTCTCAGATTACGAGCAGTATGGCATCGAAATGGAGATTGCAAAGATTAAATGAAAGCAGCATTTTTCGACTTATTTTATGAGATCTGTTACATACGAAATCAAAAATCAGATGCAGAAATAACTGATTTATAGACAATTTTACAATTTTCATTCATTAACAAATTATTATCCAGTTGTTTTAAGAAATATTATGAAACATTTTTCTTGCCAAAAAGAACCACAAAAACTGAAGAAAAACATCATCATCAAATTATTTCCTCATTCATATGAGAAGATTAATTAAATCACTATCATAATCTATGAGCTTTCAGAAGATTATTTATAAGTATTCGTGAAATCTTCAAAGAAAAGCATTAAAACTTATATATTGAAATGAAATTATTACTGTATACAATTTTGAATTATATAGGTAGCTTAAAATACACAAACAGAATAATTTCTTTGAAATTTAAATTCCTAACAGCCATTTTAGTTTGATCGAGAACGAAAAAAGGTCCAAGTTTTTTTACAATTGCAAACAGCCTTTTCAAAGATAACCAAAGCTTTTTAAACCCCAAAGCCAAGGGAAAAACGATTTTGACTCAAGATGAATCAGTGAGGGCTTCCGAAAATTTTTCGCGGTAAAGCTTAGACTAACTAATTATAGGTTAACTGTGAGTGGAAATTGGGTATTAGACTCAAAGCAACAGTGCTAATTAAAATTTAAATTTAAAACTGAGTGCTCTGACTCCTGCTCAATTTCTTCCAATATATTTCAAATATTTCGTTGTCATTGGTCGAACCAAGGTGATACTCATTCAAAACATTCACTTTTTCCCTTAGAAATTCAATAGAAATAAAATGCCGGGAAATTATGGAATATTTTTGATTTTAGAAAAAGAAAAAGCAACTTGAAAAATCTCAAACTAGTTTTCAGCAACTGGCTTATCGAACCTCAAAAACTACAGTTACGGCCTTAAATTTCCTACTTGTTAATAAATTTCTCTTTCTGCTTCTCTAATTTTCGAAATCGGAAGCTGGTCATCAATTACGTTATTTTTACAATTTTTTTACAAAAAATCTTCTTTTTCGGTTTTTAACCTGCAAGTGTAGCATTCTATTATTTCTCAGAGAGTTTTTACCCCTTTTCGCGGAATGAACGAATTAAAGTTTCAAATTCAAAATCGAATTCTGGTAAATCTGGTAAAATAACACTTACTCCTTCATCAGCCCAGCCCAAAAAGAGTCTCTAAAATTAACCTTCAGTTTGAAGCGTTTTGAGTTTTTCAATGTCATAAAAGTATTATTTTGTCAAAATAATCAGTTAACTCGGATATTCTGACATTAACACGAACCATTTTTGTTGTTAGTTTCTTAATTCAATTTATTTTAAGATTTCTTTGGAAAAATTAATTGATTGATTGTCATAAACTACCCGAATTAAACCTGTAGGATTGGATCGTTTGATTCCATTCAACCCATCATTAAATCTGTGCCTCAAAAAATTCAAAGTTTTAGTCAGTACTCTGTCCTAACTCAATCCCTATTTCTCCTCAATTTCTCTCTACAAACAACAAGCCAATCATAACCTTCGCGTTTCCAGCCTCGGTTTCTCACCAAACCAAAAAAATTCAAAACAGCTTCCCGGACAAACCTTAGGCTTAATAATAAAAATTTTTCCTCAGTTAATAAATATTTTCAGACGAACTAAAAAACAATTTAAATTAAAATCTCGCTTCTCATAACTGAAGAATATATGGATCTCGTCTCTGAAATTAGTATTTTTCATTCATAAAACCTTTTTTCGCACGACTCTAAATATTTGTTTTCTCACCATAAATCAAACCTTTATGCACGCAGTCTGAGAATCTCTCTATTCTGATTAATACTTTTGTTTTTTTCCCTTCCTCCCTTCCTTAAAATTTCCACCAAATTCATTTAATAAGTAAGCTTAATTTTCATCCAAACATATTTCGTTTCCCCAATATCCTCTTCATAAATCTCTGGCAGTTTTCACTAAACCCTCACATTATCAGGCGAATTGATAAATATATTCTCTGGTCAAATACATCTCTCTCTAATTTTTTAATTAATTCATCAAGGAGCATCTCATAAAATCTCATTCCCACCATCCGCATTCTCCTAGAAACTCACGTAAAACAATACCCTCAGACATATTAAAGACTTTCTTTCACCTCCTTTTCTTTACAGAACCCCATATCCCTCAAAAAAGAACAAATTTCAAAAGAATTTTAATACAACTTCCAGTTTTTATATTTTCAAGTAAACTTTTCATCTGAATAACTTTATTTCTTAATAAAAACGGCTTCTGTTGGCCCATTAACCCCTACAAACTACTTGCTATCTCTCGATCCAAAGGTTATTTCATACTTCTTAATGTAATTTAGAAAAAGTTCTATAAAATTTTCTAAAACAAAATCAAGCGGAAAAAAAAATCATCTATTGGGGTTGTTTTAGTCTCGGAAACATTTCGCACAGGTTGAAATATAACTGTTAAAACCTGTTGTGTTCGTATATGATTTTATATTATTTTCTGATTTCCAACCGTCTAAACTTGAACTTTATAACGTTTTATAAAGCTCTGCACCTTATCGTCATTTTTCGAGCTTCCACATTAATTCTGCCGAAAGCGCCCCTCGTTCTGTGGTTTTTAGCCTTGGCAAAGCTGTTTTAGCGCGCTCAGAGCGTTATGAATTGTATGGCCAGTTACTAGTTGGTTTTGGAGTCTGAGTTATTTTCATTAAAATTAAAGTTGAATTCTAGAAAACAAGCATCCTATTATGGAACTTTTTATAAATTTACTCAAATCCAGTAAAAATTGGATTCATTACGAAATATAAATTAAAGAAAAGTTAGTTAAGAATCAAGATAGGTTGAAGTAGAAAGCACTTTTTTATTTTTTTATCTCATTTCCTTTCAGGATTATTAACTTCCGTTTCGATTATCAAGACCCTTAATTATCGAAAAAGCCCCAGTGAGACCAGTAACTGAAAAAGTGCGATCAATTCGTGCTCAAACCAGAATTTTCCCCTAGCAGCTTAGTAGATAGATTGATACCTCCACCAAGAACCAGAAACCTCATAACTCAGTCAGTATTAAAGGCAATAGAAAGGTCGAGAGCTCTCTTAATTTGTTTTTTGAATTCTTTTATTTCGTCATAATTTAATCGATTGAATTATTTGCGATTTAATTAGTTTTCACCCTTTTTAAAGATTTAAAACTCTTACATCCTGAGATTATTATTTCATAAAATATTAAAAAGCTTTCTTCGTTCTGATTTGTTATAAAAATGAAAAGAGAAGGAACCCTTGAATTAGAAGAATCCTCTTCCAAATGGTATCCTAGTCCTCATAAAGGAAGTAACTCAAATTTTTTCATTTCATGTTTCTCATTTTTTTCAGTAAAAACTGGCTTATTTGGTGATACGAGTGTTCCAGTAGTCTCAAAGCAGGAGTCCGATGTCCAAAGCAACTTCCATCTCGACAACAAATTAAGAAGAGACAAGTTCTACGATTTCTTCCGCAGAGCAACCATCAACGGCGAACCCAGAATTAATATCGAGGAACTCAACAAAAATCTTACCATCAAAATCGATGAACTCCCCGATTCTTCCAAAATCTCTCTCATCTTTGAAGATCTCGACTCCAAATCCTCTCTTGCCTCCAAAGGAAAGAAAAACTGGAGCGAACAGGAAATCATCTTCTTTGTCTGGCTTGTCATGAACTATTGTTACCTCAACAAACTCACCTACACCGACATGGTAGTTTTCTCCTCCTCTCTCATCACCTAATCGACCCCTAGAATGATAAAGAGTGGGAAAAAATCGCGGAAATTTTTCCAGGTAGAAGTCTAGAGCAATGCAAACTCAGATGGCAAAGTTTACTCAAAATGAACCTCTCCAAGGCTCCCTGGACCCAAGAAGAAGACGAAATCTTGGTCCAAGTTATTAATGATAAAGGACCCAAAAAGTGGAAAGAAATAGCGATCGAACTCAACAAGAGGCTTGGCAATCTCAAAGTCTTTAGACAAGGAAAGCAATGTAGAGAAAGATGGATCAACCATCTCGATCCCGCCATCAACAGGTATAGTCATTTTGCAGGCTCAAATAGTCCTAAACTTTATTCCTAGAGGAGCATGGACAAGCGAAGAAGATATCAAGTTGCTGGAGACACATTTACAGATCGGAAAAAGATGGGCTGAAATCGCAAAGGTTTTAAAAAGCAGAACTGAAAACGCTGTAAAGAACCGTTGGAATAGTATTATCAAGAAATACAGAAGTGACTATGGCATCGATAGTGATTCTATCTCCGTTACCAGTAATCATAGCAGTACTTCTACGAGTGAAATCGAAAGAAAAATCTCTGAAATCATCATCAGCCAAAAAAGAAAACGACCTAATGAAACTTCTCCTGACAACGCCTACAGCCCTGGAATGCAAGAGGTCCCAGAAGAGGCCGAAGAAGATGACGCAGAAATTTCCAGCGATGTCTCTGGTGATGTAACTGCCATTAAAAATGAATCTCAGCCTACTGATACTTCCGAAAAGAGAATCGAAGAAGAAAAGGAAAGAAACCAATCTGATAAGAAAAATCCCATCCTCAAACGTCTTTCCAAAAAGCCTGATGGAAAATCAACCAAAGACATGCTCCTCGGTATGGTTGCTCAAGAAGGTACTCAACGTAATCAGGAACAAAACACAAGAATGCAAACCGAAAAGAAGGATATTGGACCCATCTTCCCTCAACAAACCAACAAAACCTTACAAGAAAATCTCAACTTACAAAATATCATGCAAGGTGCCAACCTCTTTGGTCTCAACAACAGTAATTTTGAAATCTTTTTAATTAAACTAACCACCCAATTCTTAGACGCCGCATTTGGATTGTTACAACAGGAAGCATTGAATAATTCGATTTCCAATTCACTTGGCAATTTAAATAATAACAATCTTAATGGCTTGGGCAACACCATGTTAAATCCTCTCAATCCTATGAATAATAATGCTTTCACCACTTTGGCCAACGAAATGCTCAATCTCAACATAAATCTCTTGAAAGCTGGTTCTCCCACTTTGGCTCCAATCAATTCTCTTTTGGGCCAAAACCTTCAGCAACAACAAAACGATCTTGCAGCAAACATCTTGAATATGTATGCCAACAATAACCGATCCTTCCAGCAAAACCCTTCTAATCTTGCATCTCTTCTTCCTAATTCTCAAAACTTTATTTCTGAACAAAACTTGAGTCTTCCCAACTCTCTCGGAAATCTTGATGCCGCCGCCAATAAAGGTGAACTTAAACGCCAAGAATCTGGTAAAATGAACACTGAAGACAAAGAACTCCCCGTACACAAATTCACCGAAAAATCCATCGATCAGCTCATCCTCCCAGATACTCCCAAACCCTCTCTCCAACACGCCATTGTTGACACCGAATCAGGACATATTTATTTCTTAAGCCCTGTCACCAACGAATCCCTCAACCTCCGCAAAAATGCAAACGGCTTCAACTCAAATGGCTTCAATTCTGCCATTGACATTTTCGGAAATAGTCCTGCCTTGAATAGTAGAAGTTGGACCAGCCCCCAAATCAACCCTCAGCTCTTCAATAACTCACTCAATCAGCTCGCTTCCCTGGGAATTGGCAGAGCCAACGCTTCCCCTAATCTTGGAATCCTCCAAGACTCCCCAGGCATCGACAGAGTGTTTTTTAACCAAAACTTCAATGTCGAAAGGAGAAGCAACGAGTGGACCCCAGAGACGA
>Ga0182738_1000952_pt1 | contig 37952 bp, 36 predicted proteins | sample eDN5th30CBELigMG_FD_128876 | JGI IMG/M metagenome (GOLD analysis project Ga0182738, IMG submission 128876) | Enriched Miracle-Growth compost microbial communities from Emeryville, California, USA - eDNA 5th pass 30_C BE-Lig MG (version 2)... ...
GCCGGGCGACAGGATGCGCGGCAGGATGGCGACGAGCAGCTCGTGCATGTCGGGATCGCGCACCGGGTACTGCACGATGCGGCCGTGCCGGTCGAGGAACCGCTCGGGGCCCGTGCGCGGCCGCATGCCGGCCCCGCGCTCCCACGTCTCACGAGCGTCCTGGTCGACGGATACGCGCTCGAAACCGGTCTCGTCGAGCAGGCGGCGTGCCCCGGTGTCGGTCGCCGAGACCTCCGCCACGAGGACCGTCGTGTCGTCGAAGGGCGGCGAGCCCACGAGTCGCCCCAGCGCCTGCCGCAGGACGGCGTGGGCGACTGCGCCGTCCACCTCATAGGCGACGACCGCCCGTGCGCCGTCGCGTCGCGCCGCGAGCCGACCGACCTCGGCGCCGTCCGCGACGACGGCCCATTCGCGCCGCTCGGCGTCCGACGCGACCTCGCGCAGGGAGACCCGCGGACGACTAGGCGCGGCCATCGTCGTGCCTCACCGTGTAGGTCAGCTCCGCGAACTGGCCGTTGCGTGCCACAGAGGTGAGTGTGAGCCGGTCGGACTCGAACCGGCGGGGCAGCAGCGGCCTTCCGGAGCCCAGCGTCACCGGCGCCACCGAGACGCGGATCTCGTCCAGCAGGCCCGCGTCGGCGAACTGACCGGCCAGATCACCGCCTCCGACGATCCAGACATCCCGATCTCCCGCGGACGCCGCGATGTCGGGCCACCGTTCGCGCACGTCGCCCGAGGCGAAGCGCAGATCGGCGCCGTCGATGCGGGGGAGGGCGCGGCGAGAGAACACCCAGTTCGGGCGCGCACCGTAGAACTCCGGCCACTTCTCCGGATGCGCGATGAGGTCTTCGTGCCGCACCACCCACTCGTAGGTCGTGGATCCCTGCACGATGGCGCCGATCGTGTCGAGGAACAGGGGGAAGCCGTCCTGCTCCTGCTCCACGACGAACAGCCAGTCGAGGGAGTCGTGGTCGTCCGCGAGGAAGCCGTCGAGCGTGGTCGCGGTGTAGTAGATCGCTCGGGTCACGGGGTTCACGCTAGCGAACGGCGCCGACATGCGGCATCCGCTCGTCAGCGGTCCCGACGCGGACGCCGGGGCTGGTCCCACCCGATGTGGATGCGGGTGCGGCGGCGCTCCAGCACGATGAAGAACGCGCCGATGAGCCACAGCGGCACCTGCGTGAGGAACGCGAACCGGAACGCCTCGAGGCTGTAGGTGTCCGGCGTGCCGGCGCCCTGCATGTCGAGCGCCGCCCCGATGAGGAAGATCGCGATGAGCGCGGCGAGGAACCCGCCGACGTTCGTGATGCCCGTCGCGGTGCTGAGGCGATGGCTGGGGTTGTGCGTGCGCGCGTGGTCGAAGGCGATGAGGGATGCCGGACCGCCCGTGGCGAGCGCGATCACCAGCACGATGAGCAGCCACAGCGGCGCCCGGCCGGGCCACGCGATGACGGCGAGCCATGCCACCAGCTGCACCGCGACGGTCGGCAGTACGAGCACGCGGGATCGCCGATGCGGGATGCGCGCCGACAAGCCTCCCATGACGGGTCCGAGCGCCATGCTCACGACGATGTAGAGCGTCGTGACGCCCGCAGCGGCGGCGGGTGACAGGCCCTCTCCGGCGGTGAGGAACGGCACGCCCCACAGGAGGATGAACGCCGTCCCGGCGAAGGGCGTCGTGAAGTGCGACCAGAACGCGAGGCGGGTGCCGGGGTGGGACCACGCGGCGCGGATGCCGACCCGCGTGTCGACGGAGGACGTCACGACGCGCACGGCGCCCGTATCGGTGTTGACGCTGACGTCCTCCTGCACGCTCGACGGGTGGTTGCGCACGACGAGTCCGACGAGGATGGCGAACAGCACGCACAGGCCGGCGATGCTCCCGAAGGCGATGGACCAGGATGTCGCGTGCAGCAGCGTTGCGAGGGGGATGAGCGCGAGCAGCTGTCCCGTCTGCCCGACGAGGCCGGTCAGCTGCACCATGAGCGGCCCCCGCTGCGCGGGGAACCACGTCGCAATGAGGCGCAGCACGCTGGGGAAGACCGCGGCGTCGCCGGCGCCCAGCAGCATGCGCGCTGCGATCGCGACGCCCACGTTGGGGGAGAGCGCCATGACGAGCTGCCCGACGGCCATGAGGATCATGCCGATGGTGATGACCGGCCGGGCGCCCCACTTGTCGAGGAGGATCCCGGCCGGGATCTGTCCGAACCCGTACACCGCGAGCTGCAACACGGCGAACATCGCGAGCGTCGACGCGTCCGCGTCGAAGCGGGTCGCGGCATCCACTCCCACGCCCGCGAGCGACGTGCGATTCGTGACAGCCAATACGTAGGCGGCGACGCCGACCGTCCAGATGATCCACGCCCGCGCGGGCGACACGGAGGGGAGGGCGGGCACGGACACGATGCATCCATTCTCCCGCACCCGTCGGGCGCACCGGTGCCGACAAGGCCACGCGGCGAACCCTCCTATGCTCGAAGGGATGAGTGCGGGGGAGAACGGGAGCGACGACGTCGCCGAGGCGGAGCGGATCCCGGACCCTCCCCGCAGACAGACGCCGCTGTGGGCGCTCCTGTCGAAGTGGCTCCTGGCGACCGAGGCCTGGCTCCGCTCCCACGGCGGGCGCGGTCTCCGCAACAGCATCCGCGTGTTCTGGGGCCTGGTCGGCGCCGTCGGGATCTTCCTGCTCGTCGGTCCGGTCATCTCCCCGCCGCTGAGCCTCGACGACATCACGGAGTCGGCCGGGAAGGCCACCGACACGTGGATCGCGCGAGAGTTCGCCGCCGACTACGACATCGAGCGCACCGATGAGGGGCGCCTCGTCGCACACGTCGAGGAGCGGATCACCGCCTTCTTCCCGGACGACGTCGACGAGCCCGGCATCCGGCGCATCCTCGCCACCCAGTACGAAGGGAATGCCCTCGCGCCGTCGAACATCACCGCGACGGTGGATGGCGTGCCCGCGATGATGGCGCAGGGGGAGTCCGCGGATCGCCTCACGCTGACGCTCACGCCGCCCGATGCGCAGGGCTCCCTGCGCGGCGACCACGAGTTCGTCCTCGCGTACGACCTGCACGACCTCGCCTACCTCACCACCGACGACGCCACGGGCCAGCCCGTGGATCTGCTCGAGTGGGACGTGCTGGGGCCGGACTGGGGGCACGCCCTCGCCGGCATCGACGTCTCGATCACGCTGCCCGAAGACGTCGACGACGCGCTCGTGCGGCAGCCGCGCGGCAGCCTCGGCTGGCTGCTCGTCGGCGGCGGTGAATGGCTGACGCCGGAGCCGGATGCCGCGGCGGGCACGGTCGCGTACGGGTTCACGAACGAGCAGAACATCCCACCGTATGCGCAGGCGCGGTTCCGGCTCCCGTTCACCGCGGGGACGTTCACGATGCCCGCGCCGTCGGCGCTGTTCTGGGTGCAGGTCTACGGGCCGCTCGCGCCGCTCGCCATCCTCGTGGTCACGCTGCTGTTCGCGCTGGCGGCTCGTGCTGTCGCCTGGAGCGACGCCCGCGGCCGGCCGTGGTTCGTCGCGCAGTACACGCGCCCCGCCGACACGAGCGTGGGCCAGGCGGCACAGATCCTCCGCACGCCACGCACCCTCGCGCTCGGCCGCGCGCTCGAGGCGCTCCGCCTCGGTCGGCCGGCGCGCTCCGGTCGGGGTCGCCGGGCCGCGACGAGCCGTGCCGCCGAGGGGCTCACGTCCATCGCGCGGACGGCTGCTCGCACCGGGCGGGCCGGGGATCTGCCCCGCGCGCTCAGCGAATATCTCGCGGCGCCGGAACGGAAATCCCAGATCAAAGGGGGACTTCGCCGCGTCCCGCGCGGCTTCGTGCGCGATCTCTTCCTCGCGGCCCCCCTCGCGCTGACCGCCGTCCAGTGGGGGCTCATCCGGCAGCTGTCGCACCAGACGATCCTGGCCATCGTGTGGTGGCCGGTCGCGTTCGTCCTCCTCTCGTCGGCCATCTCGGCCGTCATCCTCTGGATCGCGCTCACGTCGCGTCCGCTCACCCGCAAGGGCGCGCTGATCAAGCAGCACCTGCGCGGGATCGAGGCGTACGCGCGCCAGACGCACCTTCTCGAGCGCGGGCCGATCACCGACCCGGTCCTGCCGTATGCGGTGCTGACCGCCTCGCCGCGCAACGCGGGGGAGCGGGTGCTCGCGCTGGCCGAGGCGCAGCTTGGCAGCAAGGACGCGAGCCGCGGCTGGCGGGATCGCTCGTTCATCACGTGGCCGCAGATCCTCGTGCGGCTCGCATCGGTGCTGGCGATTCTCGCGACAGTGGCCGCCGTCATCCTGCTCGCTCCGCCCTACCCGCGTGGCTACGACTACGCCTCGTACTACGGCGACGTGAAGGGCACGATCCACACCAAGGTGGAGTCCTTCGAGGCGATCGCCGAGCTCACCCGCACAGACGACGGGAGCGCGCAGCTGTCCGTCGTCGAAGACCTCACAGTGTCGTTCGGTGACGAGGGCTCGCGTGTCCCGCAGTTCGCGCAGCAGTGGCCGAACGAGCGGAACGGGCAGCGCCTCGGGCTGCGCGTCGAGACAGTCCAGATCGATGGTCGTGACGTGCCCTTCACGACGCGCCAGGACGGCGACACGCTGCTCATGGCGACGCAGCTCGTCGAGGTGCTGAGCGGGCCGCATCATGTGCGCATCACCTATGCGCTCGACTCCGCGGCGATCGCGGCCGAGCCCGTCTCCCGATCCGACCATGACGGCCGGGTCGACGCGGTGCGGTGGGCGGCGCTTCTGGAGGGCTGGGAGCACGACACCGGGTGGGGGAGCGACCCCGCCCCGGACCCGCTGCACGTGGAGCTGCGGATGAGTGAGGAACTGGCGGCTGTGGTGCTGGACGGCGGCTGGCTGACCGAGGACACTGACTCCGCGGAGCACGCGCGCGACTGGGCCGAGGACGTCGTGCCGTTCGGGGATGTCGCCCGAGGCGAGGTGTACGACGCCGAGGAGTCCACCGAGACTACTAAGACGATCGACGGCGTCCGCAGGCACGTCCTGGAGCTGAAGCAGAACGAGAGCGGCGGCTGGCCCTTCTACCTGACGGTGGACGACGTGGGGGCGCGGGTCGACTTCCCCGCGGGGACGTTCACGGGGACGGATGCCGCGGCTCTCGATCGCCGCGCGTGGGACCAGGTGTCGCCCATCGCGACGGTCCTCGCTCTCGGCATCCTGACACTGCTGCTCGGGCTCTTCGGGCTGTTCGCGCGGGCATTGCGCCCGGAATCGATGGCGCTCCGGGGGAGCAGGCGTGATCTCGTGCGCTGGCTTGCACCCGCGCTCGGCCTCTCCACCGTCATCCTGTTCGTCTGGATGAGCGGGGACATGCCCGCCGACTGGCCGGAGCTGCTGCCCCTCGGGCTGGGAGCGATCGCGGGGGTCGTGGGCGCGGTGCTGGCGCTCATCGCCACGCGCGGCCCGCGGCGCCCTGCACCCTCAGCATCTCAGTAGTCGGAGATCCGGGCCGCCCCACGACACGTAGTTCGAGCTCTGTTCGGCCCGCTCGTCGCTGATTACGCTCGGCTCTCCAAGGGGGGAGACCGCGCGCAGACGGCGCGTGCCCGAGAGGGGGATCCCATGAGTCGGATCACGTTCAGGAGGAGTCGACACGGCGGAGGCAGGCGCAGGCTCGCGGCGATTGCGGCGACGGGGCTGCTCGCGCTCGGAGGCGTCGCCGTCGCGTCGGCGCCCGCGCACGCGGATGTGCCCCCGGCAGCGGTCGAGGAGTTCATTGCGCCGCTGTGTGAGGGAAGGACGGATGAGCTTCCTGCGACGGATTCCGATCCGGAGCAGGCGACGGGGGAGGTCCCCAATCTGGCGCGTGTCTTCGGTGCCCGTCTCGACGAGGACAACGCCGGCAAGGTCGTCGCGCTCTACGACGTCTTCGGAGAGAATGCGCTCGACGGGTATCCCGCCGTCTGCGGAACCCGCTATGTCGAGAGCGTCGGCGGACCCGTGTCGGAGTGGATGTTCTGCACCGACATCTTCGCTCACGTGTGCAGCGGGGTGAACGCCGCCGGGGAGCTTCTCGACCTGGACGGCGAGCCCATCGAAGGACTGGACTCTCGCGCCGGTAACCCGAAGCTCGATGAGACCGACGAGAGGATCATCGCCTGGCTCATCCAGAACGGGTACTCCTACGACGGCGAGGGGTACTACGACCTCGGGTGACGACTGCGAGGAAAGACCTCACGTCGTGGGAGCGCATGGCACTGCAGGTCCTCATCTGGTGCGTGAGCGATCCGCCGCAGCCGGACTCGGCATACGAGCACGAGGATGACCGGATCCAGACGTGCGCCGACTCCTTCGACGAGGAGGACCGCGCGCACGTCCTCGCCCAGATCCCGGACGATCCCGAGATCGAGATCCTGTTCGGCGCGTCCGGGGGACGTTCACCGCCGGTGAGACCGCCACGTTCGAGCTGTCCACCAACCTCTACGGACAGCCGATCTCCCTCACCGTCGGGGGAGTAGCGGGCACGCTTGCGGTCACCGGAGGCGACGCGACCTATGACGCCGATGCCGCGACACTCGTCGTGGCGGGCACGGACCCCACCGTCATGACGAACATCCAGCTCAGCTTCACGACGGACGACGTCGGAACGGTGAACATAGCCGCCTCCGCGCGGCCTGTCTCCCGCAGCGCCATCGGGTGGAATCAGAGCCCCGGTGTCGCCGCCGACGGCACCGCGTGCCAGGTGTTCGCGACCTTCCATGAAGTGGCCCGCCTCACCGTCGCCGACAACGCCGATGCGAACTTCGTCCTCGATGCGGAGCCCGAGCCGGATCCCGAGCCCGAGCCGGAGCCCGATCCCGAGCCGGAGCTGACGCCTGGCGGATCGACCACCGATCCGGGCGCCGGGACCGACCCCGTGGACGCCTCGGGTTCCGGCCTCGCCGTCACCGGCGCCGAGATGAGTCCGCTCCTCCCGGCAGCCGCCGGCATCCTGATCGTCGCGGGAGTGGCAGCAGCCGTCCTCGCACGGATGCGGACACGCGACCGCCACGAGTCATGACGCTCCGCTAGGCTCTCGGCCCTCGCTCATCCCGGAGCGGATCGCGTGATCCGCTCCGGGATGACCCGTGCTATGGCATCGCTGTGACGGTCGTCGTGGACGACGAGGACCGGGTCTGGCCGACCACCGTCGCCGGCTGACGCAGGACCGCAGGAACGGAGCGCTCAGGCGGGGACGTCGACCTCCAGGCGCGCGCCGCCCAGCGACGACGTGCGCAGCGACACCGATCCTCCATCGAGGTCGAGGCGCTCCAAGATGCGGGCGAGTCCGTTCCACTCCGGAGCCGGGGGAGGACCCGACCCGTCGTCCTCGACGATGAGCCGCACGCGCGGCGGCGTCCCCTCGACCACGACAGTGAGGCGGATGGTGGTCGCCGCGCCGTGCCGGAGCGCGTTCGTGATGCCCTCCTCGGCGCTGCGGACCAGCGCGATCCGCCGAGCGACGACCGCGCCACCGGACTCGTCGAGCAACCGCTCCGCATCGGGCGACACCTCAGCGGAGACGGCGATCTCGGGTGGCACCCGACGGATGAGCACCCGCAGAGCATGCTCGAGCCCGATGTCCACGCCCACGGGGTAGAGGAGGTGGCTGAGGTCGCGGACATCCCGCTCGCGGATGCCGCCGAGATCGCGCCGGAGCTCGTCCAGCTGCGCGTGCAGGGGCGAGCCGTCCGGATCGTCCGCCGCCCGGCGGGCGAGCGCGGCGATCCGCGCCTCGATGAGGACGAGCCGGCCCTGGAGCGTGTTGTGCAGTCCGTCCGCGACCTCGCGGCGCACCCGCATCTCGGCCGTGGCGAGATCAGCCAGCGCCGTCGAGGCGCGGAGACGGTGGTCGGCTTCCGCACGCATCTTCTCGCGCAGGCGGGCTCGCGTCTTCACATGCGCGAGTCCGATGCCCACGCTGACGGCGATCACCACGCCGACGGTGACGATCTCGACCGCGCTCACCTCGATCAGGGGATGGTCGTAGATGCCCACAGCGACCTGCAGCGCGTGCCGAGCGAAGGCGATGACGACAGACAGGGCGAAGACGACCGCGGCGATGAGCCACGCCGGCCTCTCCGTGAGCCGCAGGGCGGCGCACACGAGGAGCACGACCAGCACCGCGATCAGGTTGACGGACAGCCGCTCGCCCAGGAGAGGGGAGTCCTCGGTGAGCTCGCTCAGGACGAGATGCTCGGTGCGATAGACGAACACGGTTTGCAGCGTGGATCCCACCGCAAAGGCGATGAGAAGAACCCCGGAGGTGAGCAGGAGCATGCGCAGGTCGTCGCGACGATCCCGTGCGCTGAGACGATGCGGACCGGCGGGCATGTCAGACCGCGTCCCGCGAGATCGCTCCGTCGCGGACGAGATGCAGCGCGGCGGCCACACGGGAGTTCAGCTCGCCGTCGTCGCGCACGCCGAGAGTCGTGTACACGGCGTTGAGGAGGTTGTCGACCGAGTGGGTGGAGATGCTCATCTCTCGTGCGATCGCGGCGTTCGAGAGACCCTCGGCAAGGAGCTTCAGGGCGTGGAACTGACGCGGCGTCAGCGAAGCCAGCGCGCTGCCGCGTCGCGGCTGCACGCTGGCGAGCAGCTCGGGATCCAGCATCGACCCGCCGCGGGCGCTCGCCCGCAGCGCGCGCACGAGCGTCGCGCGGGAGGTGGAGGAGAACTTCGACAGGTAGCTCCAGCCTGCGCGCTCTCCGTCGGGCACGGAGAGGAGGAGCTCCATCACGTTGTGGCCTGACAGCAGCACCACGCCGATGCCCGGACGCTCCATCCGCACCGAGCGGGCGAGCGCGAACCCGTTGCCGTCGGGCAGCTCGACATCCAGCAGCAGAACGTCGGCGTGTGCGGACGCGATGAGGCGTCGCGCGTCGGCGACGCTCTCGGCCGCGCCCATGAGGGTGAAGCCGTCCTCGGCGCGCACCACGTCGCTCAGCATCGAGCGGAAGAGCGGCTGGTCTTCGACGATGATGACACGGAAAACGGGGTCCCCAGACATACGGGTCCACATTATCGGCGACGGGCCGTGGAACCGGTGCGGACGCACCCCAGCATTCGCACCGGTTCCACGGTTTCGCCGCAGCGGGTCTTCGGGTGACCTGCCGCGGCCCGTGCGCCCCGCGCGTCTGAGCGCGGTGATCGGAGCAGCGGGATGCCGATCTCACGACTTCCCGGGCGCACCTTTCCGTGCACAGGGCGTCGATCAGGATCCCGCGCAGCGCCTCGCGCGAACAGGGAGGCACCTCCTCGCCAGGTGAGTGCCTCCTCGAGCGAGAAGCCTTCCGACATCACGTCCGCTGACACATCGACTCGCGGTGACGGGGTGCACGCCCGTCCCGGGACCGCGCACGGGGAGGGGCCCGGCCGGCGTCGACGACGCGGCTTCCCCATCCGAGCTGACATAATGTGCATTATCGGATGTAACGGAATCGCAGGCACGATCGCCGCCCGTCGACCTCTGCGACGCCGGACAGGCCACTGCTCGTCGCCAGCCGGATCGTTTCGGCGACGAACTCCGGAACGGCGCTGACGTCGACGGCGGCCAGCTCGCCACCACTCGGCTGGTCCACGTTGCGGCACATCGAACTCGACGATGCCCGGATCGCAACCCGCACCGCCGCCATGCGCGACGCATATCGCACACGTCGTCGCCACACGTGGTCGACACTCTCGGTCACCACCATCGCCGCTACGGCGCACGAAAACAGCTCGCGCTTCCCTGCACAACGGGCACGTCAGGTGCGTTCTCCCCGATTCACCCCGTGAGTACCACACGAGGTTCGTACATTTGTACGATTGCACTATGGATCCGCTCACCGCTTTCGAGGAGGCCGCCGCCGCAGTGCGTGCGGTGTGGAGCGGTGAGGCGCCCGGCGCTCAACCGATCGTTGCTGTCGAAAGAGCGCGCTTGGTGGCGATAGCCGAGGCATTGGGCAGCGTCTCCCGCCATCTTGAGGGACTGCGCGCTCAGGTGGCGGCGGAGATCGCCCGTGAGTCGCGCCCGGAGCTCGGGGCGGATGCCCTGGCGAAGAAGCACGGATTCCGCAACGCGGTGACCCTCATCGCGTCTGTCACCGGCACACACGGAGGAAGCGCGGCACGACTCATCGAAGTCGGAGCCGCCATCTCCCCCGGCACGACGCTGACCGGGGCACCGACGCCGGCGCGGCATCCCCATGTCGCCGACGCGGTCCACGCCGAGCGTATCAGCGCCGACGCAGCGGTCGCCATCATCCGCATGCTCGATCGGGTGGCACTCAGGGCGCAACCCGACGACCGCGATCGAGCTGAGCGGACGCTCGCGGATCAGGCGTCAGGCCTGACCCTCGACCAGCTCGGCAAGCTGCTCACTCGCGCCGAAGCGCATCTCGATCCGGACGGTCTGGAGCCCCTCGAAGCAGACGCACGGGCGGCGCGGTCCCTCCGCGTCCGGCAGGTCGACGGACGCGTCAGGATCACCGGCGAACTGGATGCCGAGACGGCGGCCCCGGTCATCACCGCCCTGGAGGCAATCGTGGCCGCCGGCTACCACGCGGCGTCGTCCGGTCCGCTCGGACCGGACGAGAGGTCCCACCCCCAGCGGCAGGCCGATGCCCTGGCGACACTGTGTGCGCACTTCCTCTCCTGCGCGCATCACGATGTCCCCGGGCGGGGCGCGACCGTGATCGTCCGGATGACGCTGGAGGAGCTGATGACAGGCCGGGGAAGCGCCCTCGTCGACGGCCTCGACCAGCCGGTGAGCGCCGCGACGGCGCGCCGGATGGCGTCTGCGGGCGGTGTGATCCCCGCCGTCCTGGGCGGTGACAGCGAGATCCTCGACTGGGGGCGCGAGAAGCGCCTGTTCACGAAGGCGCAGCGACGTGCACTCACCGAGCGTGACGGCGGCTGCGTCGGCTGCGACGCCCCGCCCGGTACGTGCAAGGTCCACCACATCGAATGGTGGAGCCGACATCGCGGGCGCACGGACCTCGACAACGGCGTGCTCCTGTGCGAGAGCTGTCATCATCGGATCCACGACAACGGATGGGACATCCGTATCGACGGCGCCGGGACGGCCGCTCGGGTGTGGCTCATCCCCCCGCCGCACATCGACCCTTCCCGGACCCCGCGTGCAGCGACCCGGCATCGCTACGTCATCGCGGCCTGACGCCTACTTCCGCGCCGGCGAACAGTTCCCCCGCGCACCGCGGCACCGCGCTCCCCTACGCTGGTCGGGTGCTCGAGGCTCTCACCGGATTCGTCGTGGTGGGCGTCGCGATCACACTCGGCTGGATCATCGGACGCATCGATCTCCTCGGGCCGCACGCGCGGCACGTGCTCGGTCGCCTCATCTTCTTCGTCCTGGCACCGTTCCTCCTCTTCGTCGTGCTCTCCCAGGCCGACGTCCAGACGCTGTTCTCCTCGCTCCTTCCCGTCTCGGCCATCGCCGCGGCCGTCGTCATCGGAGCCCACGCCGTCATCGCCCGGCTCGTGTGGAAGCGCTCGGTGGGCGAGACCCTCATCGGCGCCCTCTCTGCCGGGCAGGTCAACTCGAACAACATCGGCATTCCGCTGTCCGCCTACATCCTCGGCAGCGCCGCCTACCCCGCACCCGTGATCCTGCTGCAGCTGCTCGTCTTCACGCCCATATCACTCACGATCTTCGAGGCCATCGCGTCGGGCCGACGCTCCCTCGGTGCGGCGCTCCGCCGCACCGTCACGAACCCCATCGTCATCGGATCCGTCCTCGGCACTCTCGTCTCCGTCAGTGGCATCAGTCTCCCGCCGATCGTCCTCGACCCCGCCCGGCTCATCGCAGACGCGGCTGTCCCCGTGCTTCTGATCAGCTACGGCATCTCGCTCCATGGACAGCGCGTCCTGGGAGCCCGCGGACGCCGCCGCGACATCCTCCTCGCGAGTGCCCTCAAACTTCTCGTGATGCCCGCCACCGCGTGGGGCGCGGCCCTCTTGTTCGCCCTCTCCCCCATGGAGACATTCGTGGTCGTGGTCCTCGCCGCCCTCCCGACGGCCCAGAACGTCTTCAACTACGCCCAGCGCTACGTCGTCGGCGAGAGCATCGCGAGGGACACGATCTTCATCACCACGATCGGGTGCGTGCCCGTCCTCATCGCGGCCACGCTCCTGCTCTCCCCGTAGCGCCCGGCAGCCCCTCCGTCACGTCGAGAGCGAATCCAGCCCCGCGAAGGAGATGCGCACGTCGTCGCCGTCGCGCATCACCGTGAACAGCGTGTGTGTGCACGAGCGGCACAGCACGATGCCGCACACCTCATCGAGCTCGACGACGACCTCGGCCAGGGTCGCGGCCGTCCCGCACCCCCCGCATGTCACGACGAGCATCGTGGGATCGCTCTTCAGAATGCTCTCCAGCATCCCCGCCAGAGCATTCCCGTCCACGCGCGTGCTGTGCATCACGCACCCCCGAATCTCTCGGTCCTGACCTTCTGCGCCGGATGCCCGAGCTGCACGAGCTCATTGGCGACCGCCTCGACGAAGCCCGTCGGGCCGCACACGTAGACATCCGGCGCATCGGATGCCGGCCACGTCGCCGCTGCCAGCGCGTTCGGTCCGATGCGCCCGATCGGTCCCGTCCAGCCCGGCGGGCCGCCGCGCGTGTAGACCCACGTCACGTCGATGCCGTGCTCCGCCAGGCGCATGACCTCGTCCCGGTACAGGGCGTCGTCGGGAGTGCGCACGGAATACAGGAGGCGGAACGGCGGGCCGCCGGCATCCGCCCGCGCGCGCGCCATCGCGATGAGCGGGACCACACCCGATCCTCCGGCGATGAGCTGAACACGGGCCTCTCCCCCGGGTCGCCACACGAAGTAGCCGCCGAGCGGACCCTTCACCTCGAGCTCATCGCCCGGCTGCGCGTCCTCGACGAGGTAGGGCGAGACCTCGCCGTCAGGCACCTCGTCGACGCCGAGCTCGATCACCGGATCCGGGCCGTAGGACGCCAGTGAGTACGACCGGACGGCCTGGTAGCCGTCCTCGGCCGTCAGACGGATGTCGACATGCTGCCCGGCGGCGTTCCCCGGCCACCCGGGCACGGAGATCCGCAGGATCTTCGCGTGGGTGTTCGCGGGGACGACCTCCAGCACCCGTGCCGGACGCCAGTCGGCGACGATCACCAATAGCGTTCCTCTTTCCAGGGGTCGCCGTGGATGTTGTACCCGTTCTGCTCCCAGAACCCGGGGTCGTCGTGCGCCTGCATGACGATTCCCCGCACCCACTTCGCGCTCTTCCAGAAATAGAGGTGCGGCACGAACAGGCGCGCCGGTCCTCCGTGCTCGGGATCCAGCGGCTCACCCTCGAACTCGTACGTGATCCACGCCTGCCCGTCGAGCAGCTCCTCGAGCGGCACGTTGGTCGTATAGCCGCCATAGGAGTGCACCATCGTGAAGTCCAGGTCCGTGTTCACATCGGCGAACAGCGTGTCCAGCGACACCCCGCGCCAGTGCGTCCCGAGCTTCGACCACCGCGTCACGCAGTGGATGTCGGTGGTGATCTCCTCGGACGGGAGCGCCTGGAACTGGTCCCAGTTCCACGTCGTCGCCTCGCCCTTCTCGGTGCGGATCGTGAAGGCCCAGCTGTCGAGAGGGACTCTCGGCGTCGGGCCCGCGGAGAGCACCGGGAAGTCCTCCGTGAGGTACTGACCCGGTGGAAGGTTCGGATCGCTCTCACGCCGACGTGCCCCGAAACCTCGTGTGAACGCTGCCATGATGACCTCTTCGCAAGTGGAGGGTTGGGCCGGTGTGAGGCTCAGGTTAGCGGGCGACACGGCTGAGCGGAATGCCCGGATGTCGCACACCCCGCACCGTCCGGGGTCTACCCTGGGGGTCGTTCCCCTCACAGGTTTCTCTCAGAAAGGGCGAAACATGTCTACTGCAAGTGCTGCGGAGAAGAGCGCCGTCAACGGCATCCGCACGGCATTCGGCGTCGGCGGCGTCATCGCGCTCATCGTCGGCATCCTGATCCTCGTCTGGCCGGCGAAGACGGCCGTCGTCGTGACCGCCATCATCGCCATCTACGCTGTGGCCGGCGGCCTGGTGTATGCCGGACTCGGCATCTTCTCGAAGTCGATGGGCGGATGGGCCCGCGTCGGGCACATCGTGCTCGGCCTGCTGTTCATCGTCGCCGGCATCATCGCCTTCTTCAACCTCGGTGCGACCACCGCGTGGCTGGCCGTGTTCCTCGGCATCCTCGTCGGAATCATGTGGATCGTCGAGGGCATCGTCGCACTGACGACGCTGGGCAGCTCCTCGTCGAAGGCCTGGTCGGTCTTCTTCGCGATCATCAGCATCATCGCCGGTGTCGTGCTGCTCTTCTCCCCGCTGTGGGGCGCCGTCGTGCTGTGGTGGCTCCTCGGCATCTCTCTTGTCGTGCTGGGCATCGTCCAGATCGTGCGGGCGTTCACCTTCAAGGGCGCGTAAGCACCGCGCACACACGAAGAAGCGGCCCGGGGCAGTCCCCGGGCCGCTTCTTCGTGTGCGGCGGTCAGCTCGGAACCGAGCCCATCATCGCGAAGAGCTGGTCCATGATCGTGACCATGAACCACGCCGCCCAGCCGAAGGTGACGATCAGGAGCGCGCCGTACAGCGCGATGGTCGTCCACAGCGGCGCCATGCCGCGGCCCGAGCGGCTGCGCACGACGATGCTGCGGCCGATGATGTAGACCATGCCGTAGCCGGCGAGCCCCAGGAACGACCAGGCCCAGTGGAACGGGCGCACGTAGCCGAGGCGCTGCAGATCGCGGTGGTCGAGGTACGCGAACCAGATGAGGACCGCCGTCGAGACGACCGCCACGATGATGACCGCGAGGTACCAGGGCGAGAAGATGAGCGCCATCTGCCGACTTATCATCTCGCCGGTGAAGGCCGGATCCAGCTCGCCGTCCGGCCCGGAGACCCGCATCGTCCAGGCGACGAAGTCGATCACCCGACCGGGCAGGTCGATGAAGTAGCCGATCAGCGGCACCGCCGAAAGGAACGGCAGGACGACGATCCACCACGTCCACGGCGTGTAGACCGGGGTGCCTGCCGGCACTCCCGGATACTTCTTCGGTCCGCGCGCGCCGACCGCCGGGGCTCCCGCCGGCTGCGCGGTGGCCGCCTGGGTGTGCTCCGTCCACTGCACGCCGTCCCACCAGCGCACGACACCCGCCGCGTCCGGGTACCACCCGGCCGGGGTGTGCGGCGTCGCGCCGCTCACGAGGCCACCGGCAGCCTGCGCTGCCACCAGTCGAGGATCGCGGCGAACCGCTCGACGCGGTGCCGCGGCTGGCCGGAGCGGCTCAGCTCGTGGTTCTCGCCCGGGAAGATGAGCATCTCGGCATCCACGCCGTTGCGCTTGAGCGCCGAGTAGTAGCGCGTCGCCTGCTCGAGCGGGCACCGGAAGTCGAGTTCAGAGTGCACGACGAACGTGGGCGTTCTCACCTGATCCACGACCGCCATCGGGCTCTGCGCCGCGATCGCTGCGGCATCCGTCCCGACGTACTCGTCGCCGAAGAACGATCCGATGTCGCTGGTCCCCTGGAACGAAATCGGGTCGAGGAACCCGCGCTCCACGATCGCGCCGGCGAACCGGTGATCGTGCGCGATGACCCATGCTGTGAGATATCCGCCGTACGAACCGCCCTGCACGCCGACACGTGCCGCGTCGAGTGACGGGTCGGCCTCGAGCGCGCCGTCGAGGAAGTCGATGACGTCGTGGAAGTCGACCGTGCCCATCTTCTGCCGGATGCTGCGCCCGTGCTCGCGGCCGTAGCCGGCCGATCCGCGGGGGTTGCAGTAGACGACCGCATAGCCGGCGTCGACGAGCACCTGCGTCTCGTCGAACGCGTGGATGCCATAGGAGGCGAAGGGACCGCCGTGGATCTGCAGGATCACCGGGAACGGAACGTCGCCGTCGGGCTTGGCCACCCACCCGTGCACCGGGTACCCGTCGCGTCCTTCGATCGTCAGCTCGCGCGGAGCGACGAGACCCGTTCCCGCGAGGGCGTCGCCGAACGACGTCACGGTGCGCGTGCCGTCGTCGTCGATGACGACCAGCTCGCCGTAGGACGTCGGCGTCGCGACCGCCGTGACGATCCGGCCGCCGGCGGCCGCCTGCCCACCGGCCTCGACGTCGCCGCCGAGGACCTCCGTCACCGCGCCGTCCCGTGCCACGCGCAGCAGCCGGTTGCGGCCGCGCGTGCGCTCCTGCACGAGGAAGTCGTCGTCGATGGGAGTGATGTGGCTCGTCATCTCAACGAGATCGAGCGTCTCGTCCGTCACCCGGCGCGGTCCGTCCGCTTCGATCAGCCACAGGCCGGTCGCCGGTGCCACGAAGTCCACGCCACACGGTCCCACCTCGTCCGCGAGGAGCGCGATCGTGCCGTCGGATGCCACGACCAGGTCGCCGACGGCGAGGTCTGCGTCCCGCGGGAGCACCTCCCGCTCCCCCGACCCGTCCACCGCGATCGCGACGATCCGCGCGCGCAGGTCGCGTCGGGTCGCCTCGATCTCGTCGACGCCGGCGAGCACCTCGCGCCCGTCGGCGCTGAAGACGACACCCGCGTACGACGCGGGTCCGCTCGTCAGCTGCCGCGCCTCGGCGGGCACGACGGGCTTCGTCGGCGCCGTCTCCCCCTCCGGGAGCACCGCAGGCGCCGGGTCGTAGAAGGGCTCCCCGTCGGTCGTCGGGGCGTCCACCACGAACACCTGCGCAGGGCGGTCGCCGAGATATCCGAGGCCGTTGGCGTGCCAGCGGATGCCGGTGATGTGACGCGGCGACTCGGCCTCGGCGCCGAGGCCTTCGACGCTGCCGTAGCGCCCCTTCTCGGGGATGCGCGCCGTGAACGCGAGCTGCGTGCCGTCCGGCGACCACGCGATCTCACCGACGCCGAGCGGGGCGTCCGTCGTCTGGACGGGCTCCCCTCCCCCGGCATCGACGACGAAGATCTGGCTGCGCCCCTTGGCGTCTCCGCGCAGGAATGCGACGCGGGTCCCGTCCGGGGAGAGCTCGGGGGCCGCGTCCGCGGTCCCGCGGGTCATCCGCCGCGGCGCCCCGTCGGGAAGATCCACGCGCCACAGTTGGCCGACACCGCGGTTGGCGGTCAGGTCGGGGCGCGAGGTCGCGAAGATCGCGAACGAGCCGTCGGGCGCGATCGTCGGGCGGCCGACGGAGACGAGCTTCTCGATGTCCGTGGCGCGCACGCTCACTCCCCTCCGAACGACGAGATGTCGCCGACCAGCCGGGTGTGGTCGGCCGGGACGGGGTCGACAGCCGCCTGCGCGACCTCGGCCGCGAACTCCGACACGTTGTAGAGCTTGCCCGCCGACTCGCGGCGGGAGGCGATGGCGCCCGGGTTGCTGCGCTCGAGCAGCGTCGCGGTGATGGTGCCCTCGATCATGTCGCCGGAGACGACGACGAACCCGATGCCCTTCTCCTCGAGCGACGGGATCATCTCGCGCAGCGCGTCCTCACCGGCGCGCTTCGACAGGGCGACCGGCTCGTACTCCGGCATGGTGGGCGTCGTGCGGATGAAGTGCGCCTGGTGGCTCGTCACGAACACGACCCGCGAGCCCTCGCCGAGGAGCGGCAGCGCCGTCTCGAGCACATTCACCTGGGCATCGCGGTTGAGGCGCAGCGCGTAGTCCTCCGCCATGCCGGACTCCATGCCGCCCGATGCGTTCAGGACGAGGATGTCGAGGCTCCCGAAGGTGCGCTCGACCTCGTCGAACATCGCCTGCACGCTCTCCGGATCGGTGAGGTCCGCGCCCACGACGAGGGCCTCGACGCCGCCCTCGCGCAGCTGCGCGGCGAGCTTCTCGGCGCGCGGCGCCTTGTTGCGGAAGTTGATGACGACGTTCGCGCCGCCCTCCGCGAGGTACCGCACCGTGTCCGCGCCGATGCCGCGCGACGACCCGGTGACGAGAGCGGTCTTTCCGGTCAGAGTGCCAGCAGGGATGGGAGAAGATGTCTCAGTCACGCCTCGACACTACCTGCTAGGTTCGAGGGCACGGGGAGGGGTCAAGGAGGCGCACCGTGGAGCTCATCGAACAGTTCGCCTGGATCGGCTGGCTCGTGCTCATCCTGGTCTTCCTGACGGTCGAGGCGCTGACCCTCGACTTCACCTTCCTCATGCTCGGCATCGGCGGCGTCGCCGGCCTCGCGGCGGATCTGCTCGGCGCCCCGGTGTGGCTGCAGGTCATCATCGCGGCCGTGCTCGCCGCCCTGCTCGTCCTGTTGCTCAGACCGCCTCTGCTGCGCCGTCTGCACCGCGGCCAGGACGACACGCCGAGCAACGTCGAGGCGCTCATCGGCCTCGCCGGACAGGTCGTGTCGACCGTCAGCCCGCTGGGCGGCCAGGTGAAGCTGTCCAACGGCGATGTGTGGACCGCCCGCAGCACGATCGGCGAGCTGCCCCCGGGCACCGTCGTCACCGTCACCCGCATCGACGGCGCCACGGCGCTCGTCGCCGCATCGAACGAATCGAATGAGGAGCTCTCCGCGTGACCCCTGATGCCATCATCCCCACCGCGATCGGGTGGATCCTCGCCATCGCGGTCCTCATCTTCGTCCTGGTCGTCATCGCGCGCTCGATCCGCATCATCCCGCAGGCCACGGCGGGCATCGTCGAGCGCCTGGGCAAGTACCACAAGACCCTCTCACCGGGCCTGAACCTCCTCATCCCCTTCATCGACCGCCTCCGGCCCCTCATCGACATGCGCGAGCAGGTGGTGTCCTTCCCGCCGCAGCCGGTCATCACCGAGGACAACCTCGTCGTCTCGATCGACACCGTCGTGTACTTCCAGGTCACGGATGCGCGCGCGGCGACCTATGAGATCGCCAACTACCTCGGCGCCGTCGAGCAGCTGACCACCACCACGCTGCGCAACGTCGTCGGCGGCCTGAACCTCGAAGAGGCGCTCACCAGCCGTGACGAGATCAACGGGCAGCTCCGCGTCGTGCTGGACGAGGCGACCGGCAAGTGGGGCATCAGGGTCTCGCGCGTCGAGCTCAAGGCCATCGACCCGCCCATCTCCATCCAGGACTCGATGGAGAAGCAGATGCGCGCCGAGCGTGACCGCCGCGCCGCGATCCTCACGGCGGAGGGCTCCAAGCAGTCTCAGATCCTCGAGGCCGAGGGACGCCGCCAGGCGGAGATCCTCCGCGCCGAGGGTGACAAGCAGGCCGCGGTCCTCCGTGCGCAGGGTGAGGCGGAGGCCATCCAGACGGTCTTCGACTCGATCCACAAGGGCAACCCGGACGACAAGCTCCTCGCCTATCAGTACCTGCAGACGCTGCCGAAGATCGCCGACGGCGCCTCCAACAAGCTCTGGATCGTCCCCAGCGAGTTCACCGACGCCCTCAAGGGCCTGTCGGGTGCGTTCGTGGGGCGCGCAGTCCCGGGCGCGGACGGCACGGCGGGAGCACGCTCCGCGGGGCCCTCCGCTCCTCCGCCCGTGCAGTGACCCACCCGTTCTTCGACTCCCCCGCGCCGCGGGTCTTCGCGCACCGAGGACTGACCACCCCCGGCGACGAGCATGCCGAGAACACCCTTGCGGCGGTCGCCGCGGCGCTCTCCGCCGGCGCGGCCTACGTCGAGTCCGACTGCCATGCGACGAGGGACGGCCGCGTCGTCCTCTTCCACGACGACACCGTCGAGCGGATCACCGGCGACCCGCGTCCCGTCGCGGACCTCACGCTGCGTGAGCTCGCGGCGCTCATGGAGGACCGAGGCGGCCTCCTGACCCTCGACGATGCCCTCGACGGCTTCCCCGACGCCCGGTGGAACCTCGACGTCAAAGCCGCTGCCGCGGCCGAGCCGGTCGGGCGCCTGGTCGCCCCGCACGCGCACCGCATCCTCGTGACCTCGTTCTCCGATGAGCGCCGCCGTGCCGCCCTCGTCGCCGCCGCGGCGGCCGGCGCTCCTCTGCCTCCGGCGACCTCGGGCGGCAGCGCGACGATCGCACGGGTCGTGGCGGCCGTGATGTCGCGCTCCCGACGACTGTCGACCCGGATGCTGCGCGGCGTCGACGCGCTCCAGATCCCCGAGCGCCAGGGCCGTGTGCGCGTGCTCAGTGACCGCCTGGTGCGATTCGCGCACGCCGCCGGCGTCGAGGTGCACGTGTGGACGGTCAACGATGTGGACCGCATGCAGGCGCTCGTCGCCCGCGGTGTCGACGGCATCGTCACCGACCGCGTGGATCTCGCGCTCGAAGCTCTGCACAATCCGCCCTCCGGCGCCTGAGCGTTCACTGGGAAAGCACCCGCGGACCCCCTCGTTTGGAGTATCCGTCCAGGCTGGGACGTTATACCAGTCGAAGCGAGGAGAGGACCACACAATGGCAGATCGCAGCCTGCGCGGCATCCGTCTCGGCGCCCAGAGCCTACAGAGCGAAGAGGGCGTCGTGTTCATGGAGCGTGCCGAGCACACCTACACCTGTTCGTCGTGCGGCCGGGACACGAAGCTCGTGTTCGCCGCCGACGCCGAGGCGCCCGAGACCTGGGAGTGCCGCACGTGCGGCGCCGAGGCCGTGCTCAGCGTCGGAGGGACGACCGTCGAGGTCGACCACAGCAACGACAAGACCCCGCGCTCGCACTGGGACATGCTGCTCGAGCGCCGCACCATTCCGGAGCTCGAGGAGCTTCTCGAGGAGCGTCTCGCCTACGTCCGTGCCCGTCGCGGCGCCGGCGAGGACGTCACCGTCGACAAGATCAGCGCGTAACCGACCGGTTCACGAAGACGTCGGCCCTTCCGGGGTCGGCGTCTTCTCGCGTGCCCGGCGGTCTCGCACGGCCGCCGCGAGCCCGAGGGCCGCGACGGCGACGACACTCCCCCACCCGAGCACGAGCTGGATCCACGGGCCGAGGAGGACGGCCGGCGTCAGCCCGGTGCGCAGCGGCACGTCCGTGAGGATGTGTCCCGCGACATCCGCCGGCAGTCCCGCGATCTCCGAGCCGTCGGGAGCGATGACCTGGCTCGTGCCGACGGTGGAGATGTTGACCACGGCCCGGCCGGTCTCGATCGCCCGCATCCGGGCGAACGCGAGCTGCTGGAGGTTCTCCGAGGTGCCGCGGAAGTCCGCGTTGTTCGTCTGGAACATGTACACCTCGGCGCCGTCGAGCGCGCCGTCCCAGACGACGTCGTCGTAGATGACGTCGAAGCAGATCGCGAGTCCGACGCCGACGCCGTCGATGTCGAAGAGCGGTGCGGCACCGCCGGGGGTGTAGTCCCACGCGACGAGGTCGATGAGGTCCGGGGCGAACGTGCGCCACAGCCACCGGTCGGGCACATACTCGCCGAACGGCACCGGATGCCGCTTGTCGTACACCTCGACGGGGTTGTCCGCGCCCGCCTCCCACAGCAGCGACGAGTTGAACTGCTCGTCGCCGCGGCGCGTCACCGCGCTCACCAGCAGCGGGGCGTCGACGCGCTCGGCCAGCGCGTCGAGCGCGGCGCGCGTCGCGTCGTCTCGGGTCGGATCGGAGTCGATGCCGCCCTCCGGCCACAGCAGCACATCCATGCGCTCGCCGATGAGCGGCGCCGTCGCCTGAAGCTGCGCGTTCAGGACGGCGTGGGCGGACCGCTCGTCGAACAGGCCCGCGGGGCCGTTGCCCTGCGCGGCGCCCACCCTGATCGAGCCCGCGCTCGTGGTGGGGAACTGCGGAACGACGATGAGGACCGCCAGCGCGATCACGGCGGGAAGGAGGGTGCGCACGTCGCGGAAGCCGCGCAGCCGCACATACTCGATGGCCGCGGCGCACACGAAGACGATGAGGAAGGTGAGGCCGGACATCCCCGCCCAGGACGCGAACGACGCGAGTGGACTGTTCGACTGGGTCACGCCGATGCGCCCCCACGGGAACCCGCCGTACGGGAAGGTCCCGAGCACCTGCTCGCGCATCGTCCACAGCGCGGCCACGAGCACAGGGAGCGCGATGAGCCGCCACCAGCGCCCGGGGAGCACCCGCGGCAGCCAGCGATACGCGAGGGCGATCGGCACGACGCACACGGCCGTGAGGAGCGTCTCGAGCCCGGCCAGGGCCAGCCACGGGATGGGGCCCAGGTACCGCGCCGTGAAGGACAGGTTGACGAGGAAGAACGCCGCCCCGAACGCGAAGCCGACGAGGACCGCCGACCAGGCGCGCCGTCCGATGAGGCTCACGAGCACGAGCGGGACGGCCACGAACGCCATCGGCCACCACGCGAGGGCCGGGAACGCCGTCGTGAGCACGAGGCCGCCGGCGACGGCTGCCGCCACGGCGAGCCACAGCGGCAGGATCGGGCGGGCGGCGGGCACGGTGTAGAGCCTAGGCGACCCCGCTTCGAGGACGCTCACACCGACGAGTACGCGACGATGCCGCGTCGCACCGCGTCCAGCGCCCTGCGCGCCGTCCTGCCCAGGTCGCCCTCCGCGACGATCGAGAGCTGGTCGAGCAGGTCGATCGTCTGCTTCGCCCAGCGCACGAAGTCGCCGGCGGCGAGGTTCGCCTCCCGGAGGACGCGATCCAGCGGCACGCCGCGCGCCCACGAATGCATCGCCTGCGCGAGGCCCGCCGAGACCGGCTCGGAGCCGGGCAGATGGTGCTCCTGCTCGAGGTCGTCGAGACGCGACCACAGCTGCTGCGTCTCGTCCAGCGCGACGCGGAACGGCCCGCGCGGCAGCGTGCGCACGTCGACCTCGCCGTCGTCGCGCCGGGGCTCGTACACGAGGCAGCAGGTCAGCGCGGCGAGGGACGCGGCATCCAGCTTGTTCCACAGCCCGCGCCGCAGGCTCTCCGCGACGAGCAGGTCGCGCTCGCCGTAGATGCGACGCATCGTCCGTCCGGCCTCGGTGAGCGTCGTCGCGCCGTCGGCGACGCGGACGTAGTCGAGCTCCTGGAGCACGTCGACGACGCGGTCGAAGATGCGCGCCACGGTCCCCGTGCGGGTCTCGATCTGGCGGCGCAGCCCATCGACCGTGCGCTTGAGCTTCCAGTACCGCTCCGCCCATCGCGCGTGATGCTCGCGGTCGGGACAGTCGTGGCAGGGATGCCGTTGCATGCGACGCCGCAGCGTCGCGATCTGCTTCTGCCGCTTGTCGCGGGTCGCGCGTGACGCGCCGGCGTCCTTGCGCGCGGCCTTCTCCAGATCGCTGAGCTCGCGGCGGATGCCGGAGTACTCGCGGAAGTCGCCGCGATCGCACGTCATCGCCTGCTGGTACCCGCTCAGCGACTCCTCCGACTCGCGCACCTGCCGGGCGATGCCCACGACGGCGCGGTCCGCCTGGAACTGCGCGAACGACGACTCCAGGATCTCGCGCGCTCGTGCCCGGCCGAACTGGTCGATGAGGTTGACGGCCATGTTGTACGTCGGACGGAAACTCGAATTCAGCGGGTACGTGCGCCGGGACGCGAGGGCGGCGACCTGCTGCGGGTCCATCCCCTCCGTCCACTGCACGACGGCATGGCCCTCGACGTCGATGCCGCGGCGCCCGGCGCGCCCGGTGAGCTGCGTGTACTCCCCCGACGTGATCGCGACCCGCGCCTCGCCGTTGAACTTCTCGAGCTTCTCGAGCACGACGGTGCGCGCGGGCATGTTGATGCCCAGCGCGAGCGTCTCGGTGGCGAAGACCGCCTTGACGAGCTTGCGCTGGAAGAGCTCCTCGACGACCTCCTTGAACGCGGGCAGAAGCCCTGCGTGGTGGGCCGCGACACCGCGCTCGAGGTTCTCCAGCCACTCCCAGTACCCGAGGACGGCGAGGTCCTCGTCGAGGAGGGTGCGGGTGCGCTCCTCCACGATGGCGCGGATCTCCACGCGCTCCTCGGGTGAGGTGAGTCGCACACCCGCGCGACGCACCTGTTGCACGGCGCCGTCGCAGCCGGCCCGACTGAAGATGAAGAAGATCGCCGGCAGGAGGTTCGCGCGAGCGAGGAGCTCGACGACCTCGGGGCGGTCGAGCCGCTCGACCCGGCGGACGTTCGCCGACCGGACGGGGCGCCGTCCGCCCTTCTGAGGACGCTTCTTCGACGCCGTGTAGCCGGCGTTGCGAGCGCTGCTGTACTGCTGCGCGCGCCGGTTGTTGTCGTAGGTCGATCCGGTGAAGGAGCGGATCCGCATGAGCTCCTGGTTGACCTGCGCCGTCGCGATGCCCGCGCGGTCGTCGAACAGCGGCAACAGGTCGCCGCGCACGAGGACGTGCTGCTCGAGCGGCACCGGCCGGGTCTCGGAGACGATCACGGCGGTGTCCCCGCGCACGGTGTCGAGCCAGTCGCCGAACTCCTCGGCGTTGGAGACGGTCGCCGACAGCGACACCAGCAGGACGTCCGCGGGGAGATGGATGATGACCTCCTCCCACACGGCGCCGCGGAAGCGGTCCGCGAGGTAGTGCACCTCGTCCATGACGACGTAGCGCAGGCCGCGCAGCGCGGGCGAGTCCGCGTAGAGCATGTTGCGCAGCACCTCGGTGGTCATCACGACCACGCGCGCGTTGCCGTTGATGTTCGTGTCTCCGGTGAGCAGGCCCACCTCGTCGGCGCCGTAGACCTCCTGCAGCTCGCGGAACTTCTGGTTCGACAGCGCCTTCATCGGCGTCGTGTAGAACGCCTTGTCGCCGGGCGTGCGCATCGCGAGATGCACGGCGAACTCGCCGACGATCGTCTTGCCCGCTCCGGTGGGCGCCGCCACGAGGACGCTGCGTCCCTCCTCGAGCGCCTCGCAGCCCGCGATCTGGAACGGATCCAGCTGGAACCGCTGAGCGTCCGCGAACTCCGTCGTGACGGGGTGACGGCGCGCCTCGGCGGCCGCCGCGTACCGCTCCGCGGGCGAGCTCATCCGATCGTCTCGGCGGGCGGGCTCTCCAGCAGCGCGGCGTCGCGCTTGCGCCGGCGGCGGTCGAAGAGGACGGAGATGCCGGCGGCGGCGAAGTACAGGACGATGAGGATGGCTCCCAGCAGAAGCATGGACGTGACATCCGCCGCGGGGGTCGCCGCGGCCGCGAAGATCGTCGCGACGAGGACGGCCACACGCCATCCCTTGAGGATCGCCCGCCCGCTCATGACACCGGCGAGGTTGAGCGCCACGAGGAACACGGGCAGGACGAAGGCGACGCCCAGGACGAGGAAGAACTTGAAGACGAAGTCGTAGTAGGTGTCGTACTTGAACAGCGTCGCCGAGCTGCCCGGGATGAACGAGGACATGAGCTCGATGACGTGCGGGATGATGAGGAACCCGGTCGCGCAGCCCGCGAAGAAGAGCGGGATGGCGGCGGAGACGAAGCCGACCGTGTAGCGGATCTCCTTGCGGGTGAGCCCGGGCATGATGAACGCCCACACCTGCCACAGCCACACCGGCGCGGACAGGAGCAGGCCGATCGCGAACGAGATGCGCACGCGCAGATCGAACCCGGAGGTCACGGTGTCGAAGTTGAGCGCTGTGAGCGGCGCCCCCGTCACCTCGAGCCCGCGGCGCTCGGCCACCGCCTGCACGGGTGCGTTCAGCAGCGCGATGATCGGGTCGGTCACGATGAACGCGATGACCATGCCGATCACGAGGGCGATCGCCGCGATGAACAGCCGGCGGCGCAGCTCGATCAGATGCTGCGCGAGCGACATCCGCTTCTCGCGCTTGGGCCGTCCTGGCTCCTCGACGCGCGGTGGTTCCGTCGTGACCACGTCCGGCTAGGGCTTGGAGTCTGGCGTCCCGCTCGGGCTCGCCGGAGCCTCCGTCGAGGCCGCGACGCCCGGCGTCGTATCGTCCGCCGTGGTGGACGCGCGGGACGCGTCCTCCTCCTTCATGGCCTTCATCTCACCCTTGAACACGCGAGCGGACTGTCCCATGCTCTTGGCCAGCGCCGGAAGCTTCGCAGCGCCGAAGAGCAGCAGAATGACCGCAAGGACAATCAGGAGATGCCAGCCCTGCAGACCGCCCATGATGTATTCCTTTCGCGGGTTGTTCGTCCCAGTGTAACCCGCACGGACGGCGGGATCGTGGCTCAGCGGCCGTAACGCGCCAATCCGGCCTTGGCCCATTCCGCCGCCGCGATGCGCGCGTCGGCGGGCTCGATGACCTCCACGCCGCCGCCGCGTCGCGTCGCCAGCCGCTTGAGGGCGCGCGGGTCGGCGACGTGCAGCGTCGCGACCGACTCGTCCGGTCCGGACTCGATCTCCGCCTGGTCGAGGTACTGGCCGAGAAGGGGCGCGAGATCGTTGGCGTAGCGGATGCGCACGGCCACCTCGCCGCGCGAGCCGGAGAACAGCGCGGTCTCGTGGTCGTCGTGCGTGCCGGCGGGGATGTCGGTCACGACGAGGTCGCTCACGCGCTCGAGGTGGAAGGTCCGCACGGCGCGGCGCAGGTGGCACCACCCGCGCAGGTACCACTGGGCATCGCTGGCGAGGATGCGGATGGGGTCGACGGTGCGGGTCATCGCCTCGCCGTCGACGGGCCGGTAGGTGAACGACACGGCGCGTCCGCGGGTGAGCGCGTCCGACACGGTCGCGCGGACGTCGTCGACGGGGTCCGGGGCGAGCACGAGCTCCCCGGGAGGGGCGCCGGCGCCGCGGGACAGCTTCGCGATGAGGCCGGAGACGACCCCCTGCTCGGCGACGACGGGCACCGCCTGCGCGTACTGGAGTCCCGCCAGCAGCGCGGCCGCCTCGCGGGAGGTGAGCCGCGGCGCGCGCTCGAAGGCGACGACGTTGACGAGCACGATCTCGTCCTGCTCGTCGAAGGCATCCCAGTCGATCGAGAACAGCTCGTTGTCCATGCCGCCGGGCAGCCCGATGACGTTGAGGTTCTCGACCATCTCGCGCATGACCGCCGGGGTCACGCCGAACAGACGTGCCGCGTCCTCGACCTTCGTGGGGCCGTGCTCGATGATGTACGGCACGAGGGTCATCACGATCGCCACGCGATCGGAGGCGACCGGGTTGGCCTGCGCGCTCATGACGCGTCACCTCCTCGCACCATCGGCGTGCCCTGCGGTGTACCGTCCGGGCAGTGCAGGGCGAGCACGCGCTCGAGACGGGCGATCACCTCGTCGCGCAGCTCGTCGGGAGAGAGGACGCGCACCTCGGGGCCGTACGACGCGAGCTCGTCGGCGAGGATGTGCCCGTCGACGTAGTGCAGGCGCACGACATCGCCCTCGACGGTGCCGCGGCGCCGCAGACGCAGCGATGCCTCGGTGTCCGGCTGGACCTCGATGACCGCTTCGAACCGGCGGGCGACCTCGGCGAGCTGCGCGAGAGCGCGTGCGCCGGCGCCTTCGCGGAGCGCCGGATCGAAGGTCTCCCGCGTGACATCCACCTTGCCGGCGATGCGGGAGAGCAGGAACGTGCGCTCCTCCCCCAGGTCGAGGTCGATGCCGTACACGTGCCAGCGCCCCTCGTACTCGAAGAGGGCGAGCGGCGACACCCGCCGCAGCCGCGCCTTCTCGTCGCCGGGCTTGACGTACGTGAAGCGGACGACGCGCCCCTCCTCGTTGGCGCGCCGCAGCGCCGGGAACGCGGGGTCGCGCAGGCTGATGCGCGGGGCGAAGCCGATGATGGGCTCGTCGACGTCGAGGCCCAGCGCGCGGATCTTCCGCAGCGCGCTCTGCGCGTCGGCCGAGAGCGACTCCTCGCTCCAGACGGCGCCGGCGAGGTTGAGCACCGCGATCTCGGCGGGGGTGAACGTGAGGTCCTCGGGGAGGACGTACTCGGTCTTGGGGATGCGATAGCGGGCTTCGCGCAGGTCGTCCGGGTCCGCCGCGTCGCCGACGGTGTGGATCGGCACGCCGAGCGTGCGCAGATCCTCCTTGTCGCGCTCGAACATGCGCTCCAGCGCCTCTTGCGAGCGGCCCTCCTCTCGCGCCTCGCGGTATCCCGAGACGGACGAGAGGACCTGCTCCTTCGTGAGCCCGCGCCCGCTCGCCATGAGCGCGACGATGAGGCTCAGCAGTCGCTCTTGCGGCGTGATCTTGGCGGGCACGACCCCCATCCTATGAGGGTCGCGGGCCGCCGGTCGGACCCGTCAGCGCGTGGTGGCCGCCTCGGGTGCGACGCCGAGCACGTCGATGACGTAGACGAGGGTCTTGCCGGCCGGCGCAGAGCCCGCGCCCTCGGCGGGGACCTGGTCGGCGGGCACGACGACGAGCACCTGCGAGCCGACGGTCTGGCCCTTGAGCGCCTCGGTGAACCCGGGCAGCTGCGCGTTCGCGACGGTGACGCCTGCAGGGCTCGCGCCCCACGTCGTGTCGAAGACCTTCGCGCGGGACTCCCACGGCACGCCGGTGTAGTTCACGAGGGCGGTGTCGTCGTCCTCGAGGACCTCACCGTCGCCGCGCACGAGCGTCTGCACGCGGATGTCTGCGGGCGGCGCCGCATCCGGCACGATGATGCCGGGCTGACCGTCGGGCGCGCGCACGACCGTGGGCATGCCGTGCGCGTCGTTGAAGACGAGCGCGCCGGTCGCCCGCGTGAGGTAGGTGGCGGCGACGTCGACGACGACGACCGCGGAGTCACCGGAGCCGAGGCCGAGCGTCGCTCCGGCCTGCGGCTCGATCCCCTCGGGAGGAAGCGTGAGGACGACGCGCGAGCCGGGCGTGGCGCACGTGAGCAGTCCCTCGGACCCGGGGAACACCTGCAGCCACTGACCGAGGGTGATGGTCGTGGACGCATCGCCCTGGGAGGCGTACGTGCGCTCCCCCGTCGTCCCGTCGTAGACGAAGAAGTCGAGGGAGAACAGCTGGTCGTCGCCGGTGAGCGGCGTGCCGCTGCCGGCGGCCAGCTCCCACGTGTGCCCCTTCTCGACGTGCAGGGGCGCGCCGATCGACACCGAGGGATCGGAGCCCGGCGCACCGGAGACCGTGACCTGCGACTGCAGGTCCGAGCCTGCCTGGGCGGGCAGCGAGCAGCCGGGCGCCCCCACGGACGCGCACCCCACGAGGGTCAGCGAAGCGAGGCCGAGGACCGTGACGAGAGCCGGGATCTTGCGCACCGGATCAGTCTAGGGCGTCTGGTCGCCCGGCTCCGACTCGGGCGCGGGCGCATCCCCCGCCGTCTGCGCCGCGCGACGGGCGCCTTCCGCGGCCCGCTGGGCGTCGCGTACGCGCTTGCGCAGGTTCTTGTCGGTGATCTCGCGATCGCCGACCGCTCCCGGCGTCCACGCCTCGAGATCCTCGTCGCTGTAGCCCGCCTTGTTGCCGCGCCCCTTCCGCTCAGGCAGCACCGCGCCCGGCGCGAGACGGCGGGCGGTGATGAGGAACCCGGTGTGGGCCACCATCCGGTGGTCCGGACGCACCGCGAGTCCCTTCACGTGCCAGCCCCGCACCATGGTCTCGTTGGCGACCGGCTCGGTGAACAGGCCGGTGCCGCGGATGTACTCCGCGACGCGGCTGAGCTGGGTCGCGGTGGCGACGTAGCAGAGGACCACACCGCCCGGCGTGAGCGCGTCGGCGACGGCGTCGATGCACTCCCACGGCGCGAGCATGTCGAGCACGACGCGGTCGGCGGTGCCGGCCGGCACCGCACCGGGGAGCGCTTCGACGAGGTCGCCCACGACGATCTCGTGGTTGGCCGGTGCCGCGCCGAGGAACGTCTCGATGTTGGCGCGGGCGACCTCCGCGAACTCCGCGCGGCGCTCGAACGAGACGAGACGCCCCTGCGGGCCGATCGCGCGCAGGAGCCACAGCGAGAGCGCGCCCGATCCGACGCCCGCCTCGACGACGGTGGCTCCGGGGAAGACATCCGCCTGCGCGAGGATCTGCGCGGCGTCCTTGGGATACACGATGGCCGCGCCGCGCGGCATCGACATGACGAAGTCCTCGAGCAGCGGGCGCAGCGCGAGGTACTCGTGGCCCGCGCTGTTCTCCACGACGGACCCGTCCGGCAGGCCGATGAGCTGTGCGTGCCGCAGGACGCCGTGGTGGGTGTGCAGCTCGCCGTCCTCGCGCAGCGTCACGGTGCGCAGGCGCCCCTTCGGGTCGGTCAGCTGCACGCGGTCGCCGACGCGGAACGGGCCGCTCGGACGGGGTGCGGGGGTGTCGGTCACGACGCGGATCCTCCTGAGGGGATGTGCGCGCGCACGCGGTCCGCGTGCGCGGCGTGGAAGGCGTGGATGTCGGCGGCGGTGCGCCCCGCCAGGGTCGACCAGAGACCCTGGGCGCCGGCGCCCTCCAGCGGGATGAGGTTCGGGACGCCGAGGGCGACGGTGCCGGCGGCCGCGGCCGAGCGCAGCCCGTTGGGCGAGTCCTCGATGGACACGGTGTCCGCCGGGTCGACGCCCAGCATCGCGCACGCCTGCAGATACGGGTCGGGGTAGGGCTTCGGGCGGGTCACCTCATCCCCGGCGACGACGACGTCGAACGCGTCGAACTCGATGAGGTCGATCACCGTGCGCGCCATGCGACCGAACGACATCGTCACGAGCGCGGTCTTGACGCCCGTGTCGCGCAGGCTCTTGAGCAGCTCTTGGGCGCCGGGGCGGAACGGGATGCCCTGGGTGCGCAGCTGTTCCATGACGCTGTCGGTGAGCCGGTCGATGATGTCGGCGACGCTCATCTTGACGCCCGCGCCCTGGAGCAGTCGTGCGGAGTCCTCGAGCCCGAGGCCGACCATGCCGAGCGCCTGCTCGTGGGTCCACGTGCCGCCGAAGCTCTCGACGAGGGGCGTCTCGGCGGCCATCCAGTACGGCTCGGTGTCCACGAGGGTCCCGTCCATGTCCCACAGGACGGCGGCGGCGCCGGAGATCGGGGCGGTCTCGCGGGATGCTCGGGAGTTCACCCGCCAAGCCTACCCAGCGGCGGCGCGCACGCCGGTCCCGGCCCGGCGCAGACGGGGTGCGCCTATTCTGGAGGGAACCCGCGACGCGGGGTGCGGAGGTGACAGGCCTGTGGCAGTGGACGGTCTCGGACGACGTGTCCTCGTCGTGGCCTTCGACGGCTGGAACGATGCCGGCGAGGCGGCGTCGTCGGCACTCACGGTGTTGCGCGACGAGGGCGACTACCAGGAGGTCTACTCCGTCGACCCCGAGCTGTACTTCGACTACCAGTACACGCGCCCCACCGTCTCGCTCGACGCCGCGGGGCACCGCACGCTGACATGGCCGAGCGCGAAGATCCTGCGTCCGCTGCGCGCTCGCCGCGGCGTGCAGCTGTGGCTGCTCACCGGCGTCGAGCCCGCCCGCGCGTGGCAGGCCTTCTCGCAGGAGCTCGTCGACGTGGCCCTGCGCGAGGACATCACCGGCATCGTGTCGCTGGGATCGATGATGTCCGACGTCCCGCACACGCGTCCCATCTCGGTCTTCGCGGGCAGCGACAACGATGCGCTGCGCCTGGGTCTCGGGCTCGAGCGGAGCACGTACGAGGGCCCGGTCGGCATCCTCAGCGCCCTGGGCGTCGCGGCGGAGGCCGCCGGGATCCCCACCGCGTCGCTGTGGGCGAGCGTGCCGCACTACGTCGCCGGCCACACGCCGTCCCCCAAGGCCGCGCTCGCGCTCCTGGACCGTCTCGAGGACCTCACCGGCGCCCAGGTGGCGCGGGGCGACCTCGCCGCGCAGTCCGCGCGCTGGGAGGCGTCGATCGACGCCGCCGCGGCCGAGGACGAGGAGATGACCGAGTACATCCAGCAGCTCGAGCGCACGCGGGACACGTGGGACGACCCGGAGGCGTCGGGGGATGCGATCGCGCAGGCCTTCGAGCGGTATCTGCGCCGCGACGGCGACCAGGGCAAGCCCGGGCGCGACGACCCGCGCCGCTGAGCCGTCGCGAACCCGCTCAGGGCGCGATGACGCCCAGCGACAGGAGGACGAGCAGCAGCGTCCCCAGCGCGACGCGGTAGATCACGAACGGCAGGAAGCTGTGCTTGGAGATCCATCGCATGAAGAACGCGATGACCCCCAGCGCGACGACGAACGCGACGAGCGTCGCCACGCCGGTCTCCGCGATGCTGTAGGGCCCCTGCTCCCCCGCGCTCTTGAACAGCTGGTAGAAGCCGCTGCCGAACACCGCGGGGATCGCGAGGAGGAACGCGTACCGCGCCGCCGCCGCGCGCTCGTACCCGAGGAGCAGTCCCGCCGTGATCGTGCCGCCGGAGCGGGAGACGCCGGGGATGAGGGCGAGTGCCTGGGCGAAGCCGAAGATGATGCCGTGCCCGACGGTGATGTCCTGGAGCTTGCGCCGCTTCGCGCCGATCATGTCGGCGATCCCCAGCAGCACGCCGAAGAGGATCAGCATCGCCGCGACGAGCCACATCGAGCGGAACACCGTCTCGATCTGGTCCTGGAACAGCAGGCCCAGCACCACGATCGGGATCGAGCCGATGATGATGAGCCAGCCCATGCGCGCGTCGGGATCGTTGCGCGGGACACGGCCGGCGAGCGACCGGAACCAGTTCCCGATGATGCGCACGATGTCGCGCCAGAAGAACACCACCACGGCGGCCTCGGTGCCGATCTGCGTGATCGCCGTGAACGCGGCGCCCGGGTCCTGCGCGCCCGGCAGGAACTCGCCGAGGATGCGCAGGTGCGCGCTCGACGAGATCGGCAGGAACTCGGTGAGTCCCTGGACCAGTCCCAGGATGATCGCCTCGAGGAAGTGCATGAGCGCCTTTCAGTGGGCCGGATGTCGCCCGGCGACGGGTCGGACGGGGAGGTGGTGTGCGTGGATCAGTATGTGCGCAGGAGGTCCGTGAGCACGGCCTGGCCGAACTCCAGCGACGCGATCGGCACGCGCTCGTCGACGCCGTGGAACATCCCGGTGAAGTCGAGACCCGCAGGCAGGCGCAGCGGCGCGAAGCCGTAGCCGTCGATGCCGAGCTCGGCGAGGGCCTTGTTGTCGGTGCCGCCGCCCATCAGGTACGGGATGACGGGCGCGCCGGGGTCGTGGCGTCCGAGGGCGGCGACCATCGAGTCGACGAGATCGCCCGCGAACGGGACCTCGAGTCCGATGTCCCTGTGCACGATCTCGACGGCCACGTCGTCGCCGACGATCCGCTGGATCTCCGCGAGCACGGCGTCCTCGGCGCCGGGCAGGGTGCGCACGTCGATGAGCGCCTCGGCGCGATCCGGGATGACGTTGTGCTTGTAGCCCGCGGTGAGTCCGGTCGGGTTGGTGGTCGTGCGCAGCGTCGCCCCGAGGAACCGGGAGGCGGCGCCGACGCCGGCCACGACGGCATCCGGATCATCCGCGCTCGTGCCGTTCAGGGCCGCGAGGTCGGCGATCATGCGCTCCGTGGCGGGCGTGAGCCGCATCGGCCATTCGGTCCGGCCGATCGCGGCCACCGCCTCGGCGAGCCGCGTGACCGCGTTCAGGCGGTGCTGGGACGACCCGTGGGCGGCGACGCCGCGCGCGACGAGGCGGATCCACACGAGGGCCTTCTCCCCCACCTGCAGGAGGTATGCGCGGCGGTCGTCGATGTCGATCGAGTAACCGCCGACCTCGCTGATCGCCTCAGTCGCTCCGGCGAACCACTCCGGGTGGTCGCGCACCACGAGCGCCGACCCCTCGACGCCGCCGTTCTCCTCGTCCGCGAAGAACGCGAGGACGAGGTCGCGCTCGGGACGGTCGCCCGCGCGGAGGATGTCGGCGACGGACGTGAGGATCATGGCGTCCATGTCCTTCATGTCGACCGCGCCGCGACCCCACAGCATCCCGTCGCGGATCTCGCCCGCGAACGGATCCACCGACCAGTCCTCCGCGACGGCGGGCACGACGTCGAGGTGGCCGTGGAGGATCAGGGCCGGCTTGTCGGGGTTGCGACCCGGGACGCGCGCCATCACGTTGGTCCGGCGCGGGATCGGCTCGTGGTACTGCGGCTCGAGTCCGAGCGAGGTCAGGAACGCACCGACGTACTCCGCCGCCTCCCGCTCCCCCTTGGCGTTTCCGCCTCCCCAGTTCGACGTGTCGAAGCGGATGAGATCCCGCGCGATGCGGGCGACCTCGGGCAGGTCGTCATCGGGCTCAGGCATGCGCTCCAGGCTACCCGCTGCGCGCAACGGCGCCGGTTCGCTCGGCGTCTCCGGACGTGCTAATGTCATTCCTCGGTTGAGAAACCGAAACCACCTTGCGCGGGTGGCGGAATAGGTAGACGCGCTAGCTTGAGGTGCTAGTGCCCGTATAGGGCGTGGGGGTTCAAGTCCCCCCTCGCGCACACGAATGAAATGGCCCCTGACCTGGGATTCTATCTCTCGGGTCAGGGGCCATTCGTGTTGGAAGTGCGAGAAAAAGTGCTAAGCGCGGATCCGGAAGGATCGTAAGACGCCAACGACGGTGACATTCAGGGCTTCCTCGGGCTGAGGTGGAGATTTGTCCTTCGCGCGTTGAAGGGGCGGTTCATCGGCTCGTCCCCTGCGCGTGGTGCAGGTCACGGTGCCATGCGTAGACATGTGACGGTGTCGAGCCCCGGTGCGAGTGCGACCGCTGTGCTGGGGTCGGTTGTTTCCTGGAGTTTTCTGCGGCGCGCGCGGGTTTGGTTGAACCTGTGAGGCGTACATGTTGGGGGCGTAACGTCGGGTTATGGATACGCAGACACGAACGAGCGGTGCAGATACCGCAACGCTGGGCCTGGGATCGGTGCTGGTGGGTTCGTTGCCTGCGGCGCTGATGACTGATGAGGCCCCGGATCGTTACACGGTGGAGGCGGTGTTCACGCGCCGCCCCGAACGGGACGAGATCACGGAGATCCTGGGGAGCGAGACGCGGGAACGTCTCGCGAAGGCAGGGTACCCGACTGTCGAGGTGACGATCTCGGATCGTCGCTTGGAGATCGCGAACACGAATCTTGAGGAGTTGCGCGACGGTCTCGGCGGCGTGCTCGCTGACCGCCTGGCGGAGATCAGCGAGGGTGTCCGTGCGAAGCAGGATGTGGCGGCGGTCCGGTTCCGCGAGGCGGCTGCGGGTGAGCATGACAGAGCGGCCTCTGTCGCGGCTCTCGCGGAGTCGGTGACGTTCCGCACCTCCGAGACACGAGTGCCTGAGCCGGATCGGCGTGCCGCGGCGACCGACGATCGTGCCCGTATCGACGACTGGACTGACGAGGGTGGTCACGGGCGTTGATGGCGTCCGTGGCCGTGGGATGTGGGGCGCATCATGGGTGGGTTTCGTTCGACCACACCGCGCTCGGTGGATCGGCGGAGCGGCAGGGCTGGGAGTGAGTTCACGGCCCTGGCGAAGACGATCCGGGATCGGGGGTTGCTGCGTCGCCGGTATGGGTATTACTGGTCGAAGCTGATCGGTCTGCCGCTCGTGCTCGCCGGCGGGCTGTTGGCGTTCGTGTGGATCGGTGACACGTGGTGGCAGCTGTTCACGGCGGTGTTCCTGGCGGTCGTGTTCACGCAGATCGCCTTTCTCGGGCATGATTCGGCGCACCGGCAGATCTTCGTTTCGGGCAAGTGGAATGACTGGACAAGTCTCGTGCTCGGCGACCTGCTGGTGGGGATGAGCTATGGATGGTGGCAGCACAAGCACACCCGTCACCACGCGAATCCGAACAAGCTGGGGTCTGATCCGGACATCGAGCTGCCGGTGATCGTCGTTGCTCCCGAGCGTGCCGCGCCGAGAGGGCGGGTTCTGTCGTGGTTGCGCTCGCATCAGGGGATCTTCTTCTTCCCGATCCTGCTCCTGGAGGGCGTCTCGCTGCATGCGTCCGGGGTGCGTCGGGTGGTCACGCGCGGTCCGTTGAGCAGGCGATGGGTCGAGATCGGGTTCCTCTTGGTCCGGCTGGTCGGTTTCCCGGTGCTCGTCTTCCTCGTGCTGTCGCCGGGCATCGCGTTCGTGTTCCTCGCGGTGCAGCTCGGGCTCTTCGGGTTCTACATGGGCGTCTCGTTCGCCCCGAACCACAAGGGGATGCCGATCGTGCCGAGCGATGCGAGCTTCGACTTCCTGCGCCGCCAGGCGATGATGAGCCGAAACGTCCGCGGCGGACGTCTGCTCGACACCGCGATGGGCGGGTTGAATTATCAGATCGAGCATCACCTCTTTCCGTCCATGCCGCGCCCTCACCTGCGCAAGGCAGCGCCCATCATCGCCGCCTACTGCCGGAGCCATGATGTGCCCTATGTGCAGACCGGGCTGCTGGCGTCCTATGCGATCATCGTGCGGTACATCAACCGTGTCGGGCTCGGGGAGCGCGACGTGTTCACCTGCCCCCTGGTCGAGCAGCGCCGCTACTTCACCGCAGCCCCGCAGTGAGCACGCACGACCACACGGCAGCCGGGCGACGGCACGCCGCCGTCGTCTACAACCCTGTGAAGACCCCGCTGGAGCGGCTTCGCCCCGTGGTCGCGGAGTATGAGGTCCAGCACGGGTGGGCGCAGACGCGCTGGTACGAGACCCGCAGCGACGACGCGGGCCGGGCCGCCGCGGAGCACGCTCTCGCTGCTGCTCCGGCGGTGGTGATGGTCGCGGGCGGCGACGGCACGGTCCGAGCCGTCGCGGAGGTGATGCAAGGGACGGGCATCCCGGTCGCGCTGGTTCCCCTGGGCACCGGCAATCTCCTCGCACGTGATATCGGTGCGCCGCTCAACGACATCGCCGCCTGCGTCTCCGTTGCCTTCGCAGGTGAGGACCGGTCCGTGGATGTCGGGGTGGCTGAGCTCGAGGACGAGAGCGGCGCCCGGCGTTCGCACACGTTCATGGTCATGGCCGGCATCGGACTGGATGCGGAGATGGCGGAGAGCACAAGCACCATCGCGAAAAAGCATCTCGGCTGGTTCGCGTACGTCACACCGATCGCCCGCTCGGTCATCGCGAACAAGCTCTTCCATCTCGACTACCGAATCGACGGAGGGCGGGTGAGGTCGACGCGGGCGCACACGGTGATCGTCGGCAACTGCGGAACCCTCACCGGGAACATGCTCCTGATCCCCGCTGCGATCATCGACGACGGCCTGCTGGACGTCGTAATGATGCGCCCGACAGGACGCTTCGGGTGGGCGCGGATCGGAACCCGCCTCACCCTGCAAGGCCTCGCCCGCCGTTCCCCGCTCAGCCGCCGGCTCCTCCAGCAGACACCCGACCTCCACGCGCTCGCCTACGTCCAAGGAACCCGGTTCGAAGCCCGGTTCGACGCCCCTCACCTCATCGAACTCGACGGCGACAGCTTCGGTCACATCGCCCGTGTTCGTGTCAGTGTCCGCCCAGGCACCCTGCATGTGCGCGTGGCGGCCGAAACGAACTCGGTGGAGAAGGGCACCGCCGCCCGGCAGCGGCCGTCACGCCTTTAGAAACCCCGACGCCACGGCAAGGGAGGTGGACCGCGCCCCGTGCGTCCCGTGCGGGGGTGACTACGCCTTGGCGCGCTTGGCGCGCTGCCGGAGTATCCCGAAGATCAGGGTGCCGATGAAGAGCACGATTCCGATGATGGCCAACCAGAGCAGGCCCTCGAATACGAATCCCACGATCGACAGCACCACCCAGGCCACAAGCAAGATGAGAAGAACTGTCCACATGCTCCTCACGCTACGCTCAATCGCCAGAGAATACCGGTGATCAACGACTACGAGAGCGTCCGCATGGCCGAGCTGCTCGCGGAAGCCGGGATCACGCAGGGTGGGTTCTACTTCCACTTCCCCGAGGGGAAGAGGACGGTTGCTGAGGAGGTCATCGTTCGTCAGGAAGGCCGCTTCGCCGAGCTACGCGACGCAGCAATCGCGGATGCCGACCGCGACGGGTTGAGCGCGCTGATCTCGTTCCTCCGCACGATCGTCAGCGAGATCGAGAACGATGTCGTCATGCGCGCGGGGTTACGGCTCGTGCTCCAGGCATCCGAGCACTTCCCAGAAGTGGCACATATGCCTCACCCGAGTTGGAACGACGCCATCGAAGCCGCACTCAAGAAGGCGGAAGCAGAAGGCTCATTGTGGCCCGACGTCGACACGACAATCGCCGCGCGAGGACTGGTGCTCCTGTTCATCGGAGCACAGACCAGTTCCTTCATCAACGACCAATGGGAGAGCATGACCGACCTGGCCGACACGCTCGTGGAC